>JAABVA010003913.1_pt1 | contig 13933 bp, 13 predicted proteins | sample 5560331 | NCBI WGS metagenome assembly JAABVA01 (sample SAMN12812661, study PRJNA571458) | rock metagenome | isolation source: Antarctica rocks | place: Antarctica: Victoria Land, Mt New Zealand sud | collected 2016-01-07 | reverse complement strand
TCCGGCCGGCCCCTCCCGGAAACCGAGGTCACCCGCCTAGCTTGGACCGCCCCCGCGCCAGACGACCCTGGCGCGATACGCCCTGACGAAACGAAGTCGGCTCAGATGGATAGCCCTGAGGCGGCTTTCGGTGGGATCACTGACCGCCCGCGGTCGCTCCTCCACCGATCCGCACGGGCGTGGGCAGCAATGCCGTCGCGGCGTCGACTCTCACGCGGGATGCGAGCGGTTTCGCCACGCCGACCCGCTAGTCATCGCTACGACGCGGCGTCCCTGGCCAACGAGCTGGGGCATCCCGACACGGCTGGCAGCACCCCGGAGGCTCGATGGAGGCGGGAGATGACCTTCGAGCGGCTGATCCGGAACGAGCGTTCGTGTCCCAGCTCGTTGGTCGCCCAAGAGCTATGGAATCGAGCCCGCTATTACTCGTATCCGCCATCCGGTTGGCGACAGTCCGATCGGTTGTCGACGCAGATCGCATCTGACGCGATTCGTGGGCTTTGACGGGCGCCTTGACAACCATCGTGGGTGTCGAGTTGAACGTGGCTGATGGTTTGGCTTGGCGGTCCGGGAACCGACGAAGACCGAAACAGCTTGAACCCAACGATCATTGGCTGGATCGGGACAGTCCCGCTCCTCACCTGAGTGGGTGCGATGATGCCCCGGTGAGAGCTGACGACTGGTCGGCCGACAATTGCCGACGTGGCTGCTGGCGCTGGGGTGGCCCGCACGACGGTGTCACACGCCCTGAACGGACTGGGCAAGGTCAATCCGCAGACTCGGAAGCTCGTCGAGCGGATCGCCGGCGAGATCGGCTACCGTCCGAGTGCCCGGGCGAAGGCGCTGCGCGGCGGTCGATCGAACGTGTTGGGCGTCGTGTCATCGATGAGTTCGGCGATCGCCGGCGGGCCGGCCCGGCTGGGGTTTTTCATGGAGGTTGCTGCGGCGGCGGCGGAGCGGGCACTGACCCATGGCTATGCGCTGGTGGTCATCCCCCCGCTCGGCCCGGACCCTAAGACGTCCTCGGCGGCTCTGCACGGCATCGCCATGGATGGACTGATCGTTGTCGAGCCGGCCGCTGACGACCTTCTCGTGGCTTATGCCCGCGATGAACGGGTGCCGTTCGTCTGTGTCGGTCGCCCGCCCGGTGTCCGCCCCGGTGAGAAGTGGGCCGACCTACATGCCAAGGACGTCGCCGACCTGTTGGTGCGGCACGTCGCCGACCAGGGTGTCCAGCAGCCCGTCCTGATGATCGGGGACAAGGACCGGCTGTCCTACCGTGCGGCGCTGCGGGAGCTGCGCCGGGTGGCCAAGGAGGTTGGCTGGGACGTCGTCGTCGAACGCGTCCCCGAGGCTGCGGGGGAGGAGGGAGCCCGCGCGGCCTTGGTCGAGCTGATGGGGCGGCGCCCCGGGACCGACGCCATCATTGCGTTCGTCGACGCCTTCGCGACCGGTGTGGTCCACGGGCTGCGTCAGCTCGACCTGCGGGTGCCGGAGGACGTCATCGTGGTGACGCGGTACGACGGTGTTCGTGCCAAGACCTGCGTGCCGCCGATCACCGCGGTTTCTCTCGAGCTGGCGGCCGCGGCCGGCCGGGCGGTCGACCTGCTCGTGCGACAACTCGGGGACGAGGTGGATGACCCGCCTACCGCGAGCATCGTCTCCCCGCGAATTGTCGAACGGGCCTCATCCGTGCGCCGTCGCCAACACGAGCGCACCTGACAGGATGGCGAAGCACAGGACGCCGAGGCGCAGTCCCTTGCCGCCGACCTTGTGGTGGACCAGGGAGCTGAGCCAGCTGCCGATGAGCACACCGGGAAGCAGCCACATGCTGGCCGTGAGCCCGGGGCCGGCCAGACGGTGCGCGATGGCCAGACCGACCAGTGAGGCGACTTCGCCGATGAGGAAGCACAGGGCAATCGTCGCACGCAGTTCTGGTGCCGGCCGGTGCTGATAGACCAGCGCCAGTGGGGGGCCGCCGATGCCGGTCGCGGTCTCGCTGAGGCCGGTGACTAGCCCGGCGGCAACGTATGCCGGCGGGCGCGGTGCGAAGGCGGGCGCGAGGAGGCTGACGAGCGCCGCAAGGATCGTGGAGACCCCGATGAGCACCCCGAGCCGGTCAACGGGGAATACGGCGAGTAGAAAGATCCCGGCCGGCGTCGCGATAAGCCGGGCGGCGGTGATCCAGCCGGCTCCGCGCAGGTCGATGTGTCGACGTTCGCGCCAGGCGACGAAAGCGTTCAGGGGAAGCATGAGCGCGAGCAGGGCCCCGGGCAAGAGCGCCGGCTCGATCAGACCGGCGACCGGCGCCACGATGAGCGCGAAGCCGAGTCCGCTCGAACCTTGGACGAATGCGGCGAAAGTGGCGACCAGGACGAGGATGACGAGCGCGGCAACGCTCACTCGGCGTCGCTCCCGGATCCGATGCGCCGGGTTGCCGTGGCGGCCAGCTTGCATGCCTCCTCCACGCAGGCCGCGGCGTCCCAGCCGAGCGGTTGGCCGTCGACCATCCGGGGACGGCCGGCGACTACGACCATCTTGATCTGGTCGCGGTTACCCCGTCGAACCAGCTCCCATACGAGGTCTCGAGTCGAGACGAACTCAGGCACCGCGAGGTCGACGAGGAGGAAGTCCGCGGCGTACCCGGCAGCGATCCGGCCGGTCACCTCCTTGAGGCCGACCGCGTCCGCGCCACCGGAGGTGGCTGCGCCCATCCACAGCCGGCCGGACCCGGCATACGGGTCGCCGATCCCCATTGCCGAGGTGAGCCGCTGTGCCATCTCCGCAGCATCGAGAAGGCGGAACGCGTCGCTTCGGGTGCCGTCGGTGCCGAGTCCGAACCGGACACCGAGGGCGGCCAACGTCAGCGCAGGGCAAACGGCGTTGCCCTTCCACGCCGAGGCGACCGGGTTGTACGAGACCGCCGCGCCGCGGTCGCGGAGCATGAGGATCTCCTGCTGCGGCAGTAGCGTCGCGTGGGCGGCGAGCAACCACGGGCCGACGGCGCCGACATCGTCGAGGTACTCCAGGGGGCGTCGACCGGCGCCGACGAGCATCCGCTCAACCGCGACGAGGTGCTCGTTGACGTGGACCTGGAGCGGCACCTCCTCGGTCCGACACAGGTCAACCACACCGCGCAGGGTCGCCTCGGTCGCGGCGTCCGGGACGGAGACGGCGAGGGATCCATGTGCGAGGGGCCACCGCTCCACACTCGCCAAGTGAGCGGCTGCGGCCGTCAAGGCCTCCCCCGTAGATCTGGCCTCCTGAGCGGTGTCATCGCACACAGCGGAGAGGACACATCTGAGGCCGACCTCCTCGGTTGCGGCCGCCAAAATGCCGAGGTCGTGCGGGGACCTCGTGCCTGCGTCGGCGACGGTCGTGAAGCCGCCCCGAATGGACTCGAGCGCGGCAAGCTTGGCGGACGCGTAAAGCTCCTCCTGCGACATCGTCATCTCGAGCGGCACCCAGAGCCGCCGGAAGATCTCCGACGGCTCCCCGAACGCGAGGGCGGTCCCGAAGGACTGGCTCAGGTAGTGGTGGGCGTCGACGAAGCCCGGCATGAGGAGGTGACTTGGGGCGGTGACCGGCTGGAGGTCGCGGTGGTGGTGGCGCACCTGCTCGAGCGGACCGACCTCGGCGAAGGTGTCCGTATCCACCACGGCGGCGTGGCCGTGGAGGAGCTGCCCGTCGACGAGCATCACTTCGGGGGCCAGGAGATACCGGCCCGCGGAGAGGGTGGGTCGGGTCAGGCCTCATGGATCACCGCGGTCCGCTTGTCGCGCTCCCCGACGTCCGAGTGGGCGACCTTCCCCGGACCGGCTATCTCGTCGGTGGCTGGCGCGACACGGTTGCGGTTCCACGGCCCGTGGTGGAAGAGAGCGTTCAGGACCGCGGCGGTGAAGGCGCCGACGGCGACGCCGCTCTCCAACAGGATCCGCAGGTTGGCCGGGAGGGCGGAGTAGGGGTTCGCGATGAGGATCGGGAGCAGCCCGAGGCCCAGCGAGACGGCGACGATGAAGGTGTTCGACTGGTCGTGCAGGTCGCTGCGGGCGAGCATCTGGACGCCGAGAACGATGACTACGGCGAAGACCACCACCGCGGTTCCGCCGACGACGGCAGCTGGCACTGCGTTGATCAACGCGGTGACCGGCGCGAACAGGCCGACGATGATGAGGATCAGGCCAGCTGTTCGCCGTACCGCGAGGCGTCGAGCACTGCCCGATCGCGGACGTCGAGGTCCACGCGCTTCTGCTCGAGCCAAGCGGAGTCGTTAACACCGGCGGTGCAGGTGGTGCCTTGACCGCTACCTACGACGACTCGCTCGTGTAGCTCGCCGCGTCTGCAGCGACCGACGCTGCCAACCACCGCCTGGGCCTCGCAGCCGAACCCGCGCGGACGTGGGCGCAGCCCGAAGGCGCCACATTCGCCGGTAGAGGATCGCTCTGCGGCGACGTGTCACGGCGCAACCGGACAGACTTTCCTCCTGGCGTTGCGTGCCTGAACCCGCAGCCGGTAGCGCGACAACCCGCCGCTCGTGCCCTTCGGTCTGGGTGGCGTTGGACGCGCGGGTGGGCCAGCGGTCGCAGCGACCGGTTCACCGCACCTCCTCGAAGGCAGTGGGGCCTCGCGTCGTGTCGCTCGCTCGGGCGAGTGGCCGGCGGCTCATGGCGTGCGGGGTCATGGTGCAGGGCGACGCCGGCGATGACAAGCGCGATGCCGGCCAGATCCTGCATGGTGGGCACCTGGGCGAGGATGACCAGCCGTGTCGGTCCTCGACTCACACCCTCAATGCTGCCCGAGGGCGCCCCCAAGAGGATCCGGTTATCGGCGCGGCCGGCAGGCCGACGCTGGTCGTGTCTGGCCTGCATAGCCGACGAGCTGAGCACCTGCCCATCTCGGGTAGTGGATCGATTGGCTGACAATCCAGGGATCGCCGTGGGCGAGGCTGCGGCGCTGATCGCCCGGCGCCGCCGGTGTCGTCTGGCTTGTCGAGGCCCCCCGGACCGGACGCAACGTCCGGTTCACCGCCATCAGCGGGTGGGCCAACCAGATCGTCACCATCTGCCGCGTCGGATGGCGGCTCAGGAAAGGATGAAGCTCCTGAACGCCTGAGAGACTTCGAAGGCCGTTACAACGACGCCTCCCCGGCCATTCAAATGGAAGTTCACTACCCACGACCTCCCCGACCTCTCGAACGCCTCGAGCAACGAGAACAGACTCACACTGAAGCGCACCGAGCAGCCTGACGCTCGACGAACTTACGTCGCTGACAGCAAGGCAATGGAACCCGAGGGCAGGACCTCGGACAACGACTGCGCCTGTCGTCGTCCTCGAGGGGCGCCTACCGACCTGAGCCCCGCGACTACGTCAAATCCGGCGGCGTGGTCGTCGGACGGCTATCCGGAATGGACACCGTGCTGGACCAGAAGCGGATCGACCACCGCGTGGGCTCCGACGTAGATCTGCCGACTACCCATGGGAGGGCCTCCTGTGCGTGCAGATCGCAGAGACGGCTGGCCCGCGCCGCCGAAGGGTCGGCCGAGGGGGATCCGGTCCGAATTGTCGAAGGATAAAGGTTCTCTCTACGGTCAACCGTTCATCCGGTAGAACGGATGTTATGACAACCATGGACCGCGCCCAGCCGCTGCCGCTGTACGCGCAGCTCGAGCGTGCGGTGGGTTCTGACATGACCGAACGCGGCCTCAAGCCGGGTGACCGGCTGCCGACCGAGGCGGAGATCGCGGCGACGTACTCTGTGTCGCGGGCGACGGTGCGACAGGCGCTCACGAGGCTGGTGGCTGAAGGGAGGGTGGACCGCGTCCAGGGTCTGGGCTCATTCGTGGCCCGACCACGTCCGACGCACCAGCCGTTGTTGACGTCCTTCACCGAGAACATGCGCGCGCAGGGGTTCCGACCCTTGAGTCGCGTGCTGGTGAGCGAGACGGTTCCCACGCCCGAGGAGCACGCCGGGGTGTTCGGTCCGGAGACGGTCGAGTGCCAGTACCTGTGCCGAATACTCCTCGCCGACGACCGTCCGGTGGGGATATCGCAGACCTGGCTACCTCGCGAGGAGCTGGGCGAACGTATCGACCTGTTCAGCCCCGAGGCGCTGGAGTCCGGTTCGCTGTACGACCTGCTTCAGGGCCCCGAGATCGGGATCCAGCTGCACCGCGGTACCGAGACCATCCGGGCGGGGCGGGCGACCGAGGAGCAGGCGGGCCTGCTGGAGTGCCCGCCCGAGTCGCCCACTCTTGTCGTCCGCCGGGTGACGTATACGCCGGCGGACCGACCCATCGAGTCCACCGTGATGGCGTTCGCGGCAGACCGGTATGAGTACCGCCTCAATCTAATTCTGCCTGCTTGCTGACTCGCGACGAGGTCTTCTCCTCGTCATACAACGTGCTCGGCCCCGTTAAGGAGGAAGCGTTGAAGATCTCACGCAAGTTCGCTCCGCTGCTGGTTCTGGTGGTGCTTTTCGCAGCCGCATGCGGCAAGGCCTCGACGGTCTCGTCCTCGGAGTCGGGGGGCAACGGGGACGGCAGCGACAAGCTGGCTGGAAGCAAGACGTTGCAGGGCTACGACGCCCTCCCGTTCAAGGACATCCTGGCGATGCCCGAGGGTGACGTGAAGATCGAGGGGAAGGACAAGATCACCCTCGGCTTCTCACAGACGTGTTTCAACCACCCGTGGCGCAAGGCGATGCTCGAGAGCGTGTTGGCCGAGGTCAAGCGTCATGCCAATGTAAGCGTGGTGACCGTCGACGGGAACTGTGACGCAGCCAAGCAGTCCAACGACATCGACGACCTGATGGCCCGCGGCGTGGACGCCATCATCATGAGTCCCGTCGAGTCGGCCGGTCTGGCGCCGGCTGCTCGGCGCGTGATAGCCAAGAAGATGCCGCTGATCCTGCTCGACCGGGACGTTCCTGCCGAAAAGACCGTGTTCGTCGGACAGTCGAACGTCGACATGGCGTACGAGACGGCCAAGAAGATGATCGCCGACCTGAACGGCAAGGGGAACATCGTCGAGATCACCGGGCTGTCCGGATCTTCCCCGGCCACGGACCGATCGGCCGGCCTGAAGAAGGCGCTCGCTGACGCGCCGGGCATCAAGGTGCTCGCGGTCGGGGACGGGCAGTGGGTACGTGAGCCCGCCGTCAAGGTGATGGACGACTGGTTGACCAAGTTCCCGAAGATCGACGCGGTCTTCTCGCACGCCGAAGAGTCCTCGTGGGGAGCCATGCAGGCCATCAAGAACGCTGGTCGGTGTGGGGACCAGATCAAGGAGTACACCCACGACGGGTCGGCACCGGGCTTCAAGGCCGTGAAGGAAGGCCAGTTCGAGGCCGACGGCAACTACAGCCCGTTCATCGGTGACATCGGCGTTAGAGCGGCATTGAGCGCCCTCGAGGGCAAGCCGGTCGAGGGCGCCAAGCCGTACACCGAACCCGGTTCTTACCTGCAGCTGCCGAACCTGCCGCTCGTCACTGCTGCGAACGCCAGTGAGTGGATCCCGCAGGGCTGGGGCACGTTCGAGCTCCCCAAGAATCCCTGCAAGTGACACCGGTCCGGTGAAGCGCCTCCGGTGGCGCTTCACCGGACCCACCCACGGCTGGAGGTGCTGCGTTGTCCTATGTCGCCGAACTGAGGAGCATCACCAAGCGGTACCCCGGTGTCCTCGCTCTGGATGACGTGGGGCTCGGTGTTCGCGCCGGCGAGATCCACGCCCTGGCCGGCGAGAACGGTGCCGGCAAGTCCACCCTCATCAAGGTCCTCGGGGGTGCCGTGGCGCCCGATGCCGGCGCGATCCTGGTCGATGGCGAGCCGATCCGTCTGAGCTCGCCGCACGCGGCCATCGACCGCGGAATCAGTGTCGTGCACCAGGAGCTGGTCAGCGCTCCCTCGTTGTCAGTGGCCGAGAACGTGCTGCTCGGGCGGCTGCCACGCACGCCATGGGGTGGTGTCCGGTGGCGAGCCGCACGATCGAGTGCTCGTGACGCGTTGAACCGCGTCGGGCTCGAGATCGATGAGCGCACGTCGATGGGGCGGCTCAGCCTCGGGCAGCAGCAGCTCGTCGAGATCGCCCGTGCCCTCGTGCGGGACGCCCGGGTCCTCGTGCTCGACGAGCCCTCCGCGATCCTCGGCGGCAGGGACCTCGACGTGCTGTACGACGTGGTCCGTTCGCTGCGTGACCGTGGAGTCGCGGTGGTGTACATCTCGCACCGGTTGAAGGAGGTGCTGTCGCTCAGCGACAGGGTCACGGTGCTGAAGGACGGCAGGTCGCAGGGGACGTTCGACGTCGGGGAGCTGGACGAGGAGCGGCTGGTCACGATGATGACCGGTCGGCAGCTGACGACACCGCGACGCCGGCCTCTCCGGGACGGGGCGGCGACCCTGCTCGAGGCGTATCCGTCCCGTGACGGGTCGACCGCCGCAGGGACGCTCGGCGTGACGATCCGCGCTGGTGAGATCGTCGGGCTCGCTGGGCTCGTGGGTTCCGGCCGCACGGAGGTGGCACGAGCCATCTTCGGTGCTGATCCCGGTCCTCACGAGGTCACGGTCGCGGGTAAGCCGTTTCGGCGTCGCACTCCCCGCTCCGCCCGTCGGGCCGGCATCGCCTACCTGCCGGAGGACCGGAAGGACCAGGGGCTCCTGATGAACCGATCGATCCGCGAGAACGTGGGGCTGGCGAGTCTCGGGGGACGTTCCTTCGCCGGCGTCCTGCGCCCGTCTCGGGACCGTGCCTCCGTCGCGCAGGTGGCCAACACGGTCCATCTGAAGGCCGCGGGCCTCGAGGCCCCGCCGTCCACGCTCTCCGGCGGCAATCAGCAGAAGGTGATGCTGGCCCGCTGGCTCGCCGCATCGCCGACGGTGCTGATCCTCGACGAGCCCACCCGCGGCATCGACGTCGGGGGCAAGAGCGAGATCTACGCGCTCATGCGCCAGCTCACCGACGCTGGGCGAGGCATCTTGATGATCTCGAGCGAGATCGAGGAGATCGTCACCATGTCCGATCGGGTCCTGGTGATGAACCAGGGACACATCGTCACCGAGTACGGCGGCGACGAGATCACCGAAGACAACATCAGCCGCGCAGCGCTCCTGGCTGCGCCGACGGACCAAGGACAGGTGTGATGATCTCGGCATCGACGGCGACGCTGACCAGGCTGAGGAACCGTGGAGTGAACGAACGCTGGCCCGCTGCCGCGGCCACGCTGCGCAAGTACGGGGCCGGCGTCGCCCTGATCCTGCTGCTCGTGTTCTCGAGCCTGCAGTCTGACCGGTTCTTGCAGGTCGACAACATCCTGAACGTGCTGCGACAGATCTCCATCATCGGAGTCCTCGCGCTCGGGATGACCTTCGTGATCATCACCGCAGGCATCGACCTGTCGGTCGGCTCCATGCTCTCGGTCGTCGTGGTCTACACGGCTGACACGGTGCAGACACGCGGAGTGCTCGCTGGCGTGCTGACGGCCCTCGGGCTGGGTGTCGGCTTCGGCCTCATAAACGGCCTCGGTGTCGCCGTGGGCAAGATCCAACCGTTCGTCATGACCCTAGGCATGTTGGCTTTCGCCAAGGGGGTGGCCCTGATCTTCACCGAGGGGCAACCGGTGTCGATCACCAACGACGCCTTCCTCGCCTTCGGCAACGGTCGGACTCTCGGCATCCCGAACCCAGCCGTCGTGTTCCTCATCCTACTCGTGATGTGCATGTTCGTCCTGCGGGGCACCGTGTTCGGCCGATCCGTCTACGCAGTGGGCTCGAACGAGGAGGCTGCCCGTCTCTCAGGCATCCCCGTGCGGTCTACCAAGTGCGCCGTCTACGTGATCTCCGGACTGATGGTCGGTATAGCCGGCGTCCTATACGCGAGCCAGCTCGGCGTCGGTACCCCGGTCGCAGGTGATGGCAAGGAGCTTGACGCGATCGCCGCGACGGTCGTCGGTGGGACGAGCCTCTTCGGTGGGATCGGAACTGCCGGAGGCACGTTCATCGGGGCCGCGATCCTCGGCGTCCTATCCAACATCCTCAACCTGAGCGGTGTCTCGCCGTACGTGCAGTACCTCTTCCGCGGCGGTCTCATCGTCGCGGCGGTGCTGCTTCAGCGTCGAGGGGGTCGAGGGCACTGATGCGGAGCCTTGATGCTCTGCTCGGCGAACGACCCACGCTGGTCGACGACGTCAACCACGCCATCACACCGCAGACGGTGCTGGACGTGCTACGCCCGATCGCGGACACTCCCGCCCCTTCTGGGGCATCGTCCTTGAGTAGGGGTGCGGTCGTGCAGTCCTGGTTCGAGTCCAGCGGGCTCGACCTGGAGGGTGCCCGCTTCGAACGCGACGCCTTCGACAGTGGGTCCGACGTGCTGACCGGCGGTCAGGGCGGCATCGCTGTCCTGGCCCACCTCGACGAGGTCTCCTACCTGCTTCGTGAGCGAGTGCAGCCAGGGTCGTGGCGGGTTGCGCCGTACTGCTATCACCTGGCCGAGGACGCCGCACCTGCCCGAGTCGTCCGGTACGCACAAGAGGGAACCTGGCAGGTGCTATGCGAGGCGCAGATCTCCCTCGAGGACGGGCACCATCTCGTCTCGCACCCGACCGACGTGGACCTGGCCCCGGGCGACCGGGTCGTCCTGGCCTCCCCTCTCGCCCATGACGAGCCGACCGGACGGGTGACCGGCTCCCTGGACAACGCGGCCGGCGTGGCGGCGGCGCTGGTCGCCAGCCAGGTGATGGCACGCTGCGGGATCCCCTTCAGGACGTACCTGACTGATGAGGAGGAGGGGCCCAGCGGGGCGGCGAGCCAGACGATCTCTCGAGGCGCCTCGCGCTTGCTCCGCCGCGTCGAGCCAGCCTCCTTGACCGTGGCTGTCGACATCCACGGCCTGAGCGCCACCGAGCTGCGACGCAGCGAGAACCATCACCGGCCCTGGGGAGCTTCCTTTGCCGAGTACTCAAGCGGGGGAAAGGGATCGGTCGCTCGCCCCGACGTCTACGCGAGCCTCATGCAGAATTTGACGGCCCTTGAGAGCCGAGGGATCTGTGTGCGCCCGAACGTGGGTGGTCACGTTCCGCGCTCGGATGACGTCGTCGCGATGCTGCACAGCAACCGAGTCGTCATTCTCGGGTACCCCGGAGAGAACCGGCACTTTGACCATGGATTGCCGGCCGTCAACCTTCATGACCTGGTCCACCTGGCCCGGGCTCTGGTGGTCGTCGGCGCGCTGGTCGCCCGGCCTGTCTCGCAGGGTGATGCATGACGACGACGGGACCGCTGCTGACCATCGGTGAGCTCACCCTCGACGACGTCGTCTTCGAGGATCAGCACGTCGACTGGAAGCAGGCCGGCGGCGGTGCGCTGTACAGCGCCGTCGGGGCAGCCTTGTGGACGCAAGCCGCCATCTGCTCAGCCGTCGGCCCAGATTACCCGCCTCATCTCCTGGACCAGCTGGCGGCCGCGGGCATCGATTTGAGCGCGGTCGAGCGGACGACCGAGTGCAACAGCCTCGGGCTGTGGCTCCTGTACGCGTCCTCGGGAGCGCGACACCAGTTTGAGAAGGCCGCTGGAGGGACGTTCCAGCAGCTGGACGCCCTGCGCCCCAGAGCGAGCGAGCTCGAGGACGTCCCCGCCGGTGTGCACCTCGCGCCGCAGTCGAGCGACGGCCACGTGGCCGCCCTGGCCGACTTCCACGAATCGCAGGCGCTGATCACGCTCGACCTGCTCATCGAGCCCTACATCGACCACACGCCCTACACGGCGCCGGACTTCCTCCACCGCATCGACGCGTTCCTCCCCAGCGCCGCGGAGGTTCGGGAGCTCTGGGGCCACGACGACATCACCATCCTGCGGAGGCAGCTGACCCGCTTGGGCTTCGAAGGGACCCTCGTCGTCAAGCAGGGTGAACAGGGAGTCGACGTCGCGACGTCCGGGGGGGTCGTTCGGGTGCCGGCGGCTCCCAGCCGTGTCGTCGACGTCACCGGTGCCGGCGACGCCTTCTGCGGCGGGTTCCTCGCGGGTCTGATGGCCACAGGTGACCCCGTCGTGGCCGCCGCTCACGGCGTCGTGAGCTCTTCCTTCGTCGTCGAGACGCGAGGCGCGCTGACCGCCCTCGCATCGCTGGACCACGAGCTCGCAGCGAGTCGCCTCGATGCCGTGCTCACATCCCTCAGGAGAACCAGTTGAGCAACCTTTCCGTCACACCAATGGACCGCCCGGACGCCCTGTGGGGGCTGTTCGGCGTGTCGAAGGCCATCATCGGGACGATCCACCTGTCACCGCTACCCGGGTCTCCACGCTACGAGGGGCAGCCGGTGAAGCAGATCCGACAACAGGCCGTCGAGGACGCCCGCCGATATGCCGAGGGCGGTGTCGACGGACTCATCGTGGAGAACGAGGGGGACACCCCCTTCCTCAAGCCGGACGACCTCGGACCAGAGACGCCCGCGTGCATGGCGGTGATCACCGCCGCTGTCGTCGACGCCGTGGCGTTGCCCACCGGAGTGCTCGTCCTGGCCAACGCCACGCTCCACAGCATCGCCGTCGCGAAAGCGGCCGGTGCCCAGTTCATCCGCGCCAACCAGTGGGCCAACGCCTACGTCGCCAACGAGGGCTTCCTCGAAGGCACAGCGGGACGAGCGCTGCGGTACCGGGCCGGTCTGGGTGCCACCGACGTCCGGGTGCTGGCGGACGTTCACGTCAAGCACGGCAGCCACTCCATCGTCGCCGATCGGACCATCGCCGAGCTCACCCGAGACACCGAGGCCTTCGACGCCGACGTCGTCATCGCGACGGGACAGCGCACCGGGGACCCGACTCTCGTCGAGGAGATCACCGCCATCTCCGACGTCGCCACCCGTCCCGTCCTTATCGCCAGCGGGCTGAACGCAGAGAACGCCGGAGAGCTCCTCAGACACGCGGACGGTGCCATCGTCGGCAGCGCGATGAAGGTGGACGGCGCGTGGTGGAACCCCGTCTCCGTCGAGAGCACCCGCCGGATCATGGACGTCGTCAGGTGCATGCGATGAGGCAACGCAGGCTCTTCCTGGACTCCGCCGACCTAGATCTGGCCGGCGCCGCAGCCTCCAGCGGCGTGGTCTCGGGCATCACCACCAACCCGACGATCATCCGCAAGCACACCGACGACGGTCCCAGGCACATGGGCGCTCTGCTGCAGGCTGTCCAAACGGGGCCGGTCTTCTACTAGCTCACCGATGGTTCTCTCGAGGCTGCCGCGGATGTCAACGCACACGCGATAGGCGGCCTTGGACTGGTGGGATGGCGGATTCCACCGTGGCGAGTTCGGTGTGGGGACACCGCCCGGGGGGCGCGTTCCTCCGCCAGCCAAGACCCCTTGTAGGTGTGGATGTAACCGTGGTTACAATTGGGATGGTGAGGAACGAGGAGGCCGCGGTGCCCGGGGAGTGGGTGCTGTTGAGCTATCGGCTGCCTCGGGAAGCCCTCGACGCCGCGGATCGCGTTGTGGCGGCGGCTCAAGCGGGCCGGGGTGGTGCAGGTCGGGGATGGGCTTGTGGGGCTGCCGGCGGACGCCCGGACGCGGGAGCAGCTCGAGTGGCTCGCCGAGCAGGTGCTGGAGAGCGGGGGCACGGCCGGTGTCTGGCTGGCGCGGCCGGGGACCTTGGCCCTGGAGCGCGCCCTTGCGGTTTCGATGGCCGCCGCCCGCGCTGCGGAGTACGTCGCACTCGCCCGGGTTGCCAAGGAGACCGTGTCGAAGATGGCGCCGGACCGGGCAAAGGTGGTGGTTCAGCTGCGGCGGCAGTGGCGGGAGATCACCCGTCGGGACTTCTTCCCCCCGCCGGAACGAGAACTCGCTGCCACAGCGCTGCGTGAGCTCCGCACGGCTCGGACGCCCGCGCGGAGCGCGACTGGTCCCGACGATTACAGGGTGCCGCAGTGAGGTGGGCGACGCGGGCCGGGGT
>JAABVA010003912.1_pt1 | contig 13933 bp, 14 predicted proteins | sample 5560331 | NCBI WGS metagenome assembly JAABVA01 (sample SAMN12812661, study PRJNA571458) | rock metagenome | isolation source: Antarctica rocks | place: Antarctica: Victoria Land, Mt New Zealand sud | collected 2016-01-07 | reverse complement strand
GGCATGATTATCGTGGTTGAGAAAACGCGTACGTGCGAAGCGTAGATGATTGCTTGCTAGTTAATAGCAAACGGTCTGGTTCAACCCAGAGCTTCTCGTGCGTAGCCCCTGATGCTCGGCCAGCTCCGGCAGCGGCTCGTCCAGGGGATACATCGACAGGTCGCGGCCGAGCAGATGCTGCAGCAGGAACAGTCCCACCTCGGGCTGCACCAGGGATTGCAGGTAGTCGTATTTGGCGCGCGCCTCTTCCTCGGTGGCGCCGATGACCGGGAAAAGGCCCGGCATCACCGCGACATCGTCGGGACCGCGGCCGTATTTCGCCATGCGCGCCTTGACGTCGGAGTAGAAGGCCTGTCCCTCGCCGAGCGTCTCGGCGGCGGTGAAGATGACCTCCGCCGTCCGCGCCGCCAGCTCGCGCCCCGGCCCGGACGACCCGGCCTGCACGATGACCGGATGGCCCTGCGGCGAGCGCGGCACGTTGAGCGGGCCGCGGACTGAGAAATGCTTCCCTTTATGGTTCAGGAAATGCAGCTTCTGCGGGTCGAAATACTGGCCCGACGCCTTGTCCATGGTGATCGCGTCTTGGTCCCAACTGTTCCACAGGCCCTTGACGACCTCGGCGAACTCCTCCGCCCGGGCGTAGCGGTCGGCGTGGGCCATGTGGGTGTCGCGGCTGAAGTTCGCGGCCTCGGCCTGGTTGTGCGAGGTGACCAGGTTCCATCCGGTACGACCTCCGTTGATCAGGTCGAGCGAGGCGAACTTGCGCGCCAAATGATAGGGCTCGTTGTAGGTGGTGGTCGCAGTCGCCACGAGGCCGATCTTCTCGGTCATGGTCGACAGCGCCGCCAGCAGGGTCAGCGGCTCGAAATACACCGCACGGGCCGCGCCGGCCTGGGCTTCGAGCTGGGTGGGGCGGATGCCCACCAAGTCGGCGAGGAAGAACAGGTCGAACTTGCCGCGCTCGGCGAGCTGCGCCAGCTCGACGCAGCGCCGGTAGTTGAAAGGGCTGTCGGTCTCGGCCTGCGGATGACGCCAGCCGGCGACGTGGTGGCCGCCGGGCCAGTAGAATACGCCCAGCCGGATCTTGTCATTCCGCTTACCTGACATTGGAGGCTCCTCCTGGTGGCGCCATGGCCATGGCCGGGACACACCCTCCCGCAACAGCCGCATGGCTGGAATTAGCCCCGTACGCCGCCCGTTGGCGCATAAGAGTTTTGACGTGAGCGATTTGCGGAATGGATGGGTTCATGCCAATGCGGCCCCAATTTGCCGACGCCGTGGCCAGCCGGTAGCGTAATGGCGGCGGCGTCGCACAAGGGGAGGATGGCGGATGAACTTGCGGCAGATGGAGGTGTTCCACGCCATCATGCGCGCCGGCTCGGTCACTGGCGCGGCGCGGCTGCTGAACGTCACCCAGCCGGCGGTCAGCACCGTCCTGCGGCATTGCGAGACGCAGTTGCGGGTTAAGCTGTTCGACCGCACCGGCGGCCGGCTGCACCCGACCCCCGAGGCGCACGCGATCTATCCCGACATCGCCAACATCTTCCAACGGGTCGATACCGTGACGCGGATGACGCAGGACCTCGTCGGCGGCCGCGTTGGCCATATCACCGTCGCCGCGACCTTCTCTGCCGCCAACGGCCCGTTGCCTGCGGCGGTGGCGCGCTTCGTCCGGGAGCGGCCCGCAGTGACGGTTTCGATCCAGGCCCTGCCGAGCGCCCAGGTCATCGACCGCGTTGCCCGGCGGGAGGCGGATTTCGGCCTGTGCTACGGCCCCGCCGAGGACCCGGCCATCGAGACCGAGGTGCTGAAAGCCTCCGAGATCGCCTGCATCATGCCCGCTGACCACCCGCTCGCCAGCCGCGCCGTGGTGGATATCACTGATCTCGTGGGCCAGGACATCATCACCTACGGCTCGCACACGGCGATCGGCACGCCATTGGGGGCGGCCTTCCGCGCCGCAAAGCTGACGCTCAACCGCCGGATCCAGGTCAACTACTCCATGACGGCGTTCCTGCTCGCGGCCAACGGCGCCGGGATCGCCATGGTGGAGCCGATGCTGCTGCAGGCGGCGTCGATGCCGTGCCTCGTCGCACGGCCGATCCATCCGCGGATCGAAGTCCGCACGCTGCTCATCCACGCCGTCGGCCGTCCCCCCACCAAGACGAGCAACAAGCTGGTCGCGCTGATCAAGCAGCAGATCGACGACGACGACGAGGAGCACGGGGTTTGGGCCGACGCGTCCGCTGCCGCCATCAATGGGAGTTATGCGTCCTTGGTGAAAGCTTAATATCCCCATCCCCGATCCCCGCTTAGCCTCGGCAGCAGTCAGGGCCATGCAGGATGCCAGCAATGGGCAGTGAAACGCTTTCCGACCTTATCCACAACAACGTCCGCCATCGGCTCGCAGCGGGCGAGGTCGCGGTCTCGATGATCGTGCGGCTGGTGCAGTCCATCGAGATTGCCAACATCGCCAAGGCATGCGGCTTTGATTCGCTCTACGTCGACCTGGAGCACTGCTCGTTCTCGCTCGAAACCACGTCGCAAATCTGCATGGCTTCCCTGGAAGCAGGCGTCACGCCGTTCGTGCGCGTGCCCAGCTATGAGCCCGAGTATGTGTCCCGCGTGCTGGACGGGGGCGCGCTGGGGGTGATCGCGCCGCACGTCTCGGGGGCGGCCGACGCCGAGCGCGTCGTGCGCCATGCGAAGTTCCCGCCGCACGGCAACCGGTCCGTCTCGGTCGGCACACCGCATCTGCGGTTTCGGAGCTGGCCACTGGGGGAGGCACGCCGCATCCTCAACGAGGAGACGATGGTCGTCGCCATGATCGAGGCGCCCGACGCCGTGGAGCGGGCGGACGAGATCGCGGCGGTCGAGGGCGTCGACATCCTGATGATCGGCACCAACGACCTCTGCGCCGAGATGGGCATCGATGGCCAGTTCGAGCACGAGCGGGTCAAGCGCGCCTACGGCCGGGTGATCGAGGCCTGCCGCAAGCACGGCAAGGCGGCCGGCATCGGCGGCCTCGCGAGCAAACCGAAGCTGATGGCGGAATTCATCACCGCCGGGGCGCACTACGTGTCCTCGGGCGCCGACCTCAGCTTCGTGCTCGCCGCCGGGACGGCGCGCGCGAACGAAATCCGGACGCTCAAGCCTGGCGCGCATTAGCTAGGTTTATGGTCCGGCCGCACAGCGTTATTCGACAGCGGATAGGCACGAACTTAGATTTCTGCCAACGGCAGCGATAAAACCGACCGGAGGAAACAAGAGTATGCAAAGGCGAAACTTCGTCGCGGCGGCATCGGCGCTCGCCGCGGGGTTTGCAACCCACGCCCGCGCCGTGGAACCGATCCGGATCGGCGCGATCAACCCGTACTCGGGCGGCGCTGCGCTGTATGGCGACGAGACCACCCGCGGCTATGAACTCGCGGCGATGCTGGCCAACGCAAAGGGCGGTGTGCTTGGGCGGCAGGTCACGATCGTGCGCGGCAACGCCACCAGCCCACAAGAGGCCATGGCCGTCGTCGAGCAGCTCGCCGGCCGGGACAAGGTCGACGCCTACATCGGCACCTACATCAGCGCCGTCTCCAACGCCGCCAGCGAGGCTGCGCTGAACAATGGCAAGCTCTATTGGGACACCAACGCCCTCGCCGCGCAGTTGACCGAGCGCGGGCTGCCGAACTTCATCCGCTCCGGCCCAAACTCGGTGGACTTCGCCGAGTGTTCGGTTGCGGCGGTCACGGAGCTGATCGCCAAGGGCATCGGCATGCAGCCCAAGGACATGACGGTCTGGATCCAGCACGAGGACTCGATCTACGGCAGCACGATCGCGAAAAGCCAGGTCGCCGGGCTGAAAAAGGCAGGGGCGAAGATCGTCGGCCCGAACCCCTATAGTGCGCGCGCGATCGACCAGACGGACATCGTCTTGCGCGCCCGCAATGCCAACCCGGACGTCTGGCTCGCCACCGGCTACACCGCCGACTGCAACCTGATGCTGCGCACGGCGCGGGACCAAGGCTTCAAGCCCAAGGCGATGCTGATCATCGGGGCGAGCGACACGTTCGAGACGCTCGATGCGTTGGGCAAGGAGTACCTGGAGGGCCTGCTGTGCGTGACCTATCCGCGGCTCGACATCAACCCGGCGTATGGCCCCGGCGCGCCCGACTTCCTCCGCGCCTACAAGCAGCAGTATAACCGCGACCCGATCGCGCCGAAGGGCTTCACCGCGTTCGTCGGCGCGCAGATGATGTTCCAGGCGATCGAGGCCGCTGGGTCGACCGGGTATGAGAAGGTGCGGGCCGCCGCCGCGATGGACCAGCCCGCCGGCACCTACGCCAACGGCTTCGGCGCCAAGTTCGACGGTACAATGCAGAACACCCGCGCCAAGCCGGTCATCGCGCAGTGGCAGAACGGCGCGCCGGTGACGGTGTTCCCCGAACCAGCCGTCCCCGCCGGCGTGAAGCTGGTCGGCCTGGCGCGCACCTAGACGGCCGGGCCAGGTTCCGACATGGCCGGTTCTCTGCATGGATAGCCTGCTGAGCGTGCTGCTGGCCGGGCTGCTGCTGGGCGGCATCTACAGCTTGGTCGCGATCGGCCTCAACCTGATCTTCGGCGTGATCCGGGTCGTGAACTTCGCCCAGGGCGAGTTCGTGATGCTCGGGATGTATGCGACCTTCATGGCCTACACTGTCCTGCACATCGACCCATACCTCGCTATCCTGCTCGTGTTCCCGTTGCTGTTCGCATTCGGCGTCGTGGTGCAGCGGCTTATCCTGCAGCGGCTGCAGAATGAGCCGACGATGCAGATCTTCGCCACCTTCGGCCTGCTCATGGTGCTGCAGAACCTGGTGCTCGCGACGACGGGCGGCGCCGCCTTCAGCATCAAAACGCCGCTGTCCAGCATGGTCATTACGGCCGGGCCGGTGCAGGTCAGCGTGTCCCGGCTGATCGCACTGGCTGCCGTGACCGCGGTGGCCGTGGCGCTGCAATGGGGCTTGCAGAATACGATGACCGGCAAGGCGGTGCAGGCGGTCGCGCAGGACCGCCGGGCAGCCCGGCTGATGGGGATCGATGTCGAGCGCACCTACATGCTGACGTTCGGCATGGGCGCCGGGCTGGCCGGCATGGCCGGCGCCCTGCTCACGCCGGTCTTCACTCTCTCGCCGCAGATCGGCGGCAACTTCATCCTGCCCGCGTTCGCGGTCGTGGTGCTGGGCGGCTTGGGCAGCGTGCCCGGCGCCTATATCGGTGGCTTCCTGATCGGGATTACCGAGGCGCTGGCGGGCTTCTACCTGGACCCTTCGCTGAAGCAGGCGACCTGGTTCACCATTTTCATTGTCATGCTGGTCGTGCGCCCGACTGGGCTGTTCGGCCTTGCCGGCGCGGAGAAGGTCGGGCTTCGTGTCCAGGAGTGAGCGGCGCCAACCGCGTGTGCGGACATTCCGGCAAGAGCTGGCACCAATAGGGCTGACCCTTGCGTTGCTGGCAGGGCTGTCCGGCCTGTTCGCCAGCGACAACTTCGCCCCGAGCATCCTGGCGACCACGTTCCTGTTTGCCGGGCTCGCAACCTCCTGGAACATCATCGGCGGCTTCGGCGGCCAATTCTCGTTGTGCCACGGCGTATTCTTTGCCGAAGGCGCCTATTTGACCGCCAACATCGTGGTCGGCCCGGACCTGTCGCCCTGGCTTTCCCTGATCCCGGCGGCGCTGCTGGCGGCGGTCACGGCCGCCCTGGTGTCGTGGCCGGCGTTCCGTCTGCGCGGACCGTTCTTCGCCATTGCCACCATGACGTTTAACGAGGTCGTCTTCGTGCTGGCGAACTATTGGGAGAGCGTCACCGGCGGCCCGCAAGGCATGCGCGTGCCGTTCCACGCAGGCTGGCAGAACATGATTTTCCTTAGCCGCCTCTCCTACGTATGGCTGATGCTCGGCTTCCTGGGTTTCACCCTGGCCGTGAGCCTGCTGCTGCTGCGCAGCCGCCTGGGCTACTACCTGCAGGCGGTACGGGACAACGAAGCGGCGGCACGGGCGGCGGGCGTCAAGGTGCTGCGGACGAAGCTCTCCGGCTTCGCCATCAGCGCGGCGCTCACCGGCGTCGGCGGCAGCCTGTTCGTGATGTACGTCCGCATCGTTGACCCGCCCACGCTGCTGACGCTGTCCGATACCGGGGTGAAGTTCGCGCTGATCGCCCTGATCGGCGGCATTGGCACCGGCTATGGTCCGTTGCTTGGCGCATTGCTGGTCGTGCCGCTCGAGGCGTTGCTGCGGGCCGAGCTTGGGGCGTACGCCCCCGGCTCGAACCTCGTGGTGCTCGGCACGGTGCTGATCGTCGCAGCGCTGTTCTTCAAGCGAGGCCTCGTGGGCGCGATCCAGTCGCTGCCACCACTGGGTGTACGGATCAGGAAACCCGCGCGGATATGAGCGCCTTCCTGTCGCTGCAGGGGGTGTCGAAGCGCTTCTCCGGCCTGCTGGCGGTCGATGACGTCAGCTTCGACGTGGCCGCCGGCGAGCTGCTCAGCGTCATTGGGCCGAACGGGGCGGGCAAAACCACGCTGTTCAACCTGCTGACCGGCCAGTTGTCGCCGAGCGCCGGGCGCGTGACGTTCAATTGCGCTGAAATCAATGGGCAGGCACCGGAGGAGTGGGCCCGCCTCGGTTTTGGCCGCACGTTCCAGATCTCGCAGACGCTCACCTCGCTGACCACGCTCGAGAATACCATGATCGGCTCGTTCCTGCATCACCGCGGCGTCGCCGACGCGGCGGATCGGGCCTATGCGAGTCTCGAGCTTGTGGGCCTGCAGCAGCGTGCCGGCGTCCTGGCCAGCAAGCTGACGCTCAGCGAGCGGCGCCGGCTCGAGGTCGCCCGGGCGCTCGCGCTCGACCCCAAGGTAGTCCTGCTGGACGAGGTGATGGCGGGCCTCAACCAAACCGAGGTCCAGGGCATGGTCGACCTGGTCAGGACGCTGAATGCGCGCGGGCTGACCTTCCTGGTGATCGAGCACAATTTGAAGGTCGTGCGGCAGTTCTCGCATCGGGTCGTGGTGCTGGACCGGGGCGCGAAGCTTGCCGAAGGCTCGGCGGCCGAGGTCCTTGCCGACCCGGCCGTCATCGAGGCGTATATCGGAAAGAGCAAGCAATGAATCCGTTGCTCGCGGTGGAGCGGCTGTACGCCGGATATGGCGAAGTGCCCGTCCTGCAGGACGTGTCGCTGCACGTGGATGCCGGCGAGATCGTCGCGATCGTTGGCGCCAACGGGGCGGGGAAGTCCACCCTGCTCTCGTCCATCGCCGGGCTGTTGCGCCCGACTTCGGGCCGGATCGCCTTCCAAGGGGCCGACATCGCCGGCCGTCCCGCCCATCTCGGACCCGGCGCGTGCCTGACTATGGTGCCGGAGGGCGGCCGGCTGTTCCCGTTCCTGAGCGTTGAGGACAACCTGCTGCTGGGCGGCTACTCGGGCCAGGGCCTGCGCGCGCTGCCGGCACGGCTGGACGAGGTCATGGACGTCTTCCCGATCCTGCGCGAGCGGCGCGGCCAGCTCGCCGGCAAGCTGTCGGGCGGCGAACGGCAGATGTGCGCGGTGGCGCGCGCAGTGATGAGCAACCCGGCGCTGATGCTGCTGGACGAACCCTCGGTCGGCCTCTCGCCGTTGATGGTCGAGCGCATCCTGGCCGTGGTGGAGGGCCTGGTCCGGCAGGGGAAGCTGACGGTGCTGCTGGTCGAGCAGAACGTCGGCGAGGCGTTGGAGCTGGCGGACCGGGCCTACGTGCTCGATCAAGGTGAGATCGTCCTGAGCGGCGCCGCGGCGGAGTTGCGGCAGAACGCGAGGGTGCAGGAGACCTACATGGGGCTCTGACCCGCGCCGCGTCGAACTGGCATTAGGGATCAAATGCAGGATCAAGGGATACCGAGAGGGCGCGCGATCAATGACGACTTCCGACACCAAGACCCTGCGCAACGCGCTCGGGGCGTTCGCCACGGGCGTGACGATCGTGACCACCCGCCGCGCCGACGGCAGCGACGCCGGCCTCACCGCCAACAGCTTCAGCTCGGTGTTGCTTGATCCGCCGATGGTGCTGTGGAGCCTTGCCAAGAACTCCTCCAGCATCGAGGCGTTCCGGAATGCGGCATATTTCGCGGTCCACGTCCTCGCCACCGACCAGGACGCGCTCTCGGGCCAGTTCGCGAGCAAGAGCGGCGACAAGTTCGCTGGCCTGAGTGTCGGGCGCGGCCATGACGGCGTGCCTTTGCTGCTGGACTGCACGGCCCGGTTCGAGTGCCGAACGGCGTTCCAGCACGAGGGTGGCGACCATGTGATCTTCGTCGGAGAGGTCGTGGGCTTCACCCACTCCGAGCGTTCGCCGCTGATCTTCCACGGCGGCCGCTACGGCATGTTGATCCGGAAGGATCCAACGCATGCGGCACCGACTCCTGCTCCTGGCACCGAGAGCAGCCTGTCCCCGGACGACCTCATCTACTACGTCTCTCGGGCGTTCCATCAGATACGCTGTGACGCGTTGCAGGAGCGGCGGCGTCGCGGCTGGACCGAGTCCGAATACGCCGTGCTGAGCGTGCTCGGCAGGGCGGATGACAAGACCGTTGCGGAGATCGACGCGATCGCCCGCTTCCATGATTGGCGTGTCTTCCCCGAGGCGGTCTCGACACTCGCCGATCGAGGGCTCGTCAGTGTCGAAGGTCCCGTCGGGACTGCGAGCCGGGTGCGCCTTACCTCTGCTGGTCGCCAAGTCATTATTGAGATCATCGCAGTCTACAAGGCGACCGAAGCCGAAGCGGTGGCGCAGTTCGACGCCAGCGAGATACAGATGCTCAAGCAGTTATTGCGACGCGTTGCCGAGAAGAGCGAACGTAGTCTGCAGGCGGTCCTCCGCAAGCAGCCGTGGGATCAGCCCTGAGCCTGAGGCATTTCAGGGCTTTCAGAAGGTCTCCAGGTCACCGGGGCAGACTCCCGGGCAGTTAGGCCGCGAGTACGGCCTGACGGACGAGTGTAGATCGGCATGGAAGATTGGCTCATCCGCAAACTTGATGGTTTCCAAACTGGTCACGCGGCACGAAGTGCACGGGCGCGGAGCAGATCGAGCTTGGCGCGCCCGTAAGCCTGACGTTTGATCAGCTTGAGGCGGGTGACGTTGCCCTCGACCGCACCGCTGCTCCAAGACAACGTCAGCGCAGCTCGGACTGCGGCTTCGTCCTGTTTGAGACCCTGGGCGAATGACAATAACTCGCTCTCGGCTGCTTCGACCATCCAGGGCTCGAGTGCGTCGACATCTCGGGCTCGCACCATGGCCGCGAAACGGCGGGCGAGGCCGCGCACGGCATCCAATGCCGGCGACAGCGCCAGGAGCCGCTCCATGTAGGTGCGTTCCGCTTCCTTGATTGACGGGAAGTCGACAGTCAGCATGCGGGCGACGGGGCGTGCTGCGGGCGCAGGAGGCGCAGCATGACCGGGCACCTTCGCCATCACCGGATCGGCCAGCCGCTGACGGTTTGCCCATTCGGTGACGACGCGCAATCCTCCGGCAAAGCCAGCGTCGCGCGCCTCACGCCAGAGCTGGGCGCCGTTGCGGCAGCCCTCTGCCCAGCGGCGTTCCAGCAGCGCCCGCCAGGGGTCGAGCGAGCGCATCCTCGGCCGACAGAGTTCGGGCTGCTCGCCACGCAGCCAGCGTCGGACCGTGTTGCGTGCCAGCGCTAGATCGCGGCTGATCTTCCTGATGGAAGCGCCGGCTCGGCGCAGGTCCATGACGCTTTCATATACCTCTGCTCGTCGTCGCCAACCTGCCCACTGCCGCCGCTGTGCGTCGTCATGGAGGGCGGTTCGGGTTGCCCCTGTGATGAGGTCTCCGCAGCTGCAGAGGCAGCTTTTGCCGCCCTGCGCACAACCGGCATGTGCCGCTTGAGCACGTTCAGGACGGCGGCGCTGCAGTTTTCCAAGAGGTGCCAGCGATCCGCGACGTGGGTCGCGCCGGGTGCACCGCGGCGTCCGCCATCGGCGTAAACCGCACCTCGATCGCGCGCGATCACCTCGACGCCGGGGTGTGCACGCAGCCAAGCGGCGAAGCTGTCTGCGTCCCGGTTGGCACGGCTTCACCGTGCTTGCCTCCGGCGGATCGCTACGCGATGGCAAAAGATCGACGACGGCGCGGCGCTCGTGGTCCAGGAGGATCGTGCGGTAACGATGGCCTCACGCCAAGCCCAATCGTCCACTCCCAGCACCCGAGGCGCTACGGTGGACGTCGCGGGCGCCTGATGCCGGACGAGGCGGAGCAGGGTGTCGCCACTTACGGGCATGCCGAGCCGCTTGGCCAACCGCGCGCCGGGCTCGCTGCCCAGGGCTGCGCCAAGGTGGGGTTGTAAGCCGCCGGGTCGGCCGGAGGAGTTTCACCTCCAGCCGCCCACAGAACCGTGCGTAAACCTCTCGATTCACACGGCTCGTCCCAGCCATTTGCCTGCCATCTCGCGATGACAGGCGACGCGGAAAGTCGAACGCTCCTCCCGATTGCTCGGTTGGCGACCACCTTCCTTGAGCTGGGTCATCCCTCAGCCATCCCCTCATTTTTCGCCTTGGGTTTTCAGTGATGTAGCTTCCGGCGGTAACTGAGCGCTCTACATTTCCGCCCAGCTATCCAAGCCTATTCGATTGCAAGGGATCGCGACCTCGCAAACGATCAAAGAACAGCCTTTCCCGAACAAACATATGACAAACAAGCCTTTCTAATCCGGAAGTCTAAAATGAGGGAAGCCATGAGGGGTCATTCCCTTCGCTCCACGCTCATCACAAGCGCTTCGTCGCTACTGCTGGATGATCCGCCCCCTTCATGCCCATCGGTAATGTCCCCCTCCGTGTTTCGGACTTATACCAGAACTCTCTGACCAGAACCTGTCCGAACCCAGGATGACACGCATCTCCGCGCCAGTGGAGAGAGTGACAGGTTCTGATCAGTGAGCCTTGGTATTATAGGGTTTCCCTTAGCATTGCATGAACAGTTCCCAAGTTCCGTACCCAAGCTCAGATTAGAGTCAGAGAGGTGGCCGGCTTCGTCGAGACACTGTTTCGCTTTGGTTAAGTGGAGCCTCTGCCGGTTGTTATCGTGTGATGCCGTTGATGGGGTGGTGCGCAGGCAGGGCGTAGCCCGACCGGAGCGACGCCCCACCAACGGCGGCGAAGATCATGCTGCCGCGCGTTGCGGCAGATGGTCGAAGTAGGCTTGATCCGGCGTCCGCGCGTCAAGGCTCGAGTGCGGGCGCTTTCGGTTGTAGAACGCCAGATACCGGCCGATCGAGGCGCGCGCCTCGCCGACGCTGTCGTAGGCTCGCAAGTACACCTCTTCGTATTTGACTGAACGCCAGAGCCGCTCAACGAACACGTTGTCGCGCCACGCACCGCGGCCGTCCATGCTGACCGCGATGTCGTTCCCGAGTAGCAGGCCGGTGAAGCTGGCGCTGGTGAATTGGCTGTCCTGGTCGGTGTTGTCGCGACGATGCTCCGCATCGCGCTGAGATCTCTGGCCGGCCGTGCCGGGCAAGCGCCTCGTCGACCGCATCCAGGCAGAAACCGACCTCCATCGTGACCGAGAGGTGCCAGGAAAGCACCCGCCGGCTGAACCAGTCCAGCACGGCCGCCAGGTAGACGAAGCCGTGTGCCATTGGAATGTACGTGATGTCCATCGCCCATACCTGGTTCGGCCGCACGACATCCAGGCCTCGCAGCAGATACGGGTAGATCTTGTGCCCAGGTGCGGGTGTAGAGGTGTTGGGCCGGCGATACAGCGCCTCGATGCCCATCCGCCGCATCATCGTTGCCACCTTCTCCCGCCCGATCGCGATGCCTTCGCCGCGCAACACGTCACGCATCATCCGGCTGCCCGCGAACGGGTCGTCGAGGTGCAACGCGTCGACCCGCCGCATGACGGCCAGCTCGGCCGCCGGCACCGGACGCGGTTCGTAACAGAGAGTGCTGCGGCTGAGCTGCAGCACCGCCGCCTGCCGCCGCAGCGGCAAGCCGTGATCGCGGTCGATCATCGCTTTGCGCTCAGCAGGCCGGCTTTGCCGAGCGCACCGGACAAAAAATCGTTCTCCAACGTCAACTCGCCGTTCTTCGCGTGTAGCGTCTTTACGTCGATCGCCGGCGCCGCCTCCTTGGCCGCAGAACTAGACCCGAACACCTCAGTGGCACCCTCGAGCAGATGCGCCTTCCATGCCGTGATCTGGTTCGGGTGAACGTCATACAGATGCGCCAGCTCAGACAGCGTCTTCTCGTTCTTGATGGCCGCTAACGCCACCTTCGCCTTGAAGGCCGGGTTGTGGTTCCGACGTACTCGCTTGGTCATTCTTGCTCCTGATCCGCGGCATCCTCGCCGCGCTCAGGCAGGAAATCCACTTAACGACCTGTCCAAATTCTCCCGGCTACTTCTGTTGCGTCCGCCCTGCCGACCGCTGCAACAACGCCGCGCAGGTCCAGACACTGGTGGCACGAGTGGCAGAGCTGGAAGCAAAGCTCGGCGGGCCTCCGAAGACGCCGGACAACTCCAGCCTGCCGCCGTCGCAGGGCAAGAAGCCGAACCGGGCGGAGAAGGTGGCGCGCCGTGGCCCACGCCCGGGCAGCCTAGGCCGCATGGGCGGTGGACGGCCATTGGCAGAGACCCCCGACGAGACCGTCATTGCCAAGCCGGTGCGGTGCGCGCAGTGCCAGGCGGCTTTGGCCGAGGCGGACCATGTTCTGCAAGGGCGCTACGACAAGATCGACCTGCCCCAGGTCGCGCCGTTGGTGACGCGGGTGGAGCGCTATGCCGGCCATTGCCGGTGCTGTGGCGGCACGACGCTCGCGCCGGTGCCGGAGGGGCTGGAGCCGGGCACGCCGTTCAGCGTGGGCATCGTGGCTTTGGCGATGTCCGGCGAACCGCTGGTTCGACGTATCTGCGTTTCGTGCACGCGATCAGCTACCAGCGGCTAAGCCGGCTGTTGTTGGAGCTGTTCGGCTTGGCCATCAGCGAGGGCGCGCTCGACGCCGCATTCCGCCAGGGCAAGCCGCAGTTCGACGCCGATGTCGCCGCCATTCTGGCCCGGCTGCGACGCGCCCGCGTGGTGTGCTCGGACGAGACCAGCGTGCGTGTGGCCGGCCGCACCTGCTGGAACTGGGTCTTCCACAACAGCGAGGTGGTGATCCACGTCGTCCGCAACAGCCGGGGCGCAGGCGTCGTCCGAGAGGTGCTGGACGGGCATCGGCCGGCACTTTGGGTGTCTGACCTTTACAGCGCGCAGTTGGGCCATGCCGAGGACTGGCAGATCTGTTTGGCGCACCAGCTGCGTGATTGTGCCTACGCGATCGACGCCGGCGACACCGTATTTGCTCCGTGCATGAAGGCGTTGCTGTTGCGCGCCGTCGTGCTCGCGCGACGGCACCGCAACCTCGCCCCAAGCACCCGGCGCGAATACCGCCGGCGTCTCGAACGTGCCCTCGATGCCGTCATGGCATTGGCGCCCACTCACCGCGATGGCCAGCGCTTGCGACGGCGCTACAGCAAGCTCCGCTCGCACCTGTTCACCTTCCTCGACCATCCCGAACTGCCCGCAGACAACAACGGATCCGAATGGGAGCAGCGGCCCACAGCCACCTACCGCAAGGTCACCAGCGGCTTCCGCTCCCAGTGGGGCGCTGACCTGTTCGCGGGCGTGCGCTCCGTCATCGGCACCGCCGCGCGCCGCAGCGTGGGCGCCTACCAAGCCATCCAGCAAACCCTACGCGCGCACACCGCTACCTACCCAGGTTGAGCAAATACGAGATTTGCTCGACTGATTGGCCATAGGAAGCGGTGAAGAACGCTGGGGAACGTGTTGCGGCAGTCGCGACCAGGGTCTTGGCATAAGACTTGAATACAAAGGCTGGAATACTGAAACCGAGTATCTGAGCGACATCGAGTGT
>JAABVA010003910.1_pt1 | contig 13934 bp, 17 predicted proteins | sample 5560331 | NCBI WGS metagenome assembly JAABVA01 (sample SAMN12812661, study PRJNA571458) | rock metagenome | isolation source: Antarctica rocks | place: Antarctica: Victoria Land, Mt New Zealand sud | collected 2016-01-07 | reverse complement strand
GCACAAACGCTGGCCAGCATTGGACATGGACTGCATCCACTGCATAGTGGAGCGCAGTGGAGGCCAAAAAAGTTCCTCGGCAGACCTCTGCAGGGAGCTCGTCCAGGCGTACAGCCCTTGGCCGAGCGGCCACACCAGCGCTGGCCATGTGTGTACTCAAATGCTGCGCTGCGGCGTATGCTGTTTAAGGGGCTACACGCGGCGGTTTGCGGCTGTGGAAAGGCTGGATCAGGACGCCACTGTGATAATACTATTGCGCCTAGCAAAAGCTCGAGCTTCTTCAAGCTCTATTGTTTTCCATTTGCACCGGTGGTACCACCTCGTTGGGCTGCGTTAGGGTGCATCTATGCATGTTTATCGATATGCTGATGAACAAGACAAGTGCCAACGGTTGGGATTGAAAAGCGGTGGGTCTGCGGCTGGGTGTGCTGCTTAAGCGTCCCTATATGTGGGGGAAAATGGCACTGCATGACTGACTTCAGTTGCAGGCAACCAATGTGCATGCTTCACCCAGAGCAGCGCCCGCACTGACAGCGTCCACGCCTCGGCGCCGCGTGCCACGGGCGGAAGCATGGCAGCCATGCATGCCCAGCGCATAGGCTTCGAGTGGGGCAGCGGCCTGAGCCGGGGCATGCGCCGCCTTTGGACGCCCCCACCAGCGGCCTTACATACACGGGACCAAGCGCGTCACGTGCTTGCACCGGCGCATGCAACCTGCTTCATATCAGTCATCTTCATCATCGGCGCTTGCGCTAGCACTGTCACTGTCTTCATCGTGCAGCGCAAAGCCCACGGCCTGCAACGCGCCCCTGAAGCTCTGGCTGTCCTGCTGCCCCGCGCCTTGCACAATGCTGCCAAGCCCGTGCAGCATGTCTGCACGCTCCTGCTGCAGCAGGGCGATAACATAGACCAGGAATGCCTGGCATGATGGGCCACAGGCAGGGTATGACTTTATTAGCATCAGATCCTCCAGGCGAGGGTGCGCGGCGGCAGCCGGAAAGCTTGAATCAAACAGCACGCTGCAGTGATAAAAGCCCAGCCCGCGCAGGTTTGGGAAGCATGCCAGGTTGCCCAGGGCGCGGGCATCCAGGCTGCCTCCAATTTCTCCAGGTGCATAGTGCCGCCCGAGGCAAAGGTACGTGAGCGCGGTGAGCGCGCTCACGCTCTCGGGCATCCGCTCAAAGCAGCTGCCAGTCAGGTCGAGGTCTGCCAAGCGCGTCATGGCAAAAACGCACGCAGGCCAGTTCGGCAGGTTGCTCGACAGAGTCAAGCTTTCTAAGGAAGGAAAGCAGGGCGCGCTAGCGGGCAGGCTCGCTACTGGGGCGAGGCGCCTCGTCCAGTGGTCGAGGCGGCGCAGCTGCGGCAGCCGCCACAGGGACGTTGGCAGCACATGCAGGCCGGAGCACTCAGCTACAGCCAGTGTGGTCAGGGACGCCAGCGCGTCCATGCCTGGCAGCGCCTCCTCGCCGTCGCGCGCAAACCCGCACTTTTCAAAAATCAGGCACTTGAGCGCCGACAGGCGCGCCCAGCCGGGCGCGCAGCGCAGGCCGCGGAGGCGCTTCAGGCTCAGGGATGTCAGCTGAATCAGGCGCGACACGCAGGCAGGCAGCGTGGCACCCTCGCAGGCTATGTCCAGTGACAAGGTCAGCGCGCGCAGCCGCGACAGGCCGGCCAAGCCTGTGATCAGGTTTGACACGTTTGCTGTGGCCACCCCGCCGTGCACGTCGGCCGCGCGCGACCTGACGGTCAGTGTGAGGTGCTCGAGCGCGCGCGCTTTGGCCAGGTACTGCCAAAACATCACTGGCACCTGGTCCGCCGGCTTGTCAGCCAGGTTGATAATCAAACGCAGGTCGTGTAGGCACGAGCAGCGCCCTATGGCAAGCGCAGCCAGAGCCAGGAAGTCCTGGGCGGCTGCTACAGCAGCGCCTGGGGGCGGGCGCAGAGTCAGCCCGCGAATCGACCTCAGCGAGGGCAGGCCTGTCAGCAAGGCCAAGAGCCGCTCGGCGTCTGCGTCGACCACGGGCAGGCCGTAGATGCACGTCACGGTGGGGCCTTGTTTCTGGAGCCACTGCCAGGCGCTAGCGCCGGCAGGCGTACCTGCGGCAGCCAGGGGGCTCACTGTTCAGGACGCGCCAGGAGGGCCTGTAGCAGTGAGGTGTTGAGACGCATTACTGGAACACAAGGAGAGCGTGAAGCGCACTCGGCCGTGCTTCACTGCACAGCAAAACTCACTGGGACACGGGCAGGGCAAGGAACGGACTGGGATGTCCCAGCGCCCGCCACAGCCTGCCCGTGATGTAAAAGTACAGCGTCGTCCAGAACTGCGCCTCAAGCGCCTCCTTAAACCGCCTGCCACTTGTGGCACGCGACTAGCTCAGCTCGCCGAAAGCTCAATCGTTCTTCCACATGTCAACATTCAGTGCGCGCCTGCAGACTGTCCGCAGCGTGAAGGCCTGTTTCCAGCCTCCGTACCAGTGTGCAGACTGCTGGATGACTTGGAGAGCGCACGCCTGCAGGACCTGCACAAGCTGGCCAGCATATGAACACGAAGTGCAGCCACTGCGTAGCGAAGCGCAGTGGAGGCCAGCACAGTTCCTCGGCAGGTACCTCTGCAGGGAGCTCGTCCAGGCGTACAGCCCTTGGCCGAGTGGCCACACCGGCGCTGGCCAAGTGCGCACTCATGCTGCGCTGCGGCGGATGCTGCTCAGGGCTACAGGCGGCGGTTTACGCCTTGAACGGTGACAAGGCTGGATCAGCACGCCAGTGTGGTTGAAGTAGCCAAGCTCGAGCTCTTGGACCAGCCTGTTCTGTTTTGGTACCACCTCGTTGGGCTGCGTTAGGGTGCATTTATGCAATGTTTAATTATATGGTATGAGGCGCACTTGTCTTGTCCTTATGTTGTTGGGATTGAAAAGCGGTGGGTCTGCGGCTGGGTGTGCTGCTCATCCCTACTTGTGGGGGAAATGTGTTGGAAATAGCACTACATGACGAACTTCAGGTTGCAGGCAACCTATGTGCATGCTTCACCCATAGCAGCGCCCGCACTGACAGCGTCCACGCCTCTGTGCCGCGTGCCACGGGCGGCAGCATGGCAGCCGCACATGCCGACCGCCTAGGCTTCAGGCAGGGTACGGGGCTGAGCCGGGGCATGCGCCGCCTTTCGGCGCCCCCACCAGCGGCCACACACAGGACCAAGCGCGACACGTTCTTGCACCGTCGCATGCCACCTACCTGATATCAGTCATCTTCATCATCGGCACTAGCACTATCACTGTTTGCGCTAGCACTATCACTGTTTTCATCATGCACCGCAAAGCCCACGGCATGCAACGCGCCCCTAAAGCTCTGGCTGTCCTGCTGCCCCGCGCCTTGAACGATGCTGCCAAGCCCGTGGAGCAGGCCCGCGCGCCCCTGCTGCATCAGGGCGAGTACAAAGAACAGGAATGCCTGGCACGATGGGCCACAGGCAGGGTATGACTTTATAAGCACCAGATGCTCCAGGCAGGGGTGCGCGACGGCAGCCGAAAAACTCGAATTGAACAGCACGCTGCAGTGATCAAAGCTTAGCGCGCGCAGGCTTGGGAAGCATGCCAGGTTGCCCAGGGCGCGGGCATCCAGGCTGCCCCCAATCTCCCCAGGTGCATAGTGCCGCCCGAGGCACAGGTACGTGAGCGCGGTGAGCGCGCTCACGCCCTCGGGCAGCCGCTCAAAGTGGCTGCCAGTCAGGGCGAGGTTTACTAGGCGCGTCATGGCAAGGACGCACGCAGGCCAGGTCGGCAGGTCGCTCGACAGGGACAAGCTGTCTAAGAAAGCAAAGCAGGGCGCGCTGACGGGCGGGCTCGCTACTGGCGCGAGGCACCTCGTCCAGTGGACGAGGCGGCGCAGCCGCGGCAGCCGCCACAGGGACGGTGGGAGCACAGTCAGGCCGGAGCACTCAGCTACAGCCAGTTTGGTCAGGGAAACCAGCGCGTCCATGCCTGGCAGCGCCTCCTCACCGTCGCGCGCAAACCCGCACTGTTCAAACATCAGGCACTCGAGCGCCGGCAGGCGCGCCCAGCCGGGCGCGCAGCGCAGGTTGTGGAGGTGCTTCAGGCTCAGGGATGTCAGCTGAACCAGGCGCGACATGCAGGCAGGCAGTGTGGCGCCCTCGCAGGCAATGTCCAGTGACAAGGTCAGCGTGCGCAGCCGCGACAGGCCGGCCAAGCCTGTGATCAGGTTTGACACGTTTGTTGGGGCCAAACCGGCGTGCGCGTCGGCCGCGCCCGACCTGATGGTCAGCGTGAGGTGCTCGAGCGCGCGCGCTTTGGCCAGGTACTGCCAAAATGTCGCTGGCACCCGGTCCGCCGGCTTGTCAGCCAGGTTGATAACCAGTTGCAGGTCGTGTAGGCACGAGCAGCGCCCTATGACGCGCGCAGCCAGAGCCAGGAAGTCCTGGGCGGCTGCTACAGCAGCGCCTGGGGACGGGCGAAGAGTCAGCCCGCTGACTGCGTCGAGCCCGCGGATCGACCTCAGCGACGGCAGGCTTGTCAGCAAGGCTAAGAGCCGCTCGGCGTCCGCGTCGACCACGGCCAGGCCGTAGATGCACGTCACGGTCGGGCCTTGCTCCTGGAGCCACTGCCAGGCGCCAGCGCCGGCAGGCGCACCTGCGGCAGCCCGGGGGCTCTTTGCTCAGGACGCGCCAGGAGGGCCTTGTTTACTGTAGCAGTGAGGTGTTGAGACGCGTCCCTGGAACACAGGGAGAGCGTGGAGCGCACTCGGCCGTGCTTCACTGCACAGCAAAACTCACTGGCACGGGCGGGGCAAGGAACGGACTAGGATGTCCCAGCGCCCGCCACAGCCTGCCCGTGATGTAAAAGTACAGCGTCGTCCAGAACGGCGCCTCGAGCGCCTCCTTGAACCGCCTGTCACTTGTGGCACGCGCCAACTCAGCTCGCCGAGCCTCTCGAGCGTTCTCCACTTGTCAACATGCAGTGCGCGCCTGCAGACTGCCCGCAGCAGAAAGGCCTGTGTCCAGCCCCCGTGCCAGTTGCACACTGCTCGATGAGTTGGAGAGCGCACGCCTGTAGGACCTGCACATGCTGGCCAGCGTTTATACACTGCAGGACGCATCCACTGCATTGTGAAGCGCAGCGGAGGCCAACACAGTTCCTCGTCAGGTACCTCTGCAGGAAGCTCGTCCAGGCGCACAGCCCTTGGCCGGGCGGCCACACCGGCGCTGGCCATGTGCGCACTCATGCTGCGCTGCGGCGGATGCTGCTCAATGGGCTACAGGCGGCGGTATTACGCCTTAAACTGTGGCAGGGCTGGATCAGCACGCCACTGTGGTTGAAGTAGCCAAGCTCGAGCTCTTGGACCAGCCTGTTCTGTTTTGGTACCACCTCGTTGGGCTGCGTTAGGGTGCATTAATGATATGCTGAGGCGCACTCGTCCTGTCTAGCCACTGCTCCCAGCGAGGGCCTGGAGCCTCTGTCTTGAAAAGGCCAGTGAGTGCACAGCAGGTGCACCCGATGAACGCGGGCACCCTGACGTCAGCGTGCAGGTGCGGCAGCAGCATCGCTGATTCTTGCAGACTGCCTCTGCAGGCAGCGCACGCCCGTGTGCCAAGCCTCCTCCGTACGTCACGGTCAATGGTGATGATCCGTCATATGTGCACGTCTCCGTGCAGCAACACATCCGTCGTAGGTCCACCGAGTGACCACACTCCGCGCCACCCCCGGGAACCCCCGACGCGCCAGCGGGGCCGCGCCGCACGCCGCCTCACCCTTGCGTTGATGCCGCCGCCAGCCGCCGGCGTCACGCCCGGGTTGCCTGAAAGCCCTGGCGCGCGAGCAGGGCCGCGCCGTAGGCCGCTTCGGCCTGCGGCGAGGCCACCACCGGCACGCCCAGCAGGCGCTGGCGGATGTCCGTCCACGCCGGGTTGCGCGCGCCGCCGCCCGCCGTGTACACCTGCGGGAGGGCACACCCGTTGCCGGCGCGCTCCGCCATGCCTCTTGGTGTTGCCTGCACCCCTGTTTTATGCGCAGATAACTCAGCAAGGCCATGCAGCGCAGCAAGCCTATGCCCGCGCCGTGCGCTGTGAGGCGGGCGACGGGCAAGGCAGCCATGCACCAGGCAGCGCAAGCGCAACTCGCTGTCATGCGCCAGACGTGCAGCCTGCTGCCTTTCAACCCAGCCCGTCACTGATTATGCAGTGCCAAAGCGCCTCAGCTGTGCCCTGGGGAGCACCTTGGTGAGCGGGGTGGCGCCGAACTCCGCGAGCACCGCATATGCCCGGGCCTCCACCGCGGCAATGCCCTCTAGCAGGCCCTGCCAGTCTCCGCGCGCACGATAGGTGCCAGCAACAAACGCAGTGGTTGCGTGTTGCTATAGCAGCCTTGCGCGTCCCTCACGCCCTCCTGCTTACATCATGGCTCAGGGAGCAGTGCGCAATGTTGCCCGGCGTCCCGTCAGATGGGCGAGTGCGGGGGTTATGTCCACTGCGGATGCTGCCAACGCCCCTGCGACCCACCAGTAAGCACCCTAGTGACGGGGTTAGGGGCGGAGCGCATGCACTGGGTCACGGGGTCACTGGCTGATGTGCGGCGCCGGCCAGCAGCGGTGCAGCCGCTACCCTACCCTACCCCAAGCCGCGCCTGCAGGAACTCGGCGTCGTCGGCCGGACGCGGCTCCAGGCGCGGCGCGAGGGCGGGGTCGGCCACGGGGAAGCGCTCGCCGGGGCGCAGCAGCGGGTAGTAGTCCAGCCCGGTCGGCGCGCCCGGGCGCAGGCGCGGCGTGAGCGCCGCGAGCGCCGCGTCGTCGAAGTAGCGCCGCAGCACCGCGCCTCCCGTGTTGCTCGCGCCCCCTGGCGGTGCGTACTCAGCGGCTTTTGCATGACAGCATGACTCTGCCGAAATCACGCAGGGAAGTCAATTGCAGTGTGCCCTGTGTCCGTCATGCGAGCTGCACACCACACTCGGCTGCCCCAGGACACTGTAAAAAATCAAAGACCGCGCGCACCGGCTAGCATGCCAGCTTTCACAGCGTAAGGCTGAGGTCACGTGCAGGGTTCCCCTTGCTCTTAAACCGTCTGGTGCTAGGGTAGGGTAACCCTAACCCAAGACCGCACCCACGAGCCAGGCATCGCCCAGGCGGTGGCTGTACACGCCGGTCGCCGCATCGTCCACGCGCGCGCCGCTCAGCAGCTTGACCGCCAGCGTGGAGCCCAGCGACGTCACCGCCTCGCCCGGCCGCGCCACGCCCGCCGCCACAAATGCCGCCACGCTGTCTGCCGCGCCCGCGCCCGTGCTCGCACCATTCGCTGCCACCTTCAGCCCCAGTCATGGTGAGTGGGGCTGAAGGTGGCAGCGCACGGTGGGTTGAGTAACCCCACCGTGCGCGCATGCTGCGGTGCAGAGTCCCGCTACAACCCGCAGCCATGATGCGCATGTTGTGCCCCTTGGCTGGCAGGCTCCATGGTGTCTGCCAGTCGGCGCCCTGCAGAGTGGGATGCACACGGGTGGCTGGGAGGCGCCCCTGGGGCGCGCCTGTGGTGCCTGCGCAGACGAGGCAGGCCTCCGGCAGCCCGGTCGCCGCCGCGGCCGCGGTTGTGATCGCAGCAACAGGCGCACCAGGCGCGCTCACCTCCGCCGGCAGCAGGCCTGCAAACGGCTGCCCGTACGCCGTGTCAAGCGCGGATGCGTCACGCCGCACGCGCTGCATGTGGCAATCCAGCCTGGCCTGTGCTGACCCGAGCAGAAAGCGGCTGAGCATGCAGGGGGTGGTGCACGGCGCTGTAAGCGTGTGTGGCATGGCGCCCCTGCTGGCGCGCCTCAGTACGGTCCACAGTCCGCGTCCTCACGCAAGGCTGCGGCTTTCAGGCAGGACAGTAGACTGCTGACCACTCCTTGTTTGGCATGCAGGTGGGCTCCGTCAATAACAGTGAACGGGTCTTGAAGCAAGAGTCCTGCAGTGAATGCAACCCGATCATACGCTACGAACAGATTCCACAGCTCAAGGCGGGACCACTCTCAGCTTTAAAAGTGAAGAAACAGCTGCAACCCTGTCCAGAGCAAGGATGAAAAGCACTCTGCCATGAACACGCGCATGGCAGGGTGTCCACTTCAGGCCAGGCCGGGCGCCAGCGCACACCTGGGAGGCGAGCCAGGCCGGGAAGGCCTCCGCAGCCGGGTCATAGCCCAGCTTGAGGCAGTTGTTCCAGTCGCTGGCGGCCCAGCGGCCGTGCAGCAGCGCCGCCAGCCAGTCCGCCTGGTGCAGCAGCCGCGGCTGCCCGCCCGCGCGCGCCGCCTGGCGCGCGCGCGCGCGGCCCTTGGCCCGTGTCCCTCTGTGCGCTGGGCGGGCCGGGTCCGGCAGGGCCTCGGCCAGGATCTCATTGTCCTTGCGCTTTACAGGCGCTCGCGCAGGCACAAGAACGCTAACATCAAGGTTAGGGGTTTGGACCCGAGCCCTTATTCCATCCGGCACTGCGGGGCTGCTCATGAGCGTGTGGCCGTGCAAACCTCCACCCTGTGAGGCCGTGCAGACCTGCACCATGTGAGGCCGGCCCCGCCTGCTCACGCAGGCTGATCTGTGCCTGCCGCGCAGGAGGGACAGCATTGCATGACAGGGTTGGAGGCGCACCCGCTGCCAGACGCCCTCGGCGTCCCAGGCGAGCAGCTTGCACAGCGTGGACGACGCGGCGGTGGCGGTGTGCTGCGGCGGCGCCATCGCCCGCGCCCATGACACCACCTCTGGCGCCTGACGGTAGGAACCGCCAGTGAGCTAGGGCCAGCCTCTTGCCCCAAGCAGCGTGCCAATCACTCCCACGACGCCTGCATGCAGGCCCCCTGCCTGGTCACAAGTGCATGCCGCCTGCCGTGCCACCTCCTGCGTATATACGTGCCTGGGTTGCACGGCAGCCCATCAAGCCAGCAAGCACATGGCATGCGCCCCATGATCAATGCAAGGCGGCGGCCGAGGGCGGCGGTGACGCTGCGGCGCAGCGGCATGTGCAGCCCTGATGTCCTCAGGCTGGAGCCTGAGAGCGCGCCGCACCTGGCCTTCATTGTACAGCTTGGGTGGCGCCAGGCACGTGCCGCCGGCCGCTGTCGCGTCGGCGACGTCCACCAGCAGCGCCGTGGAGGATGTGCCGTCAAAGGCCAGCGCCGCAATAGTGCTGCGGACCTCGCCGCCCAGGTCGTCCAGGAGGGCGAACAGCGCTCTGAGGGGTGAGAGAAATGCTCTTCATATCAGCGCACCGCTCTGTGGAGAAGTCCGCCCCAAGCCAAAAACACATTTGCTGCAACCGCCGCAGGCGCGTCTTGCAGACAGGTTCGTCTGAAGACTGTAATTTTCATCACGTGCTGCTTGGGAGGACCCGGGGAGCTGACACCTGAAGGCGCCTTGTCTGCGTAACCGCACCGGTGCCAGGCCGTAGGCCAGTATGCGGTTGCTTCGCTACCGTACCCTTGTTGCGTGCTGGCCACCACCTTCCCTGCCTCTGTGGCGCACGCAGTGCAGCAGCTATGTAAGGCTATTGGAAAAGTGCAGTGTGTGAAGACATCAAGATGTGGCGTGAGCACATGGTCTTTGCCTACCGTCTATGGCCATCGCACGTGCTCCAGAAGTGCCAAAGTCGAGGCCAAGGAACACGCTGTCACGCTTGGCGGCCTGCATTGACACGCAGCGCGTTGTGCGGAAGGACTGCAGCGCTGGTCGGAAGGGCTGCACTGGCCTCAAGCCGCCCGGCACTGACGCTAGCAGGTGGCAGCAGGGCATGACTCCACAGCCGGAAGGGGTAGAGAGCGCTGCAAGTGCTGCCCAGTGCGTTCTTGTGAGGTATTGACGCACGGGCTGCTATTTAGACAACAGTGACCTTCCCCCTTCCGTCTCTACTGCCACTTGCTGGAAAGGAAAGCCATTCGCTGACCTGCCGATCATCACCTCTTCTAGAGCTAAACCCGGCAGCTGCACGTGCGCAAGAGGTTTTCGAGCCTCTCGAAAATAATTGCTCTCCGGGTCGGTAGTTACTTCTTTGCCACACTGTGGGTTTTTAACAACGCTGCAATTATGACAGAGACCGCACAGTACGCTATGTTGCTCTTTGCTGCTTTTGCAGCTTGCTGCTCGCTTGCTGGCGCCGGCAGGTACGCAAAGCTGGTGCACTGTGGACTGCGGTGCAGCTTCATAAGCTGCTTGGGCCGACACGTTTTTGCTCGGGAAAAAAATACACTTGATGTCCTGTGCACATAAGCTGTTATCTGGGTGTGCACCTGCAGGTTGAGGTTGAGCGAGCAGCCGCTTGCAGCTGCAGCGCCGGCGCCCCAAAGCCCGCTGAACGATCGCCCACTGATTGGCATCATGAGCGAGGTCCGCCTATCTGCGTGGGTAGTTTGTTACACTGGTTTATGTCTATGCTCAACAAGCTGACAATGTGGCACGCGATGCAGCCGGGGTCGCCTGCTCCTAAGGGCGAGTCATACATAGCAGCTTCGTACGTCAAGTTCGTGGAGGTGCGCTCCCACTTGCCTTACCAAGCGCGCTGGCTACATTACATGGCCTGGAAAAGCGCAGTTTATGCTCAACCTGGGCTGCGCCTGCTGCCTGTCTGGGAACGGTTGCCAGCGGCCGCAGCCTGCGGCAAGACCACTGCGGAGGCACCTGCGACCAGTGGCCGCTTTATGCTGGAGGCGTCTCACCCCCACCTGCAACACACCCACCCTCCGACCCTTGCTGATGCTGCCAGCCTGCCACAGTCCGCGGGCGCGCGCGCGGTGCCGATCGTGTACGACGCGCCCCTCGAGGAGATCACCGAGACGGTGAGCAAGCTCAACGCCCTGCTGCTGCCGGGCGGCGGCGCACCCATCACGCCCGGCCACCGCTTCTACGACACCGTGTCGCACCTGCTCAACCTCACCATCCAGGCCAACGACCGCGGCGAGCACTTTGCGGTGCGCCGTACTGTCGCGCATCAGCATGTTGGGTTGCGCTCCTGCGTGCCTGTACGTATGCCGGTGGTTGTAGGATCATGCACAAGATGTTTATGCACAACACCTGCTCACGCTTTGGTGCACCCCATCAAGACCTGCTGGGATATACCTTGCTCTGTCTGCAAAGGTCAGGCAGGTGCATGCGGGCGCTATCACGTTGCCAACACGTGGACAAGCAGGATGCGGAGAGCGTGCTTCATGTCACCACCTGCGCTTTGGGTTGCCAACTTGCCAGTGGTCCGGGCTGCGCAGCTCCACGGCACATGCCTGGGCTTTGAGGCGCTGGCCGTCGCGGTGTCGGGCGGCAACCGCACCTTGCTCGCGAGGTGCGTGCGCGTTCCTGTCCCCGCCCGGCAAGCATGACCCTGGGCTGGACATGTGCCTGCACCCAGAGTGCAGAACGTGGTTCTCTTTATAAGGTAGGCAGGTGTGTGTTACGTGTGCCGGCGGTGGACGCTCGCCAATCAGCGCGGGATGCCACTGGCATGCCGAACAAGCGTGTGCTGTTATAATGGCATGTATTGCAACCATGCAACCAACCATAGCCTGTGTGCTTCTTATGGGGGAACTTAAATCGATAATTGTTGCGCTGATGGGGCGGCTGCGGGCGCCGAGCGCAGCTTCAACTCCGAGGACAACCCGACCGCGCTGCTGCTGACCGAGGACGCGCTCGGCAGCCGCTTCTTCGGCGGCATGCCGCAGAAGGTGGTGGCCAGCCTGCAGACCGGCGAGCTGGCAATGGAGAACCACCAGGCCGGTGCGCCGGTGCTGCGGCTCGGCCATTCTTTGTATTATAAGTTTTACTTGGCGTGCCTGGTGCTCAGGGGGCTTCCAAGGCAGTGTGCCTGACATGCAGGCGCATAGCACGCCCACCAGGCCCGGTGGCTGTTAATAAGAGAGGTGTTGTGTGCCTTCCGCCTGAGAGTCTGCTCGCGCAGTCTGCTTGGTATGCAGTGAGCTCATACAAATTGAGCCGAAGGACTTCAAAGCGACATTGGCAGGACCTCAGGCCTCTCCAAGAGCGTTGTGTGTGCGTGCGCCGTGCCACGACTGCGAGAGCGGGCGGCTGCGCGCCAGGCCTGGCGCCGTCCGCGGTGGACGAGAGCCGCCGGCTGCGCGACTTCTTTACCGTGACCTCGCTGAGCACCGACCGCGACGGCGCGGTGTACGTGGCGACCATGGAGGCCCGGGACTACCCCATCACAGCCACGCAGTGGCACCCGGTGCGCGCCCAGCGCGCCCCGGCCCGCGGCATGGGCCGCGCTGGTGGGATGGGGCGGCGGCCGCGCGCGTGGGAGCCTGGCCTGGCGCCCTGTGTGTGCTGGCATTGAGGGTAGCCTCAGGAGTGGCCTCAGCACAGGCTGTTTTTGCACAGCACCTGTGCTGTTCATCGCCCTGAAACCTTGTTCCACCCGTGCCCGCCATTGCTGGCGCCACGCTCAGCGTTGTCTGGTGTGTCAGCTTGTTGGAGTGCTGGGGACGACGTCGTTGTCATGGCATTGCAGGCTTTGCCTGTCTGTACGCCACCGCATGGCGAGGAAGGGAGCAAAAGAGACTACAAACTCCACGTGCGCCCTGTCACAGGAGAAGAACGCCTTCGAGTTTGCCGCGCACCTGCACATCCCGCACTCGGCGGCCGCGGTGCGCCCGCTTGCGCTGTCCCTGCACAGCCTGTGCAGCACTCGCGCGCGCATGCGGGTGCGCATGGACAATCTGCGCATGCACATTAGATGCGCCTTTACATTAGCAAGCTGACTTATGAACCCCTACTATGCGGCTGCTTGCGCATGCAGTGCGTGCTGGCACAGCTCTCCAGCTTGCAGGCACAGCCGCCAGACCACGATGCATGATACCGTTTAGGGTTTGCAATTCCTCTGTGGCCCGGCCGCAGGTGGAGGTCTCGCACGCGGTCGCCATGTACCTCGTCGGCGAGGCGCGCAAGAACGGCCGGCGCCCCGGCAGCCAAGCCGAGGAGGACGACCTGCTGATCTACAACTACCCAATCCACTTCACTGGGCGGCACCGGTACCCCGGCGAGGAGACCGACTTTGAGCAGTCGTACTTCTTCGAGAGCGCTGCCAGGGGCACTCGGCCCGGGAGCGCCAGGGCGGCGTAAGGGCCGCCAGCTGGCCGCTGGGACCTGCGTGACCCTTTTTTGACCCTGCTTGAGCACGGCTTGCTGCAATTTTTTTAGTAGCACGCTCACGCCTGTTTTCTTCTTTACTGCTCTTCAGCCTGCGCACGGAGGCTATTGGTAATTACTTGTAACTGTGTCACAGAGTTGTCTAGGCAGGAAAGTTTGCGACACCGGACTGCCCAGTGTTGCAGATATGTGTTGGGGAGTCTCAAGCGGCATGCAGCCAGGTTCTGAGAGGCATCACAATGTCACCTTGGCTGTTGACGGATTTAAGCGTGACCGATTGACAAATACCAAAACTGGGGGCTGCTTAAGGCGAGGCTCCAGGCGAGTGCCTGGGGGAGCAGATGGCCAACCCAGTGCAGATGGCTAACCCAGCATGATAGCTAGCCATTTGTAGCGCTCAGCGGCTAGCATGGCTTGTTTCAATGCATCACGTACGCGCCATCACAAGTGCGCCTCAGCACATCAAAGTGCACCCAAACGATGTGGTGTACTTGGAAACAGACACGGTATACTTGGAAACAGACACGTTGAAACGCCCTTCTTGCATAGAGTTGGTCCAAGGAGCTCGATCTCAGCTACTATCGTCACAGTGATGTGCTGGTCCAGCCTTGTTACAGCCACTAACCGCCGCCTGTAGCCTCTTGAGCAGCATACGCCCCAGCGCAGCACGAGTGAACACATGGCCAGCGCAGGTGTGACAGCTCGGCCAAGGGCTGTACGCCTGGACGAGCTCCCTGCAGAGGTCTGCCGAGGAACTTTTTTGGCCTCCACTGCGCTCCACTATGCAGTGGATGCAGTCCATGTCCAATGCTGGCCAGCGTTTGTGC
>JAABVA010003908.1_pt1 | contig 13939 bp, 20 predicted proteins | sample 5560331 | NCBI WGS metagenome assembly JAABVA01 (sample SAMN12812661, study PRJNA571458) | rock metagenome | isolation source: Antarctica rocks | place: Antarctica: Victoria Land, Mt New Zealand sud | collected 2016-01-07 | reverse complement strand
TGCGCAGGTAGTGGGATGAATGACATGCCTTGCCCAGGAAAGAGTGCATGATGCTCTTGCTGGTGTTGACTCGATGTGAGTGCCATGCCTTGTCCCACCCGGCTGATTCATCTGCAAGCACTGCCACGATGCTACCATGCAAGGCCAAGCTGCAAGCAGCGTCTTGTTTTTCAGACTGTTGTACACCAGAAGACCAGCGACTCCACTGTGCATGTACTCATTATGCCATCATCTGTCAGGTCTGTGTTGGCAGATGCGGAGTAGGCTGGAAAGGAGGCTCACCAGTCTCTCTTTCCAGAGCTCAGACAGCAAGCTTTCAATGGTGTCCGTGTAGTTCTTCTCCATGGCACCTCCAGATTGCATGCCACCATCCTGGGTGCTGCTGTCCCCCGTCTCCTCAGTCACTGGAGTGGCCGAGCCAGGCTGGCGCTGCAAGCCTTGGTCGCCTTCAGCTGCTGCAGCCTCTCTTGTCTGCACACCTTCATCCACCTGCAGACCATTCAGCCAGATTGTGTTAGCACAGTAGCAGGACCTGTTGTGTAGTAAGGACCTGTTGTGTTAGCACAGCAGAGTTCCCTGGCCTGAGACACCTGTCCAGCAACGCCACTTGCCCTAAGATGGTATCTCACACGAGCAATGCACTTCATGTCCTGTGTCAGATAGTAACACTCAAGTCAAAAATATTAAATGCCCACTGCGTCAGCAACGAGGGCATTCCCATGCTAACCCTGTTACCTTACACTGACTAGGGCACTTGAGGCAGCAGGTCAAACCCTACAGCATGCTGCAATAGCCTATGTTCAATATATTGATATAGTTATCATGGTGCCTGATATACAGGTACAATAACTCAGCATCATGTCAAAGCTGACCTTGGCAGGCTGCTGGTCTTGTACAGGATGAGCAGGGCTGCTAGCAGCGTCCCTGCCCCTGGCAAAGCCCTGCTGAGCAGCTTTGTCAGCAGCATGACCCTCCAAGGAGCCGCTGTAGGCCGGGGAGAAGCCTCCCTGGCTCTCGCTCCCTCTCTGCATTCACATAAGGCTAGGTGCTGCATGGTAGGCTCTTGTACACGAAATGGACTGTCACTGCACCGGCGCTTACAGCATATTTTTGAAAGCTCAACAGCTCACACGCTGCAGCACTTTCTGCCACTCTAACCTCAGCACAGCAGTGTATGTGAGCAGAACCCTGAAGCACAAGTTTCCACACAAAGCAAAGAAGGGTTCCTGTGCACTGTGACTCACCAGTTCAAGGGTGCTGTCCCTGTGCTGGCTGTCTGAGTCAGCGCCCTGCTGGGCTGACACCTTAACTGTGGCAGCCTTCTTTTCCTGCTCCATCTGCTGAGCCAGCTCATTAAGCTGGCGGCGCAGGCTGGCTGACTCAGCAGCAGAGGCTCGAGCCTGCAGCTTCTCCTGATTGGCTGTCTGCTGAGCTATGATGCGGTTGGTCCGCTCCTTTTCCAGCTCTGACGCTAAATCCTGTAAGCAAACAAACAACGCCAGTCAGTAGACAGTGACTGGCCTCTGTTATCTCCCGAACTCTCCCTGTGCGCTGCTCTGAATTGCAGTTGGCAACTACAGCAAATGAGTCATGCAAGACTGTGTCTGCCAAACACCATAAACAGTAACAGCAGCAGCATCAGCGTTGATGCAGTGCTGCTTGTGACAACCGCGCAGAAAGGTGTACCTCGTCTGAGCCCAGGTAGGGTTCCAGGTCACCCCCCTCTGAGCGCAGCGACTTGAGGGTGGTGTTCATGCCTTCCAGGTGACTAATCACAGCATCCACCCGGTCATCATCCACTGAAATGCGCCGCCATGAGGTGATCCTGTCCACAGGGTAAGAGCGTCAGCCTTGCATGGCTTGACCAAGGAGTGCACACCGCCTGATGTAACTTGGTCTGAGACCTCACCTGGCTGTCTCGCACTTGTGAGACCTAGCAAGGTCAGGCAGTGATGAGGCATTCAAGGCAAAAGCTAAGCAATACAGTGTGGACACCCTGGGCCTTGTGGAGTGTTCCAGTGTTGAGGTTGTGTAGAAGCTGTGCCAGATGGGGAGCAGGCTGTGTGTAGGGCCTACACGCATACACACATACTGCACAACATATGTCACTCACTGCTTGGCGGGAGCAGCGGGCTCTGGGGTGGGGTTGGCCTCAGGATAAGGGGCCACAGCGTCTGGCTTGGTGGTGGTGGCAAGACGCTTGTCTGCCTCATCAATGCGGGTGAGGTGCTTGTTGGCCTCTGCCAGCGCCTTCTCCAACTCATCCACCTGCACAAACAGCTTTTGCTTGTTGCGCGCATCTAGTACTGAATGCAGACAAAGAGATGTACCAACTTTGCCTGTGCGTGTTGCATGCATCTGATACTGAATACAGACAACGTTGGCATACCAACTTTGCCTGGCCGGCTTCCAGTTCAAGTTCAGGGGTTTGAACATGTGCACAAGGAAGTTTGTCTTCCTGGGAAAGCAACTAAGTCAGAGAAGCACAGTAATTAGCTGTCAGGCTGTGCAATGACATGGGTACATGTGCTGCAGCAAACACGCGGTTAACTGAGATAAGGAGGTTCGTGTGCTGCCAAACAAAGCCAAAAAAGAAGTAAATCTAACCCACTCATTGCCCAGTTTTTGACACAATGCGTGAGAACATAGCATGCACACTAACAAATATCGTGAAAGTGCGTTTACAGTAAGCCAGCAGCTGGGATGTGACACAACTATCAAGCTGTGCAAACATCACACTCAAGACAGATTACATGATGAGCGTGTGTTACATGCTCAATATAGTTGCATGGTCAATGTACGAATGTACCCAGGTATTTCCTGCCTCTGCCCTCAGGACCGTATTCCCAAGGTGATGAGCCATGCATGTGAAGTTCACGGCACATACTTTGAGCTTTAAGGCCTGCTGTTCCTTGGCTTCTTTCCCCTTGACCTCCTTGTCCTTGGTTTCCCTGTTCTGCATTGCCTTTTCCCTGGCTTCAATGTCCCGCACCCTTTGTGCCATCAGCTCTTGTGCCTTGCCATCTTCTGCCGTGGCAGGAGCTGGTGCTGCGCCTGCATCCGCCTTAGCATCGCTTGAGACCACTGGCGGAGCTACAGCAGTTGCCTCTGCTGGCGTGCTGGACCTGTCGATTTTAGCCACTTTGGCTTCCATCTCATCAATCCTGCATGCAGCCGAGGGACTGAGCTGAACATCAGTGTTGGCATGCGCTAATTGAGACATCAAAACCGATAGAAACAGGATCAGTCAGTATGTGTATGATGTTGTGAATTGGTCCCAGCTGCTAATAGCTATGCAGCTCTGAGTCAGTGGTTCTCAGCCATGACCGGGCAAAGTCAGAAGACATCTACGATATTTGCTGCATTGTATAAAACACATCACAACTGCGCAAACCAACAAGCTACACGGCAGGTGCATTCTGCAGCTCACTTGGCTTCCAAGCTGTTTCTGTGGCGGTAGGAGTCCTCCAGGGTTGCCTGTGCCTCCCTGTGGGCAGCAGCTTCCTTGTCTAGCGCCTCCTGCAGCTCCTGCACGTTGCCCTGCAAGTCGCTCACCTGCATGCGCAAGCACAGCCGTTGTGGAATGGTGCACAAACAGTGTGAACAACAACCTGCAGAAAAGCTTGTATACAGTAGTATGCAGAGCTATGACCCATGTGTGCACACAGGTATACAGAGCATGTTCTGTAAACCCCCAGATGATAAGCAAGCGGCAAAGTGCATGGCGACAGAGGCTCACACTTGAGATGTATGCATACAACACTGCCTGGAGAGATTGCTCTAGGGCAATAGTCAAGTCCTGGGAATTGCAGTGGAGGCACACCTTGCGCTTGGCACTCTCCTCAGCAGTTTGTGCGCCAATCTTTGCGTGAATCTCCTGACGCAGAGTCTGTTGCAGAGACATGAGCTGACCCTTTGTGTCCTTGTTCTTCAAGACCACCTCGTAGCTGCACACAGCAATTATCATTCAGCTTCAAACCCTGATGCCCCGTTTCTACAGCGCATACATGACCACCATGAGCAGAAATGTAGCTTGGCAAAGTATGCCTGTTGTTGACAGTAAAACTTGCTGTTGGTCTTTAGTGCACAGTGAGTGTAGCCCGAAGGACTGCACAAGGTGTGAGAGGATGATCAGCAAACAGCTGGCAGCTTTGGGGTTTATCACATGAACTGTCATTTGAGCAGCAGGAGCGTTTAGGCTATCAGAGCGAGGCGCAACATTCCGCTTACGGCACAGAAATCAAGCGTGCAGCAGAGATGGCAGAGAATGCAGCCTACCTGTTGCACTGCTCAGTGAGGGCAGCCACTTGTTCCTGGAGCTTGTCCTGAGCAGCTTTTGCTGCTGTCTGGTGGGTTTCAAGGTCCCTCTGGACTGCATCCACAGCTTTCTGGTGGGCACTTCCCTGCTCACTCAAGCTCTGCAAGCATGTGTGCACAAGCTGGTCTCAGACAATCACCAAACCCCTTCATGAGGAGTCAAAAGAGCAAGCTGTACACTGGACAGCATTCTGTGCAAAAAAGAATCGTACAGCTCGTCTGTCAGTGCATTCCCCTGATTGTTCTTCACCACGTGTGAGCAGTACAAGCTGTCATGCCAGCTGCATCAGGGCCCATACGCTCTAGTCAAATGCATAATGAAGCTGCGCATGCAGGCATTCCAAAACCCATGTGGCAGATCGTCAGGCCATACAAGCCACAGCATGCCAAATAGCCTGGAACACGAACCGGGTTGACATGCCATGTTACTGTGCATGTGACAAGATACACACCTTCTGCAGCTTGAGCTTCTCCTTGTGTTCCACCTCACCATCATGTTTGGCCTCAGCAAGCTGTTCAGACAGGGAGCTGGCTTCTGAGCGAGCACTGGACAGCTTCTCCATGACACTTTTGATGGGGGAGTCTTTCACCTGCTTCAACTCCTCCAGCTGCAAGCCAACAAGCAAACAATCCTTTGGTGAGCATTGAGATACAATCTCAAGCAGTTGAGCCAAAATACCTGCCCTTTCGTGCAAAAAGTCAGGCTTTTAGCTTTAACCAAAAGCATATCTGGTCGGAAATGCTTACAAAAATGTCAGCCATAACTGTCAGATTCAGCTGCTTAGGGTACTCTTGTTGCGACGCAGCTTATTGCTGCATCCTGCTGTCATCTTTGACACAAGCCTGAGGCGCATAAGCTGAAGCTGGGTGCACAGCACACCCACCTGTGACTGCAGCGCAGCTGTCCTTTCTTCATGATGCTGAGCAGCTTGCATGCTGCTTTGGACCTCTGCAGTCAACTGGACAATCCGCTTGCGGGCATCACTCAGTTGCTGATCCATATCCTGGACAGCAATGCAGAAACATAAGTTGCTGCTGTTGTACATGATGGCATGATCATGGCCATGTTGACCGTTATATGATGGGGATGTACATGCAAGCTACAGCAAGTGTTGCACTGTCTGCTCGCTGTATCTACAGGGTGAGCTTGGGCACAACGAGTCTGTGGCAGCACAGGGAAGCAATGCTCTCTCATGCATGTTGGGGTTATCAGGGCATGAGGCGCGTCTGCAGACCACTGACAGTCACAAAAACATAAGCATGCAACGCGGCTGGCTGCAAACTGAACAGCTATGGTGTATGCAAAGCACCTCCCTTAGACACTTTGGTAATTTCAGGATGCACAGCGCTGCAGATGTTTCTAGCTTGGGTAAGATGCCAGTTGTCACCTTGATTTGGATCTCAGCATATGCTCCTCGCAGGCGTGGAGAGGAGTCACCCCTGGCTCTGCCAGACACCCCAGAGGTGAAGCTCCCAACAGACCTCTTGGGCCCCCAGGGGTTCTCTGAGTTGGCACGAGCTAACGGACTCAAGTCCTTGTCACTGTCTGACACATCTGCATTGACCATGCATCAAGTCATTGTCAACACATTATCTTTCAGTACAATCATGCCACAATCATACCACAATCATGCCACAATCATACCACAATCATGCCACAATCATACCACAATCGTGCCACAGTCTGCCACAATCATAGCACAATCATGCCACAATCATACCGACACATTTCTGGTATTCATGAAATGACTCCTGGAAGTGTGCTTTCAGAAATTTGTGAGAGTTTGCTGGTGATGAGCTATGGGTGATTGTTGCAAACTGAGACAACATGAGTATGCCTACCATCCATGCTCTTCAGAGATAACGCAGAGCTGCGGTGACTTTTGGCAGATAAGATGCCTGACACAGTGTGCTCCTCTCCAGAGGTCTGTTCCAGCATGCTTGGCCTGTGCCTCATCTGCTCAAGGTCACCAGAGTAGGACATAGGGTTCCCAGGCGCCATCCTGGATTTGCGCATTTGACTGCCATCATCATCCAGTGAGGCTGACAGTGCTTTTGGCACTCTGCTGCTTGCCACGCTGTTGAATGAGCTGGTTGGGCTGTAAAAGGTGCTGACCTCAGTCAACGCACCTGAAGGCTGGTGCTGTGCTGACAGGAAGGGTGAGATATATTTCCCATTCCCACTCATGCCTGCCACTAGTTGCTTGTCAGCAGCACTGCTGCTTGAAGAGGTTCGGGTGCTTGCTGCCAGAGTAGCTGCAGGATGTGGCGCACCAGCTCCACTGACAGGGCGGTTTGAAAAATCTTGGCTGGTAAAGTGCACCCCTCGCTCTGACTGCTGTTTTGCGTCTGGCTCTGCTGGACTACTCTTCTGCCCAGGTCCTGCCTTCTTAGCTGCGGCTGTGTCCGAAGTGTCGTCTTTGTGGCTGTGAAAGCCAAGAGACTTGGCCAACTTCTTGGCCAAGCTGCTCTTGGCCCTTGGGGTCAAGGAAGCAGAGGCGTCAGGTCCAGCAGCCGGAGTCAGGTCCTGCGCCAAAGCTGGTTCGCCGGTAAATTCCTCGACGATTGTCTCAATATCTCGACCTGAGGTCCGATCGCTGCCAGCGCTACTCGCAACCCTATCTTGAACATTTGTCGCCATGCTTTCTGTGCTCGTTCACCGATGCTGAGTCCCACGACGGGGTTATTCGCGAGGCTGAGACGCGAACACTCTTGTGTTGCTGCAAGTTCGAGCTACACCTCCGCAGCGGCCATTACACAATCAAAGCAGAACGAGTGACAAGTATGACGTGCTGGTGCACGCCGGATGGGTGCAGCTCAAGACCGGCCGGCTTGCACCACGAGACTTGCGTAAGCTCGTCAAAGCTCTCACTACGACCTACGCTGCAGGAAATCTGAAGAAATTAGCATGGTCCAAATCGCAAATTTGCCATCGAAACACGAACAAGAAAGATGACTTTCTTGTGTTCCAAGCTACACAACTGGAACTCAACTCGAACTTTCACGAACTGGTCGTCCGTATGTTTGGAGGATCCGTCGTCGGCCTCTCGTCCCTGAGACAGCATCAGGCAAAAGCTGCTGAGCCTTCTGAAAAGGCTAAGGAACTTCAAGCATACTTGTCAAAGTACCAGGGAGACAAGTCAGGCAGTGCCAGCAAAGTCAAAAAGAAGAAAAAGAGATCAGCTCGCCCTCAGCCCGCCGGCGTGCGGATCTTTGAGGAAGACAATACAGGCTTCCAGAGAAACGCTGTGCAAGAGGAAGATGGTGCTGAGGACGAAGGTGACTTATGCTTCGAATTTATAGTGTCACAGTTGCTGCATTGCCATCTTCTACAATCACAGTAGGCGTGGCAGCTATCATGCAGTTAACATTTGGTTGCAACTGTGCTGAACTCTCCTTTGGCTGCAGAGGCGCCTGTTGTTGCCAACCCAGAGGAAGCCGAGAGGGCTATGCGTCAAGTGCAGAACTTGCAGGCTGGTGGAGCACTGGAAGCTTGGGAGGAGGTCCCCACAATTGTAGGTGATATTCCATCAACAGCTCATCCAGCAAGTGTTGCTGTGGATCTCAGTCCCCCAAGAAAGGGCAGGCGTGACAGCCCTGATATCAGCCCTCAGAGGAAACAAGGGCATGAGACCAAACCTGAGCACAGCAGAAAGCAGGGCAGCGCGGATGCAAGTCCTCCTCGTAAAAGGACTGGTACTGTCTTGCATAGCAGTCCAACCAGGGTTCTCAAAAAGAACAGGCATGACAGTCCTGATCTGAGCCCTCAGGGACGCGCTCGACATGACAGTCCTAATGCTAGTCCTCCAAGAAGAAAGAGGTCAGCCAGTCCTGACGCAAGTCCTCCCCGGCGCAAGCGCCACGATAGTCCTGTGGTCAATTTGCCTAGAAGACAGCGTCATGACAGTCCTGATGCAAGTCCAGCCAGAAGGAAGAGACATGACAGTCCTGATGCCAGCCCTGATGCCAGTCCTGCAAGCAAGTCAGGTAAAATTCAGATGCGAAATTGGCAGCAGCTGCGTTATATCAGGTGCATTGTAACATGCTCTGCAAGCATTGCAAGCCACAAGGAGATACTGCAATCATGTGTTTTGTGTAATAAATATGGAGCTTCAGTGACACCTTCAGTGTCTTGTCTGGCAGCATGGGCTGATGATCGTTCAGTATGATGTGCTGTGTTTACAGGTGCTGCAGATAAACAGGATCTATCACCACCTAGGAAGCGCAGCAGAGCAGGCACCACAGACCCAGCTGATGCGCTTCCTCGCCCTGGACCTAGCGGTTCACAGAAGCCACGCTTTATGCCAGATGGCAGCCGAGCTGGCCAGGTTTCTGGTTCAGAGCTGGCTGCCGAGCTGAAAGCCAAGGCTCAACGAGAAGCCAAGCAGTTTGCAGCGCTTGGCACCCAGTTGACAGGACGAGGAGCTGACACAGTAAGAGCAGAACTTGACAATACACTTGGGCATACATTCAGAAATCGACAATGCAGCTGGGCATGCGTTGTTATACTTGCCTTTCCTTTTCGATGTATTCCAGGTGCATCATGCCATCATGGCTTGAAGCTGTATAGGTGTACAAAGCCATTTCCGCTTTCTGCATTTAAATGTCAGAACATGTGAAACGGCTTCCCATACATGTTGTGTTTGTTTCAGGTTTACCGAGACAAAGCTGGTAAGCGTGTCACACTCGATGAGCTGAAGGCACAACAAGAAGCATTGAAAAAGCCTGTTGCGGAGACCCCTGAATGGGGTGGGGGCATGACACAGAAACGTGACGCTGAGGAGAGGAGGCAGCAGTTGCAGGCAGAAGCAGCAAAGCCTTTCGCCAGGCGAAGGTAAGCAACGAGCTGCATTGCCCCAGTCATTTGTCTGTTGCTTGAAGCTGCAGTGGCACATCAGGATTCAGTTTGTGTTTGGCCTCGAGTGCGCGTAGCTGCAAGCCAACATTACTTGTCAGCAGCAAACTTACTTGATTTGATATTGCAGGGAAGATGTTGATGAACATTTGAGGCACAGAGAGCGATTTGGTGACCCAATGGCCCACTTAGTGAAAAAGCGCCCTGCAGTGGAGGCTTCCATTATTCCAGTGGCTCTGCAAAAACGCATGAGGAAAGCTGGCTTTGTGATCCCCCAAGAGGTGCCAGCTCACAGCTGGCTGAAACGCAATCTTGGGCCCCCAGGCAACAGGTATAATATTAGACCTGGCAGACACTGGGATGGAGTAGACCGCAGCACCGGGTTTGAGAGGGATATGTTTGCCATCATCAACGAAAGACGGAACCGCTCTCAGGAGGCACACATGTGGTCTCAATCAGACATGTAAAACCAACAAATGAATCCAAAGACATGATGTGTGCAGAGGCAGCGCGTAAGTCATGAGGGGTTATCTGACAGTTACCCAAATTTGATTTAGAGTTTCTGCTGTACAGCAATTGCTGTGACACTGCAAGTGACACTGCAACGCTTAGCGCCCATGAGCTATTCACAAGTCATGAAGAGTTGTGGTCGTGCATGAGCAAAATGTGCTGCATGAAGGAACACTTCGTGTATAGCATGCTGGCACATGTTGCCTGCAGCTACTTCACCTCGGTTGTGGGTATCAGCAAAAGTTTGAATCACCAGCCCGTCCCGAGCAGCTCTCGACCAATGAAGCTAGGTAATTATGACGGTCGTTTGTAATATGTGCACAACGCTAGTCGTACCTTGCTGCCGCAAGCGTCTTGACTTGTAAAATTAGTTCAGGTGCACTGTGCGCGTCTCATTTGTTCAGCATAAGGGCCAGTCTCGCCTGTAGCTGCCGGGTTGCTGTGAGTGAACAGGGCCAACACCTTTCGGGCGGCCAGCGAATCAGTGCAATATGGGTCGTGGGGGGCAGCGGCATGATTTCCCGGTGCTCCTCCAGCACATTCCTGGTAAACGAGACTCTCTGGATATGAAGCATACGTCAACCGCCTGCAAGCAGTCATTGACTACATGGAGTGATCGCTTGCAGACTTTAGGCAGGGAGGCGTCGCTCTTAAGTATGTCAAGCGAGGCTATCATGTCCTGTGCACTCACGCACTCACGTTGCTGCTGCTCCCGGTGGCAGCAACAGTTGTGGTGAGCGTGCCAGCAAAAGTTAAAGCGCCTGTCCCAAGCTTGTTGAATAGTTGCTCTTTACTTGTTCTTGCTGACCTGCTTATCTGTCTCCTCAGCTGGAGTTGGCCAACATGTTGAAATCAGGACAGCTGCAAGAGATGTGGGTTGTGGCTTCTAAGACTCACCTACAGTTCAACATGGTAATTTGCTTTTCCTGTTGTGTTTATGTTCTTGAACCTTTGTTGTGTGCTCAACTCTTGCAATCCGCATTGCAGGTTGTCTTCATGGGGTGTTGTCTGTTGCTTGCGGTTGTAGCGGTTACCTATGTGCTGACCCGCACAAAGCCTGTGTACTTGATGAACTACCACTGCTACAAAGCCCCTGACAGGTCAGTGTAGCAAAAGATTCAAAAATGAACCAGCTGGACTTTGTTGAAGTCAAACCTGCATTTGATCTGCTGACAGTGGATATACAAGTCACCTGTTTCTATGTTGTGAGCCCACGCCTACTACCGTCTGCCTATCACACGCAACAACTGACATGTTGCAAACTCGTTTGCAGCATGAAGGTCTCTTGCCACGCTTTCATGGAGGGAACTTACAGTTGCAAGGTCATCAATTGTTGTGTGCTTCATCTGCAGCCTGAAGATGTCACGTGAAAGGTTCACAGACCTATCTGTTAAGTCAAAGGTACAACACCACTGGCAACCCCTGCTATCAACCTCTGCAAAATCCACCTGCAAATTTTGCTACCTCTTTCATGCCCGAGCTGCTTTGTATCATGACACATGCTGCTCCCTACACTTGTGATAGCTTGGCATCCGGCTGCATGCCCCCTGGCAACTTTGACATCAGCTTAGTTTCTTGACTTCCTTGCAGATGTTCAATGAGCAAAGTCTTGAATTCCAGCAAAAGATCATGGAGCGATCAGGGCTTGGAGATGAGACATATCTGCCGGAAGGTGTGTAGGCGCACATGCTGCGCCATCCCTGTGTGCTGTGCACTGAAGCACGTGTATATGCACAGCACGCTGAGTAAACCAGCCAGGTCTTTGTTCTGCTGTGAGCAGACATCGTTTTGCTGACTGTGTCTTGCTGCATTCCTGCAGCTGTTCAGCAAATACCTCCTCAAATATCCATGGCAGCTGCACGGGAGGAAGCGGAAATGGTCTTGTTTGACAGTGTGCGCAATGTGCTTGAAGAAGCCAATCTGAAGCCTGGTCAGGTCAGTTGGTCACTTGTGCACAAGGGTTGTGCTGACGCTTAGATGGCTAGGCAAGCAGCCTGCCGTGTGTCAATGTGTTCTGACAGATCTGGCAAGACTTTATGATTCCCATGCAATGGCAGTCATTCATAGCGCCATGCACATCTAACATGCACAATTCAGTTTTGCCAATGAGCTGGCTAGAGTAATACCATCCTGCACAGGAAGCTCACATGTGTGGGTTGTATGTGCAGATTGACATATTGGTAGTCAACTGCAGCCTGTTCAACCCCACCCCATCTCTGTCTGCTATGATCATCAACCACTTCAAGATGCGCTCCAACATTGTATCATACAACCTGGCGGGTATGGGATGCTCAGCAGGTGTCATAGCTGTCAATCTGGCCAAGGAGCTGTTGCAGGTAGATTACTACAAAGGACAGCTGCAGGCATGAGCTGTGAACAACACAACTTCCAGCTGTCTTGCATGTAGTCCAATGCTGAGCGCTGTCAGTCGTCTGATGTTGGCACAATTCTGCATCAATGTATAACTTGGCTAGGTGTATGCTGCTGTTGTACTGCCTGGTGTGCGCATAGGGAATATAGTAGCTCAAGCCCACATGTCCTGTTTAGTCCACAGCTGCAGGGCATAAGCTGAATCAACTTGGTCATCTGCAGGTGTACCCTAGCAGTCGGGCACTTGTGGTGAGCACTGAGAACATCACTCAGAACTGGTACTTTGGCAATGAGCGCTCCATGCTCATCCCCAACTGCTTGTTCAGGGTGGGCGGAGCGGCCTTGCTTCTGTCCAACAAGTGAGCACTCTGCCGTAAGGCAGCAACCGACTTTGTCTACCGCAAACGTCACAAGTCGCCTTGGTCAGCCTTTGCCTACCGCAAATGTCACAAGTTGCCTTGGTCAGCCTTTGCCTGGTTAACTCACTTGTGTTTCATCCAGGCTCTGTCAATCAGCCAGCATTACAGCAGCAGACAGATCATGCTCGGCACCTTGTGCACCCTTTGCCATCAATTTGGCCATCTTAGGTCTGCCTGTGCTGGAGCCTGGCATGGCGCATGTAGTGCAGTGATCTTGTTTCTGGCACAGGCGCAAGGACTACTGGAGGGCAAAGTACGAGTTGCTGCACGTAGTGCGTACTCACATGGGCGCCAATGACCAGAGGTATGGGTGTGTCTACCAGAGGGAGGACTCCAAGGGCAGGGTTGGGGTGCACCTTTCCAAGGAGCTCATGGCCATTGCTGGCCATGCCCTGAAGGCCAATATCACAACCTTGGGCCCTCTGGTGCTGCCCATCTCAGAGCAGCTCATCTTCTTTGGCAACCTGGTGGCGCGCAAGGTATGCTTTGCAGCTAGGAACGTTGTGTGCGCAAAAGGGGCATTGCGTTTTTGGTCAGCCCTGCTGTACGGAGTTGTTGCTTCGTCTCAAGTTTCTTTGGCACGGCCCTTGATGTAGCACTGCAGGCTGGTATTCACAGCTCAGGACATGCATGTTTCGCTGTCTGTCTGTCATGACCTGCAGCGTGTGTTGATCATTATGTCTTTTTCCCATGGTTGGCAGAGGTCAATCCTGCAGCACATGGGTGATAATGACACTGTTGTCTGGGAAGTTCTACCTCTGATGACCCATGCTGCGTACAGGACAGATCTGCATCCTCATCACTGGATAACATGCTTGTTTCAATCATGTCAGGTGTTCAAGATGAAGATCAAGGGATACATCCCTGACTTTAAGCTGGCCTTTGAGCACTTCTGCATCCACACCGGAGGCAGGGGTGTGATCGAGGAGATTGAGAAGCAGCTGCAGCTGGCCCCCGACAATGTGCAGCCCTCCAAGGATACCCTCTTCCGCTATGGCAACACCTCGTCCTCATCCATCTGGTCAGTCCTTGCTGCGCTGTTCTTAGATCCTGAGAAGCCTTTGCCAATGCAGGATGTCTTGCATGCTAGTTTAGGCATTGTGTTGCCCCTCCTCCCAGCATTACAGCTGTCATGTTATCACGCTGGTGTTTCGAGGTGGCTGTTGTCTGAGGCTTCTTGAGCAAATTCAAGCAGCTCCTACGCTCTGAGAGACAGTCTAATGCAACGACCTGCTAGCCTGTGTGATAGTCTATGCTGCATTATTCAATGCATTCTAGGATCTGCTTGGTCAAAGTGTATGGCTGTTGTAGGTATGTACTCTCCAACATTGAGTCCAAGCACGGCATCAGGAAGGGAGACAGGATCTGGCAGATTGCCTTTGGCAGTGGCTTTAAGTGTAACAGTGCAGTGTGGCGGTCAATGAGAAACAACAACCAGCAGCACTCTGCCTGGGATGAGACCCCCAAG
>JAABVA010003901.1_pt1 | contig 13959 bp, 9 predicted proteins | sample 5560331 | NCBI WGS metagenome assembly JAABVA01 (sample SAMN12812661, study PRJNA571458) | rock metagenome | isolation source: Antarctica rocks | place: Antarctica: Victoria Land, Mt New Zealand sud | collected 2016-01-07 | reverse complement strand
TGAGGAGAAGTTCGGCTAGTCGGTGCTCAGGTCACCAGCTGTGACGGTGTTGGGTTCGACGACGTCGGACGGCGCGCGCCGCCTCGTTGAGCAGTTCCAGCTGCTCCAAGGTCATTGGAGGCGGCGGTGGCGGCGGGTTTCCGCGGAAGACCAGAGTTACTGGACAAGCGCGGCCAGTCTCCGAAGGAGAACCGCGGATGGGTGTCAGTTAGGACCGTATGTGAGACAGGCCGGCTGGGCCAACGAGCGCTTATGGGAAGTCAGTAAGACTCGCTGACGGGCGCCGGTTGCGAAGCACTGACCAGGATGGTCAGTGTTCGCCGCGGCTGATCTCGGCGAGCCGACGCGCCCACGTGAGGGCGTGGTCGGTGGCGGCGCTGTCGAGCTCGGCGTAGCGCCCGGCCATCTGCGCGACCTCGGCGAGCTCCTCGGCGAACAGGAACATGAACCGGCGGTGCTCGTCTAGCCGGTCTCCGCCTCCGGCGACGGCCGCGGCGGCCGTCTCGTCCGGGTCGGCAGCGAGCGCCGCGATCCGGGCGAGGCTGGCGGCCGTCTCGAGGAGCTCTCGTGTCGCCTCCGGGTCCGGAATGCGCTGCGGGAGCGGCAGGGCGCCGGGCGCGGACTTGGTGTAAGACGCGTTGTAGGGCGTTGCGTCCAAGCCCCGCATGCCCCGTGCGGCGACGCCGCTCCGCAGAGCGGCCAAGAAGGGTGCGAGGTCGTGGTGGTCCGGGCCGTAGGAAACCACCTCGATCCGCTCCTCGGGTGCGTGGCGGACCGCCGCGATGTCGGGCTCTCGGACGAGGCGGTAGTGCTTGTAGTCCGACAGCGACAGTTCGGCGCGCATCCACCGCCGCAGGCTCGAAAAGTTCGGGTCGTCCAGGCCGGCGCCGAACCCGACGAATAGCAGGGTGCGGGCGTAGACGGTCGTCTTGAGGAAGGTCGCGGCGCCGGGGTCGCGCAGGACGTCGGCGTAACTCGACGCCCCGAACACGACCGATTCGGGGTCCTTCCAGTGGCCGTGAAGGTGCACAACGGCTTGTTCCCGGCCGCGCAGGACGCGCTGCAGCCGGGTGGGGTCTCGCCAGGTGACGACGTCCCAGCCAAGTGCGGCGGCGAGCACGTCGTCGTAGTTGGTGGTGGCGATGAGCGCGCCGTCGTCGGCGCCCGCGACAATGGCGTCGAGCACCACGGTGTCGGTGGCCCGCAGACCGCCCACTGCCTCAGCCAGCCACTGGCGGTATTCAGGGCTGCCACGGCCTCCCAGGCCGTCAGTGGCCTTCTCCGCCGCGACGATCCGGTCCAGGTCGTACCGACTGTTGGCATCCGCCCGGGCGCGGTCGGCCCAAGCTTTGTCGCGGGCGCCGGAGGACTCACAGCGCGCGATGCCGTGCTCGATGAGGCCGCGCCAGGTAGCCGTTGCTGTGCCGCCGGTCGCGGCAGCGGTGACGCCGGTCCCGACGACGACAGTGAGCTGGTTGCTCGCCAGCGCGTCGCGGATGTCGTTGACGGCGTCAGCGGTGGCGGTCATCGCGGCGGGCTACGCGGTCCGCGCACGGACAGAAACCTTCGCCGCGGGCAACGCGGCAAGCACTCCGTACTGCGCGCGGACCCGCTCGTAGATCGGCACGCCGCCATCTGCTCGCAGCGTCACCAGCAGCGCCCAGTCTAGGTCGGGCGAGTCGTTCACCAGGACTCCGTTCAGGCGAGCGAGATGGCTGATCTCCAGCCGGGGACGGTAAATCTTCACGGCGGCCTCGCGATAGGTGTGCTTGCCCGCGCGGACGGAGTCCCACTTTCCCTCGGCGCGGAGCTCGTCCTCCGTCCTCGCGGCGGTGGCGATGTTCTCCGTCGCGGGCTCGCTCGCGATGCGGTAGCCCTCGCCGAGGAGCTGGGTGGCAGTCGCCGCGTCGCTGGCTGTATTGATGACGACGCTGCTCCGGTCCCTGGTGAAGGCGTAGCGGTTAGCGTGAGGCCGGAAGCACACTTCGAGGCCAGCCTTGGTGTAGTCGACGCTGTCAGCGCTGTCGGTCGCCGTGCTCGTGACGAGCGTGTACCGGAGTTCGAGCTTGCCAACGTGCCCGTCCGGGACCGGCATGCTGAGCGGGATGAACTCGCCTCGCGCGATTGTGCCGGTGTACAGGACGTGGGCCTCATTCGCGGGGCCGTGGAGCAGGAACGCCCAGTCGTCGAGGAAGTGGCCGAGCCCGATTTCGAGAGGGCTATGCCCGCGCTCGCAGGGCCGGGCGAAGTGCATCGCGAACGCGCGCAGGTTCGCCGGACTCACTCGCGCCCTTCCAAGCCGCGCGGCGAGGTCGGCGAGGCCGTGCGTCACCAGCGGCGCAGCGCAACTTGTGCCGCGGTAGCGCAAAGCGGTTCCGTCGTTATCGACGGCCACGAAGGGAAGGTCGAGCGTGCCGCCAAACGCGACCCCGGAAGGACGGATCTGCGCGCCAGGCCGGCCGGGGCCGACGGCGCTATACACCGCACGTCCGGCCTTGGGGTCTGGGGCGTCGGCGGCGCCGATCGCAAGGGCGTTTGTCGCGTCCGCTGGGACTTGGATGCGGTTCAGGCCGCCGAGAGCGGGATCTTCGCCGTTGTTGCCCGCCGCGATGACGAACAGGACTCCCTTTTCGTGAGAGAGGTTGTCGAGTGTGCTCGTCCACCGGTCGACGGTGCGTTCGCTGACGAGCCTGTTGGGCGCGACGCAAACCGTGACGACGTCGTAATCGTTAGCTCGTACCTGTTCGTCGATCAGGTCGAGCAGCCAGTACATGTGGAGGTCTGGCCGCTGCGCCTGCTGGGGCAGGACTGCGTAGTGGTCGATCAGCAGGTCGGCGGGTTCAGGAAGGTCCTCTTCGTCGAGGTGTCCGTACAGCATCGCGCTCGTTACGGCTGCGCCGTGGCGCTGGAAGCGTGCGTCAGCGGCGAGCGAACCAACAGTGACGCTGCGGACGCGTCCCGACCAGAACGGGCTGCTGCCGTCGACGCCGCCGTCGAAGACGGCCACGCGTAGCGGGTTGACAGGAGCGGTGCTGACGGCCAGCGGTGGGTCGAAGGGCAGCACGCCCGTCACCGCGTCTGGGAGAGCCCGGATGCGGGGCATCGGCTGCACTGCGCGGAGCTGGTTGAACTCCGCGGCCTGCGCGGCGCGGCCTGGGGTCAGGCGGACCGGCACGAAGGTGACCGCACCCGAGGGCCGTACCCACTCGAGCTCGGCCTGCCCGCCGAGCTCGCGCACCAGGTCCGCCCACCGGTCCAGGGCGATGCGTCCCGCGGGCGCAGGACGGCCGTCCCTGCCGACTCGTCCGTGCAGGACCGACTCGTACAGCACACGGCCCTGCTCGTCGGGCTCCATGTCGTCGCCGTCGCCAAGGTCAGTCAAGACGAAAGGCTCAGGCTGCTGGATCAGGTCGAGCGCCTGCACACCTTCTAGGGCCTGCCGACTCAGCCGCCCCGACCGGCCCGTGATGACCGCCTGAAGCGCGGACAGGTCGTCCCGGACGGCCAGGTACACGGTCTTGGTGGGCTGGTCGGGCGTGACGGATCCGCTGCGCTCAATCCGGTCGGCGCGGTCCGCGCGCGTGCCGAGCGGAACAAGACCCGCGGCGGCGAATAGCGCGGCCGGGAACGATGTCGCGGCGAGGAAGTTCGGGAGCAGCCGGGCCTGGACGACGGGCTCGTCGCCGCGAAGACGCTCGGGCAACGCGGCAAGTCGTGCCTACAGGTCCCGGACCTGGGGGGCGAGGCGGTTCAGACTTTCCTCGACGGTGAACGGCTTGAACTTTTCTCCGCCACCGCGGGGCGGAGGGTCGACGGTCTGCCGCAGGCCCTCGCCGTTCACCAGCAGCGGCCGCCGCCGGATCACGCGCGGGCGCGCGGGTCGCTGTCGCGGCTCGGTCACGGCTTGATCCTGTCGCGCGCTGGTGGGTCAGCCAGTCTGCCGCGCCCGGCCGACCATGCAGGATGTGGCTCGGTGCGCGGCCGCCCGGTCGGGGCGGCCCCCGCCCCGTGGCCGGCAGCGGTCAAGAACCACTCAGCGAGGAGGAGCGGCGCGGGCGTTGCGCGGCGTTAGCGGTGGTCGCGCCCTTGACCTCGGCGCGGCGCTTAAGAACCTCCCTGACCGTCACGTGGCTGACCCCCACGAGCTCGCCGATCCTGCGGGACGACAGCGCCTGGCCGTCCAGGGCTCGAATGAGGTCATCGCGGATGGCCTTTGGGAGCCGCCGCCCGCGCGAGCACAGGGCGGCGAGCAGGTCGGTGAGCGCCGGGGCAGCGCCGCGCAGCGCAGCGCGGCGGGCGGCTTGCAGCGCGCCGGTCGCCAGATCAGACCCGCTCAAACCGTCGGCGGCCGCTGCCAGCGCGGCGCGCTCCTCGACTGCAAGCCCCGGCAGCGCGTCCGCCAGGATTTCCGCGCGCGCCTGCATGTCGGGCGTCGGGAGGTCGATGATGGCCTCGAAACGTCTCCCGACCGCCCTGTCGAGCAACTCCGGGTGGTTCGTCGCGGCGATGAGCAGGTGCCCGGGCGACCACCGATCGAGCCGTACAAGCAGGACGTTTACCACCCTGCGCATCTCGCCGACGTCGTTGGCGTCTGCGCGCGCGCTCGCCACTGCGTCGAACTCATCGATGAACAGCACTGCGTCGCTGTGCTGCGCAGTGTCGAGCGCCTCCGCAAGGTTCTGAGCGCTGCGGCCGAGCTCGTTGCTCATGACGCAGGCGAGGTCGAGCACGAGCAACGGCTTGTTTAACCGCGTGGCGATCCACCGCGCGGTCATCGTCTTGCCCGTGCCGGGCGGCCCGGTGAGGAGCACAGCGCGGGTCGGTGGAAGGCCGCGGGCCTCGAGCTGGCCGCTTGTGTGCTCGGCGACGAGCCCATGGACTGCTTCCCGGGCGCCGGCCGGCAGCCTCGGCTCGCGGGCCGGCGCGGAGTCAAGGGTCAGCGCGGCTGGCAGGTCGGCCTCGTCGACGGAGGGCCTCTGCGGGGGCCCTGGCTCGGCCGAAACCGGCGGCCGGAAGCGGAATCCGGGCACAGGCACGGGGCCCTGCCAGGCCTCGACGAGGCCACGCGCCGGAGCGGCAGGGCTACCCGGCACCGGAGGCGCGGCCTGCGCCGCGGCGAGCAGAAGGGCCTGCCGCAGGGCCGCCCCATCCTCTCCGAACGCCGATACGGGCCGGCTCAGGCTGCGGCGAAGGAGCTGCTGCATGCGGCCGGCGTCTCCAGCCAACCCGATTTGGATCGCCTCCACGAACTCGCGGGCGGACGGCGGTAGCTTGGACGCGGACTCCGCCACCGTGCCAGCTTCGTTCGACGTTAAGCGCTTCAAGTCAGGCATCGCCGGTTACCACGCAGCTAGTCTGCACGCTCTGTGCTTGCAGGTCTAGGTGTTAGGCCGAGGCGGATGTTTCAGAAGTGGCTAACACCAAAAAGGGTGCCGGACATCCCCTCCCCGTGACCGCCGCCCGTTCGGCGGCCGCCCGTCGGTGCGCGCCTCTAGCGGTCTGGGACGGCGGATGGTCCTAACGGCAGGCTCCAGCTGGCCGTACCAATGACGTTGAGCTCGCGGTGCCGGCCGAGCCCGGTGATGGGGACCGCCTTCCTGGGTGGTGCCCAACTTGGAGGACCCTGCGGTCACTTCTTTAGTGTGCAGCGTCGATGCTGGGGCGGCCCTCAATCACCGCGGAGTCCGGACAGGACGCAGTCGACGGGGTCCGCGTGCACACACCATGGATCGGGTACGCGCGCCACCAGGGCGTACCACAATCGCTCGTTTCTGAGCCGGTCCAACATCAGGCTTAGTCGCAAGCTTGATCGGCGCGTTCCTGAGCGTGCCGCGGTGACTGCTCGTGTAGCACAACTGGTGGCCGCAACCTATGTCTCGCGATCGGGCGCGGATGCACGTTTGCGGTGCGGTCGGGGTCGTGGCGCATCTGTTGGGTTATGCGCGGGTGTCGGCGCGTCCAGCCCGGTCACCACGTCGCTCAGGTGCCGCAACGACCGGCCCAGCCGGTCGAGGCGCCACACCACCGGCGTGTCCCCCGGCCGCAGCTGCTCCAAGGCCGCATCGAGCTGCGGCCGCCGATCAAGCGCCCCCGCCGCCCGGTCGGTCCAGACCTTCCATCACCCCGCCGCGGTCAGCTCGTCGACGTGCAGGTCCGGGTTCTGCTCGGTCGTCGCGGGGGGTGGGGTTCCCGTCGTTGCGGGAGAGCATCGACACGACGACGGCTGGCGGCAGGTTGGTGTTCACCTGTTCGGGGCGCTGGCCCAGTTCGAGCGGGAGATCATCCGGGACCGGACGGTGGCTGGGCTGACGGCGGCGCGGGCCCGTGGCCGGGTCGGGGGTCGGCCGTCCAAGCTGTCCGCGGAGCAGCGACGGCAGGCCCGGAAGATGTACGAGGAGTGAGAGCTCACGGTCGAGCAGATCGGCGCCGTGCTCGGGATAGGCCGCACCTCGATCTATCGGGCACTGGGCCACACGGCGGCGCCGGCACCCCCGGGCACGCCCGCCCCGACCGAGGCGGTCGAGCCGGCGGCCACGAAGGCGGACACGGCGGAGGCACCGGTAGGGCGCTGCCGGCGGTGCGCGCGCGGGGCCGGTCGCGCTGGTTCGTGGTGCAGGCCGACCCGGTCGACCCCGAGCACGGGCCGGTGGTCGGCAAGGTCCTCGTCAGCCCGAGCACCTGACGAGCTTCCCGATGGAAGACGCGCAGCTGTGGCGCGAGCGCGCCCGTACCGCTGTGGAGCTGTGGAGCTGCGGCGCGAGGCCGACGCGCTACCTGGCATGGGATTGCTTGCGTGTCAGCCGATGCTTGCCGGGAACCACTCTCGTCGTGACAGAGCCGACGCGGGCGCTCAGCGCTCTGAACCTGAGGGCAGTCCTCGCCGCCTTCGGCCTCGTCGTCTGCGGCGTGGGTGGCGCAGTGGTCCTGGCCGCCGGGAAGACCGCGTTCGGTGTAGTGCTTCTCGTACTTGCGGCCGGCGCTGTCCTCGACCTGGTCGTCGTGCTGGTGCGGCGCAGGCGAGAGCCGGGACAGCACCAGACCCTGTTTGAGTGAAGCCGCACGTCAGCGGCTCAGCCGGCGAGATGCCCCCAGTCGGTCGCGAGCTCCGACCACGGGCCGCTCGCGGCGACGCCGCCGTCCGCCAAAACCACGACCTGGTCCGCCTGCTGCAGCGCTGCCCGCTTCGACGTCGAGCCCAGCACGGTCGTACCCCGGTGGCGTAGCGCCGCCCACAGCTCCACCTCCGTGCGGGCATCCAGGGCGCTGGACACGTCGTCAGCCAGGACCAGCTCGGTCTCGGCCGCGAGGGCACGGGCCAGCGCGAGCCGTTGGACCTGACCCCCGGACAGCCGTACGCCCCGATGGCCGACCAAAGCTTCAACTCCCCCGGCGTCGGCGACGTCGCAGGTCAGCCGGGCATCGTCCAGCGCCCCCTGCAGGAGTCGGTGGTGGTCGAGCTGCACGTTGTCCGCGATGGTGCCGGACAGCACCCTGGGCACCTGTCCCACGTAGGCGACCTGCCCGGGCCGCAGGAAGACCTGCGGATCCGTCACCTCGAGCCCGTTCCAACGCACGCTTCCGGTGTGGTCGACCAGGCCGGCCAGCGCTGCCAGCAAGCTGGACTTCCCCGACCCGACCTGGCCCAGCAGCAGGACCAGCTGGCCTGCGTGCACCGTGAGGTCGACCCCGTGCACGCCGAGCGTCCCGTCGTCGTGAACTGCGGTCAGGCCGGTGATCTCCAGCTTCTCGAGCCGGGTCCGGGGCGGGATCTCTGGGGTCGGCGCCACGCCGCGCACCAGGTCGACACCGGCGGGCAGCTCCATCAGGTCGACGCCGCCGGCAAGCCGGCTAGTCGCCTGCTGCCAGGCGCGTACGCCTGGCGCCTCGGTCACGACCGCGCCCGCCACCCGACCGAACCAGTCGAAGCCGTGGACGGCCGTGGTGACCAGGAGAGCGGTAGCCAGCCCCCAGCCGCCCTGGAGGAAGACCAGCCACGCCGCCACGACGCCGCCCTGTACGAGCACGATCGGCACCCCGTCGAGCAGGGCCTGCACCCGGTGCTCGCGGACGGCGGCGTGCACCCGGCCGCCGTCGACCTCCTGCAGGTGCCGGTGCAGGGCTGGCGTGGCCGCGGCGAGCTTGACGGTGCGCGCGCACTCCAGTGCTGAGACCAGGCAGCGGCCGAAGCGCGCCCGGGCGACCGAGGCCGCGGCCGCGGACCGCCCGGCCACTGGCGCGCCCAGCGCCGACGCGGCCGCGGAGACGACCAAGACCGCTGCCAGCACCCCGCCGGCCAGCAGGCTCTGGCCGGCAACGGCCGTGACGACGACGATCACCATGCCGTTGATGAAGTCCACCCACCGGTCGGCGTAGCGAGCGAAGCGGTCGCTGTCCATCGCCCGGCCGACCACCTCGCCGGCCGGCGTCCGGGGCAGCCTGTGCTGCATCGTCTGGCCGCACAGGACCGCCAGCCGAACCCGCAGCATCACCGCCACCCACCACTGCGGGTAGACCCGGAAGGCGGCCGCCAGCAACAGCGGTGCGGCGAGCAGGCTCGCGGCCAGCGCGATGCTGTCGCCGACCGGGCTCGTCCCCGCCTGCAGGTGCTCCACCAGCCGCCCCCACACCAGACCGGTCACGGCGCCGAACGCACCGAGCAGCGCGCTCAGCAGGAACAGCCCCGCGCCTACCAGTCCCCACGCGGGATGGATGCGCAGCATCGAGACGGTGCCACGGGCCAGACCAGGGCCGCTGTCCACGATCTGCTCCGGCCGGGCCTTACCGGTGCGTCGCGCGGTGCCGACTGAAAGCCCGTTAGGCGGCTTGGCCGCGCCGATGGGCAGCTCGGACTCACCCGCGGCACTGAGCAGGTCGCGGAACGGCCCACGAGCGTCGGCAAGCACCGGCCGGGGGCCCTGCTGCACCACGCGGCCACTGTCGAGTACGGCGACGTGGTCGGCCCGAGCGGTCGTGGACAGTCGGTGGGCGATCACGATGCCGGTCCGTCCGACGAGCAGGCGTTCCGACGCGCGTACGACGCGGCCCTCGGTCACCGGGTCCATCCGCGCGGTGGCCTCGTCGAGCACCACGACTTGCACGTCGCGCACCAGCAGACGCGCAAATGCCACCAGCTGCTCCTCGCCCGCCGACAGGGTGGTCCCGCCGGGGCCGAGGACGGTGTCGAGCCCTTGGGGCAGGCCGCCGACCCACTCGGCGAGCCCGAGCTCCGCCACGGCCCGGTCGACCAGGGCCGGCGGTACATCGGCGAACAGGGTGATGTTCTCGGCCAAGGTAGCCGCGAGCACCTCAGTCCGCTGGGTCACCACCCCGACCGCGGCGCGCAGGTGCTGCAGGTCCAGCGCCAAGACATCCGTGCCGCCCAGCCGGATGCTGCCGGCCGGCGGCTCGATAGCGCGCGACAACAGCGCAGCGAGGGTGGACTTGCCCGAACCGGTACGTCCGACGAGCGCGACGGTACTGCCGGCCCGGACGTCGAGGTCCACGTCGCGCAACGCGAAAGATCCCTCTGCGTAGGAGAACTGCAGGCCGCGCACGGACACGTCCAGGGCAACGCCTGGGACCGGCAGTCCCCCGACGGGCTCCGACTCGGCATCCAGCATGCTGCGCAGGCGGGTCAGGGCACCGAGGCCTGCTTGCAGGTCCGGCAAGTGACGGCTGATCTGGTCGATCTGGCCGACGAAGGCGGTCGTGACCAGGAACAGCGTCACCAGCGCCGCGGTGGAGAGCCGGCCGTGTGCGACCAGGGCGACCCCCGCGAGGGCGGTGCCGGCCAGCAGCCCGTGCAGCAGCAGACCCGCACGTCGGCCGATCTGGCTCGCCGTCTGATAGCTGGCTGCGACCCGCGCGTGCACCACGGCTGACAGCTCGGCACAGCGCCGGAGCAGGTAGGCCTGCCCGAGGCTGGACCGCAGGTCATCGCGCGCGGCGACACCCTCCTCCATGGCGGCGGCCTGGTCCGTCCACGCCACCTCCTCCGCGACCTTGCGCGCGGCCACCTCGGCCGTCAGTGGCCGTACGACCAGCACCGTCGCCGTCCCGACTGCCGGGAACAGCAGCCAGGCCGGCCACCAGGTCGTACCCGCGACGACCCACATGGGGCCGGCGCGCAGCAGCGTCCGGGCCAGGTCCCACACCATCCGGCGCAGCAGGGTGCCGAGCTCATGGGTGTCGTCGTCGACCCGATCGAGCACCTCGCCAACGGCCTGCTCGGACAGCACGGCCAGCGGCTGGTGCAGCGCGGCGGCGAGCAGATCCGCGCGCAGCCGGCCCTCCTCGCGGTCCACGACCCCGGCCCACGCCGCCCTGCCGGCGGTGTCGAGCACGGCAGCGCCGATCACGCACAGAGCCAGCAGCTGGACCAGACCCGGCGTCGGCCGCTCCGCCAGCCGCCCCGCAACGACGGTCCCGGCTGTCTGGCCGGCCGCGGCCAGCGCGGCCGCCACCAGCGACCACGAGGTCACCGGACCGCGCAGCCGCGAGAACCCGAGCCGTCGTACGTCACCGGCTCTCGACGCCGGCCCGTTGAGCGACGCCCGGACCGCCGGCGGAACGAGATCGGTTGCCGTCATGTCGGACCCGACGGTACGCGGCGCTGCGGAATGAGTCGCCCGGATATCGCCGGCCTGGTCCGGCCTCAGCGCTCGCTCTGGTCGTGGACCTTGTCGAGCAGGACGGTGACGTGGCCCCAAGGTAGTTGGCCAACAGGCTGTTGGCCGATTGCCTGCTGGGTCCAGGCGCCGGCCATCTGCCGCATGTACTTGATGTTGCTCCTGGACAGCCCTCGCATGTCGGGGAAGGCGGCGCGCAGGTCAGCCGCGTGCCAGTACGACCGCCACGGCCACCGCCTGAGCACCGCCTAAGCAACCCCTCGCGCAGCAGGACCCCCCCCCCCAACGGTCGGGGCGGGTCCTGCTTGGGCTTGCGGTGTCTGGAACCTACGTACCGCGAACAGCGTTGGCTGGCCTCACCCGGGCCGGAGCCGGTGCGCCACCGGCGGACTACACCCCTAGAGCCCACCCCCTTCAGGCCCACGACCCGTGCCGCCCACGCCGTACGGTGGTGTGTGAGCTGGGCTGGGAGCGAGTCGGGCCGGTTCGACGACCTCACCCGCGGCACCGCGCTGGCCTTCAGCGATCCGTTCCGGGTGCTGGTGGCACGCACGCCGGCCGAGGTCGTGCCGGTGCTCGCCGCGGTCGACCGGGCCAGTCGGGCCGGCTGCTGGGCGTTCGGCTACGTCGGCTATGAGGCGGCGCCCGGGCTCGACCCGCGGTGGACGGTGGCGGCCGCGCCGGGTGACCTGCCGCTGGTGTGGTTCGGGCTGTGCCACCAGGCCGTGGACGCACCCTCGGTGCCGGTCCCGACCGGGCCGGGACGCGACTACGCGGTGGGTCCGTGGCGACGCGGCTGGACCGAGGCGGCCTACCGGGCGCAGGTCGCCGCCGTGCGGGCCGCGATCGCGGCCGGCGACACCTACCAGTGCAACCTCACCGTACGCATGCGGGGGGCCGTCACCGGCGACCTGGAGCAGCTGTACGCGGACCTGGCCTGGGCCCAGCGGGGTGAGCACGCTGCCTTCCTCGACACCGGCCGCCACGTCATCGCCAGCGCCAGCCCAGAGCTGTTCTTCGAGTGGGCCGGCAACCGGCTGCTCACCCGGCCGATGAAGGGCACGGCGGTCCGCGGTCGCACGAACGCGGAGGACGCCGACCGGCGGGCCACGCTGCTGTCCAGCGACAAGGAGCGGGCCGAGAACGTCATGATCGTCGACCTACTGCGCAACGACCTCAGCCAGCTGGCCGAGGTCGGTGGCGTGGAGGTGCCGGTGCTGTTCGCCGCCGAGCGGTACGAGACGGTCTGGCAGCTCACCTCCGACGTGACGGCCGAGGTGGCCGGGCAGACCGACCTGGTCGCGGTCTTCCGGGCCCTGTTCCCGGCCGGCTCGGTGACCGGCGCGCCGAAGCGCCGGACGATGGAGCTGATCGCCGCGCTCGAGGCCGAGCCGCGCGGCGTCTACTGCGGCGCGATCGGGGTGGTCGCGCCGCCCGGGCAGGCGTTCCGGGCCCGGTTCAACGTGGCGATCCGCACGGTCACGGTCGACCGGGCCACCGGCGCCGCTGTGTACGGCACCGGCGGCGGCATCACCTGGAGCTCCGAGCCGGCCGCCGAGCACGCCGAGCTGCTCGCCAAGAGCCAGATCCTGCGGGCGACGTATGAGGACTTCGCCTTGGTCGAGACGTTGGGTTGCCGCCCCGGGGTGGGTCTGCGCAACCTGGACCGGCACCTGCACCGGCTGGCCGACTCGGCCGGCTACTTCGGCTTCCGGTTCTACGAGCAGGCGGCCCGGGAGCTGCTGGCCCGCGCGGTCCCGGCGGACCGGCCAGCCCGGGTCCGGCTCGCCCTGCAGCGCACCGGCGAGTTGTCGGTGGCCCTGGGACCGCTTCCGGCGTCGACCCCGGGACCCGTCCGGCTGGCTGTCGATCCCGAACCGGTCGACTCCGCCGACCGGTTCCTGTTCCACAAGACGACCCGGCGGGCGGTCTACGCCCGGCGCGCGGCCCGTCACCCCGACGTCGATGACGTCGTGCTGGTTAACGAGCGCGGTGAGCTCACCGAGACCACGATCGCCAACCTGGCCGTGCAGCGCGACCACCAGTGGTGGACGCCGCCGCTGGCAGCCGGCTGCCTGCCCGGGGTCGAGCGCGGCCGGCTGCTCGACCTCGGCTGGCTGCGCGAGCGCACGCTGTCCTACGCCGACCTCGTCACGGCCGACGGCCTCGCGGTCGTCAGCTCGCTGCGTGGCTGGCGGCCGGCCGTGCTCACCGAAGCACCGGCCGGCTCAGCCCGCGTCGGCCCGGGAGCTGACCTGCGCCGCTGACTTCAGCCGGTGGCGCACCCCACCACCGGGTCACCCTCGACGAACCGCTGGACGCGACCCTGCGGCGCCGCCAGCACCACGTGCTCGACCTGCAGCCAGAGCGCCACCCTGGCGATGCTCGTGGTCGGGGGGTGGGTGCTGACGCCTGCCCTTCGACCTGCCAGCCGCTGCGGCCGAACGCCTGCACACCGCCCTCGAGACGTTCTCCCACTGCGACTCCCGGTCCGTCTTGGTCGGCATCAGCCCCGGGTTCGCCAGCGGCACCGGGCTACCTAGCGCTGAGAGCTTCTTTGGGGCGCACGGCACTTGACGCATGCGGTCAGGCTCGCTGCTCGGGTAGGTCACTGGTGTGGGCACACGGTGGATGGTGGGCGACCCTGAGGAACTCCGTCGGCGGGTCATAAGGCCGCGGACGGGCTTGGTCAGCGAAGCCCCAGGGGCGGCCGGTCTGGGGACGAGCAGACTCCCTTCGAATTGTGCGTCAGGCTCTGCGCGACGCCGCGGTCGCGGGGAGACGTAGCGGATCGGTCGGCGCGCGGCGTGCGCCCGTCCAGCTTCGGATGGTCTACGCGAGCTCCGCGGCGTCGAGCACGACGCAGCAGCGGCCGGGGGCCGGGTCCAGGCGCGCGCTGAGGCTGCCGGCCAACTGACCGGCGGTGGCATCGAGCAGGGCCAGGTTCATCCCGCAGACCAGCACGGTGTGCTCGCGGGCCAACGCGTCGAAGGGGCAGTTGGCCAGCGTGATGGTGGTGTCCTGCCGGTGCGGCTCGTAGCCCAGATGCGCCAGGCCGGCGCACGTGGCCTGGACTAGCTGCTCCAGGTCGGGCTCGTGGCCGGCCTGCTCACGCGCCCGGGTCCCGAGCGCGCTGCCGAGCTCGGCTGCGGCGGCGTGCAGGGCGTCCACGACGGGGGTGCCGTCGCGGTCGGAGTTCTCGACGGCCTGGGCCATCAGCTGGCCGGCCAGGTCGTACCGGCGTTCGGGGAGCGTCACCGACAGCTGGCGCGCGGAGCGTCGGTAGAGCTTGGTCGGCCGGCCGGCACCTGGGCCTCGCCGGCCCGTCAGG
>JAABVA010003900.1_pt1 | contig 13962 bp, 15 predicted proteins | sample 5560331 | NCBI WGS metagenome assembly JAABVA01 (sample SAMN12812661, study PRJNA571458) | rock metagenome | isolation source: Antarctica rocks | place: Antarctica: Victoria Land, Mt New Zealand sud | collected 2016-01-07 | reverse complement strand
CAGGCGGGCGCACAGGTCCCGTCCGTCACCGTCCGGCAAGCCCACGTCCAGGATCAGCGCGTCGAAACGCGATTCCTTGGCCGTCACCATGGCTTCCGCCTTGCTGGCCGTGTCGGCCTCGCTGGCTACGAATTCACGATCCATCGAAAGCTGCTCGGCGAGCGTCGTTCGCAGGGCTTCGTCGTCATCTACAATCAGAATGGGGCGCTCGCCCGACATGAAGTCTTCCTTCTATCCGCTCTCGCGCCTGGATGGCTCGGTATTTCCGTTTCGAGTCCGGGTGCTCCATCCCGAACGCGCCAAATAACAAATTCGCGAGGCACGCTGTCACTATTATACACACATTCTTGTGAAGAAGCGCGGGACAAGCGTGTCGCTTACGCCATATGAGGGTCTCCCGGCCGTTTCGCGCGGCCGATGCCGGTGCGCGTGTCGGCAGTCTCCAAGGTGGATTGCGCCATGACCGACCACTCCCCACGCTCCGCCGCCGCTGCGGGAGGCAATATGTCAACGGCGGCCGCCACCGAGAGGCTTGCCGTTCGCGCGGTGCATCGCGCGATGGGCGAGTTGCGGCGCGGCACACCCGTGATGCTTGATGGCCCCACGCCCCTCGTGTTGCTGGCCGCCGAGACCGCCGGCGAGGATGGCCTGGCCGAGTTCGCGGCCTATGCGGAGGGCCCGACGCTGGTGCTGCTCGCCGACTCGCGCGCGGCTGTCGTCCTCCGTCGGCCGATCGCGTTGGACGCTGGCATCACGGCGTTGCGGCTGCGTGGCGGGATGATCGGATCGGCGACGTTGAAGGGATTGGCCGATCCCACTGTCGAGCAACTGCCGCTGGATGGTATTCTAGGGCCGGTGGAGGTTCCAGTGGCGGCGAGCGCCGCGCTCGCCCTCGCGAAGCTCGCGCGGCTACTCCCGGCGCTTCTAGTGGCCTCCGCGAGATCAGGTCGGGAGACAAACCTGCTTAGCGTGGCGGCGGCTGACGTGTCGGCGTATCCCGGTAGCATCGCGGCCACGCTGACCAAGGTAGCCGAGGCGAGCGTGCCGCTGGAAGGCGCGCGCGACACGCGCATCGTGGCGTTCCGCGCGGCCGATGTCGGCGTGGAGCATCTGGCGATCCTGATCGGCCACCCGGAATTGGACGTGGGCGCCCCACTCACCCGCATCCATTCGGAATGCTTCACGGGAGACCTGCTCGGCAGCTTGCGCTGCGATTGCGGACCACAACTTCGCCAAGCCATTGATCGCATGACGGAGGAGGGCAGCGGCATCCTGCTATACCTGGCGCAAGAAGGGCGCGGCATCGGCATTGCCGGCAAGCTGCGGGCCTACACGTTGCAGGACCAGGGGGCCGACACCGCCGATGCCAACCGGGCGCTCGGCTGGCACGCCGACGAGCGCAATTTCCTGATCGCCGCGCGAATGCTTCAGGAGCTTGGGGTCGGGCGGGTGCGTCTGCTGACCAACAACCCCGACAAGATCGCGGCCCTCGAAGCCTGCGGCATCGCGGTGCAGCGGCGTGAGGCCCACGCGATTCCGCCGAACGGGGTCAACGACTTCTATCTCGCAACCAAGGCGGCGCGCTTCGGCCATCTGCTTGGTTGAGGTGCGGCACGAGGCTTGCTGTGCCGGAGGCGTCGTGGACGCGGGGGAGTTGGGTCATGCTCGATGAGATGTGGATCGCTCCGCCCCAGTCCCTGGGCAAGCAGGGGGTCGGTTCGAAGCAGTCCTGGCCGACCAACGGCCGCATCACGTTCGGTGAAATCCTGCATGCCCTCAATCCGCTGCAGCATTTGCCGGTGATCGGCACGATCTACCGGGCGATTACCGGGGACACCATTCCGGCCCCCATGCGCCTGTTCGGCTCCATCGTCGGCGGCCTGCTGACCGGCGGTCCGCTCGGCATGGCAGTCGGCATCCTCGGCAATTTGGTCGAGAACGCGTTTCATAGCGCGCGGGAAGCGAAGCCCGACACCCCGGCGGCCCCTGCCTCGATTGCTCCGCCGGCGATGGCCGCGGCGGCCTATGCCCGCGCCGATCAGCTTGGCCTATACATCGGCGCGGGCGCCGCGTGACCGAGGCGACGGTGTACGCGGACGGTTACGTGGTCCTGGGCGGTCAACGGTGGCGCGCTGCGCTCGGCCGGGCCGGCGTGGCGGCGCGCAAGGAAGAAGGCGACGGCGCCACTCCGGCGGGCGCGCTGGCATTGCGCCGCGTCCTGTATCGCGCCGACCGCGTGGCCATCCCGGCGGCGGCCGTCCCGCGTGAGCCGGTTGGCGCGCGCGACGGCTGGTGCGACGATCCCGCCCACACGGACTACAACCGGCCTGTGTCGCTGCCCCATCCCGGCCATGCCGAGGAACTCTGGCGGGCCGATCCCTTGTACGACGTGGTGGGCGTGCTGGGCTGGAACGACGCACCGGTTGAACGCGGCCGGGGATCGGCAATCTTCCTGCACGTGACACGGCCGGATTACACGCCCACCGAGGGTTGCGTGGCTCTGCTGCTGCCAGACCTCCTGGCCCTGCTCCGCGCCGGAGTCACCAGCCTCATGGTGTTGCGCGAGCTGTTTCGGAGTTAGCCGTAGGGTGGGGTGCCCTTGCACTCCACCACTCCGGATCGTCGGGAACTGACGGAGAGGTGGAATGAAGCTCATTCCACCCTACAAGTCGCTCTAGCCTTTAAGGATCGCGGGACAGGCCCTTGGAGGCCAAGGCATCGAGGTACGCGGCCCAGCGAGCGGCCTGCTCCCGGCCGAGTCGATGCAGGTAGTCCCACGAGTAGATGCCAGTGTCGTGCAGATCGTCGAACAGCAGCCGGATCGCGTAATGCCCGACCGGCTCCACGCCCATGATGCCCACATGCCGCCGCCCGGCGACCGTCTTGCGCTCGGCCGGGGAATGGCCCTGCACCTCGGCGCTCGGACTCTCCACACGCAGGTACTCAGCCGGGAGCGAAAAATGCGCGCCATCGGCGAAGTCCAGTTCGAGGCGTTTCTCGGCGCGGACCAGCCGAATTTCCAAGGGCGCCGGAGTCGGGTGGCCCTCAATCGCCATCCAGCGCCCGCGCCTCTTCGGGCAGCATGATCGGGATGCCGTCGCGCACGGGGTAGGCGAGGCGGGCGGACCGGCTGATCAGCTCGTTCGCCATGCGGTCGTACTCGAGCGGCCCCTTGGTCAATGGGCAGACCAGGATCTCGAGCAGCCTCGGATCGACCGGTGAGCCGCTGGATACGGCTGCTTCGGGCGGCGTATCCGTCATGCCGTGATCTTTCAGCTAGGGCGCGGGCGCGGTGTCGGGTTGTCGTTGGAGGCCGGCGCATCATGGGCGTCGATGCGCAGGATCGCCAGCAGCGTTTCGACCCGCTCCTGGAACGTCGGCGCTTCCAGGATCGCCTGCTTGGCCACGGGCTCGAACGGGCAGACCATCGAAAGGGTCACGACCAGGGCGTCGTCCGCCATGGCGTCGATCGCGTCCCAGTTCGCATCGAAGCCGCGCCGGGTAAAGTAGGCGCCCAACGCCGTCAGCAACGCCGCTCGGTCAATTCCAACGGTCGATGTGCCGTCCTGCTCCAGATCGGCCTGGAACGGCGCAATGTCGGCGCGAACCCGGCGATAGCCACGCACCGGCTCCACCTCCTCCGCAACGGCGAACCGGATCACCCCGCTCAATGTCACGAGATAACGCCCATCCTCAGTCTCGCTAAAAGAGGATAGGCGTCCAAGACAGCCGACGCGGTAGAGCGCCGGACCGGTGGGGGTGGCGGCCTTCGCCATGTCGGGCTGGATCATGCCGATCACCCGCCCCGCCGCCAGCGCATCCTCGGTCATGGCGCGATAGCGCGGCTCAAAGATGTTGAGCGGCAGCTTTCCGTTTGGCAGGAGCAACGCGCCGGCCAGCGGGAAAACCGGCAGCGTATCGGGCAACCCCGGCAGCGGCATGACGAACTCCTTCATCAGCGGAACAGCAGGGCGGATAGGCGGCGGCGGGCAGACGAGGTGACGGGATCGGCGAAACCCCACGACTCGAAGAACTTCAGCAGTTGCAACCGCGCGCCGTCCTCATGCCATGCACGATCCTGGCGCACGATGGCCAACAACGCCTCGGCCGCCTCCTCGCGCCGGTCCATCGCGTTCAGCGCGGTCGCGAGATCGTAGCGGGCCTGATGATCCATCGGGTCCGCCGCCAGCCGCGCCTCGAACGTGGAAAGCTGGTCCTTCGCCTTCTTGCCTTCCTCGGCGAGGGCCAAGGCACTGCGGGCGCCGACGATCTCGGCGTGCTCGGCCAACGCTGGCGGCACCTCGGCCAACACCTCGGCCGCCTGCGCCTCGTCACCCAATGCGACGGCCGCGCGGACCAAGCCGCCCCAGGCTTCCGGATTATCCGGCTCCTGCTCCAGCACGGCATTGAACAATTCGGCGGCTTCCTGCGGCTGGCCCTCCGCCATCGCGGCCCGGGCCTCGGCGATCAGATCGGCGCCGGGCATCGTGCCGCCGGCCAGCTTCAGCAACGCCTCGGCGAACCGTTTGACCTCGGATTCCGGCAACGCGCCCTGGAACACGTCGGCAATCTGGCCCTGCCAGAACGCGGCCACTGTCGGCACCGACTGCATGGGCAAACCGAGCTGCGCGAGCTGCTGGACCAGCGCCCGGTTCTTGTCGATGTCGATCTTGACCAGCTTGAGACGACCGCCAGCCGCGCGGGTCACCTTCTCCAGCGCGGGCGTCAACTGCTTGCAGGGTCCGCACCATGTGGCCCAGAAATCAACCAGCACAGGCATTTGCCGCGAGGCCTCGATGACCTCGCGCATGAAGTTAGACTGGTCGCCGTCCATGATCATGGCGTCGGCGCCGGCGGGGGCCGCCATCCCGGATGGAGCAGGCGCGCGGGGCGCCGCCTTGGCGGTGGGTTTCTGGCCGATCAGGTAATCCATGGCGCTAGTCCTCGTCACGTTTCGTCAGCCGGCAGTATAGATGTGCCATTCGCGGATTGGCACAAGCTGTCCGCTCCGGCGAGCGATTTTGCCGGCCAAACCTCCGGTCGATTGCCCGAACGGCGCGTCTCTGTCAGTTTCGGCATCAGAAAAAGCAATGAGGAGACGTTTCGGATGACTTTGGCTCAACTCGGGATCATCGCCTGCGGGCTGATCGCGCTGGCCTGGGGGTTCGTGGCGACCCGCCAAGTGTTCGCCGCCGATGCCGGCAACGCCCGCATGCAGGAGATTTCCGCCGCCATCCAGGAGGGCGCTCGCGCCTACCTCAACCGGCAGTACACCACCATCGCCATCGTCGGCGTGGTCATCCTCGTGATCCTCGCGGCCACGCTCGGCCTGCGGGTCGGAGTGGGTTTCGTGATCGGCGCGGTGCTTTCGGGCATCGCCGGCTATATCGGAATGAACGTCTCGGTGCGCGCCAACGTCCGCACCGCCCAGGCTTCCCGTCGCGGCCTGGCCGCCGGCCTGGATGTCGCGTTCAAGTCGGGCGCCATCACCGGGATGCTGGTGGTCGGCCTCGGCCTGCTCGGCGTCAGCATCTACTACTTCATCCTGCGCGGCATGAACCAGGGCGACGATCTGCGCCCCGTGCTGGAAGCCATGGTGGCGCTGAGCTTCGGCGCCTCGCTGATCTCGATCTTCGCGCGCCTCGGCGGCGGCATCTTCACCAAGGGCGCCGATGTGGGCGCCGACCTGGTCGGCAAGGTCGAGGCCGGCATCCCCGAGGACGACCCCCGCAACCCCGCCGTGATTGCCGACAACGTGGGCGACAACGTCGGCGACTGCGCCGGCATGGCGGCCGACCTGTTCGAGACCTACGCGGTGACCATCGTCGCCACCATGCTGCTGGCCGCGATCTTCTTCGACGGCGCGTTGCGGGACACGCTGATGATGCTGCCATTGGCGATCGGCGGCGTGTGCATCCTGACCTCCGTCGCCGGCACCTATTTCGTCCGCCTCGGCCCGAGCCAGAACATCATGGGCGCGCTGTACAAGGGCCTGGCGGTCACCGGCGGCCTGTCGGCCATCGCCATCGCGCTGGTGATCGCCGTCATGCTCGGCTTCACCACGCCGCTGGCGCTGGTCGGCGGCGCCACCGTCACCGGCTTCAAGCTGTTCGAGTGCGCGCTGGTCGGTCTAGGCGTCACCGGGCTGATCGTGTGGATCACCGAGTACTATACATCCACCGAATACCGGCCGGTCCGCAGCATCGCGCGGAGTTCCACCACGGGGCATGGTACCAACGTCATCCAGGGCCTCGCCGTCTCCATGGAGTCGACGGCATTGCCGGTGCTGGTGATCTGCCTCGCGATCATCCTCGCGTACCTCATCGCTGGCCTGTTCGGCATCGCGGTCGCCGCCACCACGATGCTGGCGCTGGCCGGCATGGTCGTGGCGCTCGACGCCTACGGCCCGGTCACCGACAACGCGGGCGGCATCGCCGAGATGGCCGATCTGCCGCCCGACGTGCGCAAGACCACGGACCTGCTCGACGCGGTCGGCAACACCACAAAGGCTGTCACCAAGGGCTACGCCATCGGCTCGGCGGGCCTTGCCTCGCTGGTGCTGTTCGCCACCTACACCGAGGACCTCACGCACTACTTCCCGAACTTGAAGGTGACGTTCGCCTTGCAAGATCCGTTCGTGGTAGTCGGGTTGTTCATCGGCGGGTTGTTGCCTTACCTGTTCGCCGCCATGGGCATGACCGCCGTAGGCCGCGCCGCCGGCTCCGTGGTGATCGAGGTGCGGCGGCAGTTCCGCGAGATACCGGGCATCATGGAAGGCACCGCCAAGCCGGATTACGGCCGTGCGGTGGACCTGCTGACCAAGTCGGCGATCAAGGAGATGATCCTGCCGTCGCTGCTGCCGGTGCTGGCGCCGGTGGTGCTGTTCTTCGTGATCTCCGCCATCGCAGGCCGCGCGGCTGGCTTCACCTCGCTGGGCGCGATGCTGCTCGGGACAATCGTGACCGGGCTATTCGTCGCGATCTCGATGACCTCGGGCGGCGGCGCCTGGGACAACGCCAAGAAGTATATCGAGGAGGGCAACCACGGCGGCAAGGGTTCGGAGGCGCACAAGGCCGCCGTGACCGGCGACACCGTCGGCGACCCGTACAAGGACACCGCCGGCCCGGCGGTCAACCCGATGATCAAGATCACCAACATCGTCGCGTTGCTGCTGCTGGCGATCCTGGCAAGCTGGGGCTGAGGAACGGCGTCCCCCGCTTGCGGGCGGGGGACGCCTGATTTCCGGTTACCCCCGGTCGTTGGGCCCGCTCTGGGTTTCGGCCTGGGCACGTTGCCTTTCCCGCTCGATCGCCTCGACGATCAGCTTCTTGGCCTCGGTGGCATCGCCCCAGCCATTCACCTTGACCCACTTGCCGGGTTCCAGGTCCTTGTAGTGCTCGAAGAAGTGCTGGATCTGCTCCAGCGTGATGATCGGCAGGTCGGTGTAGTTCTTGACGCTGTCGTAGCGCTTGGTCAGCTTGTGCGACGGCACGGCGATGATCTTCTCGTCCCCGCCCCCGTCATCCTCCATTTTGAGCACGCCGATCGGCCGCACGTTGATGACCGCGCCTGGGATGATCGGCCGGGTGTTGGCGACCAGCACATCGATCGGGTCGCCATCATCGGACAGGGTATGCGGCACGAAGCCGTAATTGCCGGGATAGCGCATCGGCGTGTGCAGGAAACGGTCGACATACAACGTACCGGCCTCCTTGTTCATCTCGTACTTGATCGGCTCCCCGCCGATCTGGACCTCGATGATGACATTCACGTCGTCTGGAGGAGTGTTGCCGATCGTGATGGCGTCGATACGCATGGACGTCTCCGTTGATTGTTCCGGACGCTATGCAGCCGGTCTTGCGAATGGCTAGTGGAGCGCAACAACGCGCTTGGCCCACTCCGAGCCGGCCACCCACGCGATGAAGCGACGATCAGCCGTAACGAACGTGGCGTTCCGTTGTTCCGCAAGGGAAAGGTAGAAGCAGTCATACGCGGGATGGTTGAGTACGCGAGCCATGGTCATCGCCATCGTCGCCAGCGGACGCAGCGGCAGGACCTCGCTCAATAGTGCGGTAACACGGGGCATAGCGTCCCGTTGCTGGTCCAAGGTCATCTTCCCAGCGCGCTGGACACGCCAAAAGGCATTGGCAAGTTCGGCAGTAATAAGGTCGGGAGCAATCAGCCACTCGTTTCGAGCAAGCAATTCAGCGGCTTCAGCCGATCCTTCCTCGTCCATAAACAATTTCAACGCGACACTTGCATCGATAACAAGGGTCAACGCTCATCCCGCATCTCACGGATAAAATCCTCGGCCAGTCTGTATTCGCCTTTGGGCGGTTCAGGCGTCATGGCGCGAATCGCCCTTAGCTCCTCGATCAGTTGCGCCCGCGAAGGCCGTGCCGCCGCAGTTAAAACTTCGCGCAATTCAGCTTCAAGGGAGAGCCCCTTGGCGGAAGCTCGTGATCGCAACGCGGAAATAACCTCGTCATCGAGATTGCGGACAAGAACCTGGCCCAAGTCGACCTCCTATGCTTTCATTGATGATAGCATGTTTGGACTCCATGGCAATATCATCCCACCCGGGTCATCGCGGCTAGACCGGACACGCCTCCTGGCCACCGATCCGCTATCCGTGGGATCGCCGACTGAAGCCAGTGGGTGCGCCCAGCGCGATACAGCAGCCCGGCCAGTCGCATCGGCGGTTTAACAGCGCGGCGGATCAGAGCGGAGTACGCGCCCGCGTTACCGCCTTCGATGATGCATCTTGCGGCGAGCGTGGCGCTGTGCAGCGCGATGGTCATGCCGCCGCCGGTGAATGAGGGAATGACGGCCATCTGGTCACCCAGCCGGAATATCGAGTCATCGGCGCCGGCATGGACGTATCCGTATGGCACCCGCGCGATAGCCAACGGCTTGGGCCAGCCCTCGGCACCCGCCATCCGACGGCGCAGATGGGCGCATTCGGCCAGCAAGCCCGCCAGTAGGCTGTCCCAGGTGCCACCCTCCCGCGCCAGCCGCGCACGGTCGACGAGCAGGCAGAGATTGGCGGCCCCACCCTCGACCATCTGCAATCCGGCATAGCCATCGCGGAACATGATGAGTTCCACCGCGCCCTCCAGCGCCTCGGTCTGGGATGGCGTAAGGCGGAGATGGGTCTTGAAGCCGACCAGATCGGGCGGCTCCCGGGTTTGGCGCCGCGCGCCGCGCACATCGTGCTTGCCGGTCGCCAGCACCAGCCTCGGCGCCGGCAATTCGCCCTGCCCTTCGATATGCAACGCGCCGTTCTCGATCGAGCGGATCACGTGGCCCCGCAGCACCTTCGCCCCGGCCCGCTCGGCGCACCCCAGCAACGCCGCGTCCAGTTCGCGCCGCGACAGACTCAACGCGCGGAACGGCAATTTCGCCTCGGCGACTCGGTCGCCATGCACCAGGCGCATGCGCGTGATTGGGCGCGCGCCCAGCCGGGCCATGTCGATGCCCAACTCGGCCAGCCGGTCCAGCCCGGCCCCGGCCAGGAACTCGCCGCACATGCGATGGACCGGCTCGGCCTCGCGCTCCACCACCACCACGCGGCGGCCGGCCCGGGCCAACAGGCAGGCCGCCGCCGCCCCGGCCGGGCCGCCACCGGCCACCACGATGTCCGTCACTTCACGCGGCCGACACAGTAGCGGAACGGCATCTCCCACCTGATGTCCGCCGCTAATCCCGCACCGGCCAGCAATCGGTCCCAGTCCTCGCGGCGGAACGCGCGGGCGATGGACAGCGGGCCATCATGCCGGACGAAACGGTGCCAGCGGGCGACCGTCGCCAAGGCCTTGAAGCCGCGGTAGGCGATGGCGCTCCGGTGCAGGTCGTTGACGAACCAGCCACGCGTGGTAGTCGCTTCCATCCATCGCAGGAAAGCCACGATCTGCTCGTCGGTCATGTGATGCGTGACCAGCGAGCTGATGATGAAGTTGGGCCGCCGCTCCGGCTGATAGGCGAACACGTCGCCGGTGCGATAGCTGATCTCCATGGCGGCGGGCGTCTGCTTCTCCGCCGCCAGCGCGCTGCTGGGGTCGAGGTCGATACCCTCCAGCGCGACCTGCTTGCCCTGCCGTGCCGCCCAGCGCCAGATCGCGCGCAGCATGTCGCCCTCGCCGGACCCGACATCGAGCACCGAGAACACCTTGGCCGGCCCAACGGCACGCGCCAGCCAGCGCAACGTTGGGCCATGCGCCAGGGTCAGGCGGTTGACGGTGGCAAGGTCGCCAAGACAACGCGCGAACTCCGCCGCGTCGACCGGCTCCGTCTCCATCCACTCCCGTTCGGAACTACGTTCGGACAGGTCGATCACAGAACGCGGAACCTGAAGGTTTCAGCCACCATCCCCGGCCCGAATGCCATCGCCATGCCCTTTCCCGGCGCGGCGCCCATGATACGCCGCAGCACGAACAACACCGTGGCCGACGACATGTTGCCGAACCGCCGCAGGATGGTTCGGGACGGCTCCAACGCGTCCGCCGCCAAGCCAAACCCGATCTCGACCGCGTCGAGCACAGTGCGGCCGCCGGCATGGACAGCCCAATGATCGACCTCGCCCACGGCCTGCCCGCGCAACAACCCGCCCTCGTCGTTGCGGGACCGCTCCTCCCGTAGGGTTTGCGCGATGCGGCCGGGCACCTTGCCGGACAGGCGCATGTCGAAGCCCTGGTCGCCGATGTGCCAGGTGATGAGGTCGGCGCTGTCGGGGATGATGGCGCTGCGGAAATCGCCCAGCGCCAGGCCGGTGGCGTCGGCGGTCACCAAGGTGGCCGCGCAGCCGTCGCCGAACAGCAGGAAGCACAGCACGGTTTCGAGGTCCGAAGTCTCCTGCATGTGCAGCGAGCAGAGCTCGAGGTTGACCACCAGCACCCGCGCCGCCGGGTCGGCCCGCACCGCCGCATCGGCCGCGCGCAAGGCTGGCACGGCGGCGGAGCAGCCCATGAAGCCGATCACCGAGCGTTGCACCGAGGGCGACAGGCCCAGCGCCTGGGTCAGTTGCAGGTCCAGGCCCGGTGCCGAGAAGCCGGTGCAGGACGCCACGATGACGTGGGTGATCCGGGCCAGGTCCGCGCCGATGTCCAGTTCGGCCACGGCGCGCAACGCGAGGTCGAGCGCCCAGCGCTCATAAAGCTTCATGCGGGCGGCGGTGGAGGGGAACGCGCCCCGGCGGAAGAACCCGCCAGTGTCGACCTCGCCGGTTTCGAGCCGGCCGGGCTGGAAATGCGAGAAGCGGTGCTCGATCCCGGACCGCTCGACCATCTTGTCGAACACCGCGCGGGTGCGGTCGTCCCGGAGCAGCGTCCGGGCGAAGGCCACGAAGGCGGCATGGACGTCGTGCTCGGGGACTGCCGTGCCGATGCGGTTGATGTGGGCGGTCATGCCGCCTCCCGCAGAGCGAGCACGGCGTTGAGGCCGCCGAACGCGAACGAGTTGGACAGCGCGGCCCCCGCCCGCGCCAGGCGGGCGGCGTTGGGCACGCAATCCAGCTCGCATTCCGGGTCGGGCTCGCGGAACCCGATGGTCGGGGGCAGGATGCCGTCCCGCAGCGCGCACGCGGTCAGCACCGCCTCCAACGCCCCGCAGGCCGACATGCAATGTCCCATCATCGATTTACTGGAGGATACCGGGGGCGGATGCGCGCCGAACACGTGGCGCAGGGCGGCGGCCTCGGTCCGGTCGTTCAAGCGCGTGCCGGTGCCGTGGGCATTGACATAGCCGATCTCGGTTGCGTCCAGGCCGGCATCGTCCAGCGCGGCCCGCATGGCGGCCGCCGCGCCGGCCTCGTCGGGCGCCGTCAGGTCGCCGGCGTCGGCGCTCATGCCGAAGCCCACCAGTTCGGCCAGCACCTCGGCGCCCCGCGCGCGCGCCGCGTCCACTGGCTCCAGCACCAGGATGCCGGCACCCTCCCCGATCACTAGGCCGGTGCGGTCGCGGGAGAACGGGCGGCAGCCATCGGTGCTGAGCACCCGCAGCGCCTCCCAGCCCTTGAACACGCCGACGACCACCGAGGCGTCGCCGCCGCCGGTCACCGCGACATCGAGCATCCCAGATCGCACCATGTGGAAGGCGTGCCCGATGGCGTGGGCGGAGGAGGCGCAGGCCGAGGCGATCGAAAACGTCGGGCCGCGCAGGCCGAACTCCATGGAAACGGCGCTCGCGGGGGCGCTCGGCATGGCGCGCGGCACAGTCAACGGCGGCACGCGGCTGGCGCCCTCGCCGTAGAAGGCGCGGTAGGCGTCGTCGAAGGTTTCCTGCCCGATGGCGGCGCCGAGCACAGCGCCCGCGCTGTGCGGGAGGAACGTTGGAAGGTTGGCCATCGCCATCGCCTCACGCGCCGCGACCAGAGTGAGTTGCGCGGCGCGATCCAGCATCGGCAGGCGGCAGCGGTCGAAATGGGCGGCGGGATCGAACCCATTGATTTCGGCCGCCAGCTTGGCGCTCAGCCGGGCCGTGGGGATGTTTGCGATCGGGTGGATGCCGCAGGCGCCTGCGCGGGCGGCCTCCCAGACTTGGCGTGAGTCGAGGCCGATGGCGCAGATCGCGCCCATGCCGGTGATGGCAACGCGGCGCATTCAGGGTTGCGGCTTGGCGCGGTCGATGGTGGCCAGGACGTGCGACACGAGGGCGCCGACAGTCTCGAACTCCCCCGGGCCGCTCCGGTCGGCCACCACGGGAATTTCGATGTCGAACCGGGTTTCCAGCGCGAACACGGTCTGCACGAGGTCGAGCGACGGAATGCCCAACGCCTCGATGCCGGCATCCGGCGTCAGTTTCTCGCGCGGGACACCGGTTTCGGCCGCCACGATGTCCAGGATTTCGTTGGCGCGAGGGTCCTCGAGCACAGCGGCATCAATCACGGGCAACTCCTGACAAGCTTGGTCGATACATAGGCTCTCTTGTTTATATGCCCTCTCTAGAGGGCGCGTGACAGATGGGCGGGCGCCCGCTTGAATGGGACCAATGGACCTGCCGCTGCCCGCCACGAACCCGCACGCGACCGACGCGCCATTCTCGCTGGTGGCGCCCAGTGTTCAGACGGTGCCGCTGGTGTTCGTCTCGGCCCATTCCGGGCGGCGCTACCCCGCCGCGTTCCTGGCCGCCGCGCGGCTTGATCCCCTGGCGCTCCGGCGCAGCGAGGACAGCTTCGTGGAGGAGCTGTTCGAGGCGGCGCCCCGGCTGGGCGCGCCGTTGCTGGCGGCGCATTTCCCGCGCGCCTATTGCGATCCAAACCGGGAAGCGTGGGAACTCGACCCCGAAATGTTCGACGAGGCGCTTCCCCCTTGGGTCAACACGACCAGCGCGCGGGTGGGGGCGGGCCTCGGCACCATCGCGCGGATCGTGGGGTCGGGCGAGGCGATCTATCGCCAGAAGCTGCGCTTCGCGGATGCCGAGGCGCGGGTGCGGGATTGCTGGGAGCCGTTCCACGCGGCCTTGCGGGATGCGATCGACGCCACGCGCGCGGGGTTCGGCATCTGCCTCGTGATCGATTGCCACTCCATGCCGGGGACCAGCCTGGCGCCCAGGGCAGCGGCCGATTTCGTGCTGGGCGACGCGCACGGCACCGCCTGCGCCCCGCGCGCGACCCGGCTGGTGGAACGGACACTGGTCGATCTCGGCTATTCCGTGCGCCGCAACGATCCCTACGCCGGCGGCTTCATCACCCGGCATTACGGCCGCCCGCGCGAGGCGGTTCATGCGCTGCAAATCGAGATCTGCCGCACTCTCTATATGGATGAGTCACGGATCGAGCGCTCCAAGCGATTCGACCAGTTGCGGCGCGACATGACGGGGTTCATCGCCACCCTGTCGACCCAGATCGGCGCGGCCGGGCTGGGCTGAAGGCCAAAAAAAGTGGCGGCGTGTCGCCACGCCGCCAAGTTTAGGGAGGAAACGTCCAAGAAGCAGGAACAGGCCGAAGCCATGTTGCTGCGCTGCACA
>JAABVA010003899.1_pt1 | contig 13965 bp, 22 predicted proteins | sample 5560331 | NCBI WGS metagenome assembly JAABVA01 (sample SAMN12812661, study PRJNA571458) | rock metagenome | isolation source: Antarctica rocks | place: Antarctica: Victoria Land, Mt New Zealand sud | collected 2016-01-07 | reverse complement strand
CCGCACCGCCGCCGCACGCCAGCAGGCGCTCTGTGTGTTAATAAGCAGCAGAGTGAATGGTAGGCTAGGGTTAGGGTTAGGGTATACGGATCTGCACGGAGGCGGCCGGCGGGCGGCGCGCCTGGCGTACGAGGAAGGGGTCGCGCGTCTCGAACGCAATGAATTTGTTCAGGTTGAACAGGATGTTGAACAGCGTGCCGGCCAGGCTGCGGTGCTTCTTGAGGTCGCGCAGCGTGAACACGCCCTCGCGCGCGGGCGCGAGCATGTCGTGCATCTGGCACAGCACGTCCTCGAACAGCACCGGCTCCTGGCTCAGGCACTCCATGCGGTGCAGCTGCTCCTCGTAGAAGTACTGCCGGCGCGCGCGCGCGCGCTCAGCACCGGCACTTTTGCCAGGTGAACGAGCAGTCACTTGCATTATACTGACTTACTCTGACTTACTTAATGTAAACTGGCAGGCAGTGACGCTGGTGAAGTTGCTGACTTCATTGGTTGGTACCATGATCAAGATTCCCGTTCGCAGCAGCTTCCGCACAGGTGCGCGACCGAGGCGGGGCTGCAGCAGCCTGCCGAGTACTAAAACCCTGCTGAGCACAGGGCGCGCACCAGCATCTCGTTCGCTCGCAAGCAGCCGTCGCAGTCCAGGTCCAAGCACCTGCCGCCCGCCCCATGCCTTGCTAGTATGCATACGCTCTATCAGGGTCGTGTGATGAAGCACACGCACATTTGCTGTCATTGACGTAACCTCGCGCACCTTGATATCTTACTAAGTGGACTTTGAGCATTGAGCATGTGTGCGGGTGCGGGCGCGGGCGCGGGCGCGGGCGCGGGCGCACCGGAACCAGTACTCCAGCGAGACGTCGTTGGTCTTGTCCTCTTCGCTGAGGATGAACCACACAAAGTCCTCATACCCCATCTTCCCCTCCACCTTGCTCACGAACGGCCGCGCGGCCTGTGCCCCGCGCCTCCGTGAGACCGCACGCACAAATGCGATCGCGCGCCGCAACGAGCATGCGCAGCCCTGTTTGGTCGCACTCAGCAGACAGCCAGCGCGCCGCCGGTCGCGCCCTCTTGTCCGCTTGTGGTCTGAGGTATGACAGGGTAGGGTTGGCACTGGCACGCAGCGGGTCGCGGCGGTGCGCCGCTGCGAGGGGCCGGCGCGCGCCTGGGTGAAGATGCGCTCCACGATGCGGTAGGTGAGCGAGTGGTTGCCGTACCGCAGCAGGTCGTTCTTGGACACCAGGAAGTCGTGGTCGCTGTCCAGCTCCCACCACTGCCGCCACCCCAAGGCCGCGCCTCAGACACCATGCATTGATACATTGAAACTGTATGTGCCCAATAAGCGGCAGATGCGTGCCCAGCGGAAGAAGCCCTGCAGACCCTGTACAGCCTGGTGCCCCGCATGCTAGCCGGGAGCGGCGCGCCTTGCAGTAGATGACGTAAAAGTGCTCGTATGAGAAGTACCGCAGCACCTTGTTCACGTCCTCCTCCTCGTCCAGCTGCCGCAGCGCCGCAAGCAGGTCGCCCCTGCGCCGACGCGCGCCCGTTAGCGATTATGGGCCGCTCGCGATCTGCAAACCTCTTCTGCAAACCTCCAACTGCCAATGTCACATGCTCCTCATCTGTGCCCGGCGCCGGGCACGCGCGGTCAGGCGCGAACAGCGGTGCGCGCTGCATGTACTGGACGAGGGACCGTGTTCCGAATACGGCCGTGACCACCCTCTGCCTGCCCACGCCTTGAACACCAGGCATGCCGTGCGACCGCACGCTGGATAGGCCGCGCTGGGGCGGCGCGCGCTGGGGCACCCGGGTGCCGCCGGCGCGGGCCGCACCGCTTCAGGTCGCGCAGCGTCAGGCGGCCCAGGCCCGAGCGGTCCAGGTGGTAGAAGATGCGGAAGATGACCGTCTCCGCGTACCTGTCCTGAAACTCGGGCGTCTCCTGCGCGCGCGAGCGGGCCGCCGTCACGCTCGCCTCGCCTGAAGCTGCTTGGATGGAGAGCTGCTGTGCAGACGGGCTTGCCAGCAAGCACGAGGGCGGTCTCCGTCCCTGGCATCGCCTCAGCACTTGCATGCCCATCGCTGGCTGCAGAAATGCCCGGCTGCTGCGCGCTCCGGTGACTCCCCTCGCCCATGTCGCTGCCGTGCTCAGCGGCCCATGGGCCACGAGCAGCAGCACAGGACCCGCTACGCAGGCCGCATCTTGCAGAGGGCCCAGGCCGACCGACCTGCAAGAACTCGAGCCCCGGGTGGCTGAGCAGGATGCCCGCCAGCATGGACTTCAGGTCCGCCTGCGCCACCCACTGGCACTCGTCCTTGCGCAGGATCTCAAACATGCGCACGACGGGCTCGGCCTGCGCGCGGGACGCGCGCGCCCGTGTCAGCAGGCGCGCCTTGAGCTTCCGCTGCCTGAGCCCCGGTCTGCGCGGACTCAGCGCGTGCGCACAAACAGGTCGCTGCCTACGCTGCTGGCAAGCTGCGCGCGCGCCCGCCAGCAACAGCGGCCAGGCGCGGCCCAAGCGCGGGCGGTGCCCGGCGCGCCTGCGTGATCTGCCGCTGCGCCAGCCAGGCGCGCGCGGCGCCGTGCGACACGGTCGTCTCGCCCGGCGTGATCAGCTTGTAGAACAGCGGGTATGCGAGCACGCTCGGCAGCTCGCATACCTGCGCCCGGCCCAGGGTTAGGGTTAGGGTGCTTGCATCTTGTTTGCTTGCATTCACTGTGGTCTGCTTCCTACACCCAATATCACACGTCACAAGCGCTTCCGCCCAGGCCCTTGCTCCAAGTCCCCATGGTGACATGCAGCACACCATGCCTACCTATTTCGCCCCTCACGCATGACGCCCTTGAGAGTACGGGTAGCGGCCGGGTCTGGGCACAGGCGGCGCCGCAGCGCACCTCCTTCACCAGCTGCTTCATGCCCGGGATGGTGAGCCCGCCGCTGTAGACGCCCAGCAGCGAGTCCACGCGCGCCGCCGACGCCGCCAGCACCTCGTCCGGCACGGGGCGCCCGCCCGGGAAGTAGAAGCGCGGGATTGCGGCCGCCCACCGCGCCTGCCGCCCGCGCGCACCCCCTGTCACAGCCTCCTAACAGCCCTGGAAAGCAGGCGTGTGGACTGCGACCAGCTCGAGCGACAGGAGCTGCAGCTGACACAGACGCCGCAGTTCCGCCCGCACCTCGGCCCGTGTGCGTGAACACGCAGACCGGCTCACACCCTCGTCAGCTCAGACACGACCGGACACATCGGCGTAACAAGGTGTGCTGGGAGGGAGGTCGGCTGCACAGCCTGACACAAGGCTGGATGACAGCGTGCCAATACACCGCTGTGAGTCGAGTCGGACGCACCTGCTTATGCAACTGCAGGCTGCCAGAGCGCCGCGACGGGGACACCGGCGAGTGCGGCGCCTTCCCCTTATGCGGGGACAGCGGCGGCTGCACGCACGCACCCACGTTTTGAGTAAGCACCGAATAATAAGCTTACATCACCTTCAGGCTGGCCAGTTGCAAGCAGTGTCGCTGCAAAGCGATCACTACAAGGTCTGACGTTAACACAAAGCGTGGAGCCGCTCTGACACTGCATCCATGTGCTGGGGCGGCGGGCGCCACGGCAGCGAGCAGGGGCGCACTGTGTTTGCGTTGGCGAAAAGCGCGTTCGCGGACGACGGCGAGAGCGGTGAGCTGCCCGCCCGGTCTATTACCGGACCGCTGATCGCCCGCCCTTGCCGCGCCTCCTCTAGCAAGCCGAGCACCTGCTCCAGGGATCATTGATTAGTCTGTTTGCGTAATACTGCGTGGATGTCAGTAAGATGGTGACAAAGGAAACGTGCTGAGAGGCACCGCGTGCGTGTCGGCGCTGCCGCAAGCCCAGGGGGTGCGACGGCGGGCGCACCAGCTTCTGCGACTCCGGCAGCGACAGCCACTGCAAGAAGAGGTTATCTGCGCACCCCGCACAGCGGTGAGGCCCTGCGCCCCAGCCGGGTGGAGAGCGCGAGAGAAGGGCGTGCAACCGCGGCCAGGCGCACCCAGTTTCAGTTTGCTGCAGGGGAACCGCGACTGCGCGTGACCGCTGTCGCTGAAGCTGCCTGCCGCTGCAGCGCCGCCGCTTTCTCAGACAACAGGCAACGAGGCGCCGCAAGCGTCAGATGAGCGACTCTGCACAAGGCCAGCTGAGCCTTCCTTGGCCGTCCATACACGCCAGACAGACTCTACGAGCGCCGACAGGTCAGTAGGACATTCCACAAAAAAAGTGAGCGCCGAGGAGAACACGCGTTGTTGACAGAAGATGTCCCACACTTGCAACAGGTCAGGGGGAGTGTCCCTTTCGATGCCAAGAAAGCACCCCTGCCACTGCGAGCCTGTCACAGTACCCACGGGTGACACCCCACAGTGGTGCACGCGCGCCGCAGTGGCGTGCCACCCCCAGCGACAGGGTTGCCAAGAAGAGGCAAGCATCCTGTACTACAGAGGCATGGCCTAGAACTTGGCTGTGTGCAACCTTGCCTGCTGCCTGCTACACGCCGCAACAAGGCAAAGCCGCCAACCCCCCGCACTGTATGTGACAGTGTGTCGGCGGAGGCGGCGCACCACGTGCCGCCGGGTGCGGGGTGTCCGCCGTCAGCAGCACGTTCTTTCCGCCTCTGTGTTCTGAATCATGGTTACGCGAGATGTCCACGTGCAGCTTGCGCATCTGCACGTCGCCGTCTCCCCGCATGCTGCACCGCTGTGCGCGCTCCACGTGCCCCGCCGCCGGCCCGGCTCTCGTCGCTGCCCCGGCCTCACCTTGTTTGCGTGCACCGCTGCATCGGCACAGTGTACCGTGCACGCGTAAACCTCATGCAACTGCAGAGAGACACCGAGCAGCCCAATCGACAAACGTAGTGCGCATCGCTCCAAGGCTACGCGCTTCCTCCATTCAAGGTAGGTAAATAAAGTTGACCGGGGAGGGGGGTTTTTTTTTTTTTTTGGGGGGGGGAGCTTTTGACGGTTAAAATCGCATTGCCTGATGCAGCGCCCTGATAGCCACACTTTAAATTAACAGACGGCCGTCGCAGAGGCAGCACGCATGCAGTCCACAGTCACATCGTATGACACGAAGACAGTGCTGGTGGGGATATTACAAGGCAAATCTAAGCGGATGCCGCCCTAATTTACTCCATTTTTAATGTCAAAGCGGCTCAGGAAAATAGTAAGTGCGCGTCCGCCAATCAGTCTCAATGCCCAGGCTGCATATACACCCCTCTACATGTTCGCTAGCTGAGTTTTGTAGCCATCCTACGCTGCTTATGATTCTCCGCACTCCAGCTTGCCTATCGAGCTCCGTTCCAGCATGCAGTTCAGGGTTGTTCATGCCTAATGTTACACCAGCACCTTGTGGCCGATCCGATGGCCCTGATCAGTTGGGCTCCTTACCCCATGCCCAAGCCAGCAGCCTCAGGCACGGCTAGGCTGCTGCCCACCGCCGTGAGGCCAGCCACAGCATCGGCCGGCAGCGCCAGCGTGGCCGCAACATAGCTCCGGAACCCGCGCTTGCGCCGCACGCGGCCGCCCGCCGTGCATGAATCTGCGAGCAGACAGCGCAGAGTGTACGCCGATGCTACGGGTCCGTGGTGACGGGCAAATAGCAAAGGGTCGAGTTATACACAGACAGCCAGCGCTTCATGCGCCCTTGAAAGCAGCGCAGCATTGAGCGGGATCATGACTGCAAGCATGCGCGCTGCAGCGATCCAGGATGCGGGCTGCGGCACGCGCGGCCCCCGTCCACGCCTGAGCTGCGCCATGCGTGCGGCCGCACGCAGACAAGGTGTGCAATGGCCCGCTCTGGCGTTTGCAAGGTGATCAGGCCTCAGCAAGCGCACCGGCGCCCTCGCGGACACGCTCCAGGTAGGCCATGCGCGCGGCCGCATGCAGGCGCTCCCCGCGGGCCAGGCGCCCCGCCGCCGCACCGCCGCCGGCTGCCGCCCAGGCTGCCTCGGCGGCCGCCGCCGCCTCGGCGGCCACAGACGTGCCGTCTAGAGCCAGGGCAGGGCCAGGGTCCACCCACATTCCGCGCAACGCCGCAACCCCGTCTGCAAGCAAAGCAGCAGCCTCGTCGGCCGCTCTGGGCACGGAGCGGCGCCCGCAGCTGGGCCGCGCGCAGGACCTGCCAGGCCGTGTGCACATAGTGGCGCAGTCCGCGTCCAGCAGCGCTGAGGCGGCGGCCGAGAGAACGCCGCCTGACGGGGCGCAGCTAAGCGCAGCGAGGCTTGCGGCATCCTGGTCGGCCCTCGCCTCCGCGGCCCCTGCCCGAGGCAGACGAGCGCTGTGGAGCCGCAGAGCCGCAAACAGAGTTTAGGCAACCCAAGGAACGCATGCAACAACATGCAGGCCTGGTGCTATGAGTTCATCAGAAGCACAGCAAGCAGTATTTTCGAGGCGGCGGTAGGTGTCAGCACGAGTAGGCATTACAGGCTCAGCAGCCAGCACGCTAGCCACACGAGGCAGCAAGCATCAAGGCCTGCACCGGGCTCCTCAAGTGGTGCCGAAGTACAAGCGAACAAACGCAGTGGACACAGGCCAAGGGCAGCAGGTCACCTGCGGCTCGAAGCAGCACATCCGCGGCGGCTGCGGAGTTCACGGCCGCCCACACCGCGAGCGCGCACAGGTCTGGGGCGCCGCGCTCCGCCCCGCCAGCGCGCGCGTCAGTACAGGCAGTGCCAGTAGCACCGGGCTCGGCTGCGCCCGCTGGCCCCGCTGCAGCGCCGCTGTCCTGCGCCCTGCCACGCAGGCCGCCGCCCGCATCCCCGCTGCCTGCCGCGTCCGCTTGCGTGCGGCTCGACTGCACCGCCGCAGCGCCGCTGCTCTCTGGCTCCTGGCCGTCTGCTGCATCGCGGCGCTGCCCCGCGCGAGCAGCTGGTGCGCTGCGCGGCGACTCCGCCGCCGCGCCGCTGCCCTGCCGCACGGCCTGCCAGCCATTCTCTGGGCTGTCTGGTTGCGCAGGGTGTGCAGGCGCGGCCGGCTGAGTCGGCGCGGAGCCCGCGGCGGACGCGCCCATGGCCTGGTGCAAAGCGCGCAGCGCGGCGTAAGGCTCGGCGGCGGCGGGCGGCGGGCGCGCGCCGCGCAGGTGCACCTGCGCCTGCAGCAGGCTCTGCCTGCGCGCAGAGCACACAATTTTAAACATGCGTGTGCACATATTACCCAGCCCCTACCATAAGCCAGCCATAAGCCCATGCAGGCTCCACCCGCATGCGCAGCACAATTGTTAGATGCACGTGTACAGAGCATACCCGCCCCTCTGAGCTCTCACATGTGTGCTGCGGCCTGCAGCGTCTCCCGAGCAGTCACAGCTGCCAGGCGCCGACAGACAATGCGGCACTGCACAGGCCACGCAGCGAGCCCGGTCATTGGAGGAGCAGTCCACAGGCAAGAGCTTTTCAATGCGGCTGACCACATCCACTCAACATGGAGCTGCTGAGAAAGCGGCAGACCTGAGGTCGCAGCGGCAGGCGGCCACCAGCGCGCGCAGCGCGGCAGGCCGCGCGGCGACGCCCTCGGCCGCGCAAACGCGCGCGAGCAGGGCGGCGGCCGCCGGCGGCGCCGGGCGGCGGAATGGCAGGTGCCGTAGGGCCGCCCTGGCCAGCGCCTCGGGCAGCGCCGCCTCGTTGGTGACGAGCACGATGGGCCGCTGCGCGCGACGCTCGGCGCCTCAGCGCGCGAGGCGCCTGCGGCAGCATGCATGAGGCATGCCGGCTGTGGCGGGGGTGAGGGGTGCAGCCCGGCAGCGGCTGCGGCGGCCTGCCGGGCCGCGCGCCTTGGACTCCGCAATGAGCGCGGCGAGCGCGCTCAGGAAGCCGCGGTCGGCGTCCGCCAGGTTGTCCACCTCCTCGAAGACGACCACCGTGCGCGCGCCGGCCTCCGCGCTGGCCTGCGCGCGGCCGCAGGCCTTCAACAGCAATCCTGAAACTCCTCGACCAAACAGCAGGGGGTTTGGGTGCTGCACCGCTGAACACGCAACGGTTGCCCCACAGCTTGCAGGCTCCCTCAGCGACACACCATCGTGCACTCACTGCCGAATTTGCTCTTGCATGCAAAAGCGCGCCAGCAAGCATAACTGCCAGCCAAAAGTACTGTTTTCGACACAGACATCAGGTTCTTTGCAGGGAAGCGTGCCTGGCTATCACCTGTCCAGGCAAACAAATCACCATCCATGTGACACACCGAGAGGAAGGCTTGCACCACAGGAGCACAGGTCATGCACCAGACAGCAGCAGCCAACCCATGCTGCTGCGAGCCAGAACAGAGGCACCTGCGCGAGGCGGCGCGACTGCGTGGCCTCGCCCACGGCCCTGGTCAGCAGCGCGCCCGTGCGCTCTGAGCCGGGGTTCACCTCCAGCACCTGCAGCGCACGCAGGCCTGTGAGGCACAAAAGGGACCCTGGCGCGTGGGACTGCCTGGCCACGCTCATACAACGCTCGCAAGGACTACGAGCATCGACATGTCCTACCGGGACCGAACCTGCAGCCCCAACTCATTGGCGACTGCCGCCACGGCCGCCGTCTTGCCAGAGCCCACTGGGCCGGAGATCCAAGCGGCGCCGCCGCCCAGGCCGCACGCCTCCTCGTCGGAGTCCAGCTCCTGAGAGTCCTGCAGCCAGACCGCCTCAACCTCGGGCATTATGTAAATACACAATCAGCAGGTCGCCCGGTGTGTTGCAGCATGCCCCTTGCACTGAGGCGACGCTTGGGCCGGATGCAGCCGCACAGCGGCAACCTGACAGCATCAGCTAAGCACATGAGCAACACGTCAGCAACACAGTACCAATAGCAGCAATGCATGCACAGGTATATTCGGTGATGATGCTGAGAAGAGCATGCTAGTATCACCTGGCGCCACTCGCCGTCACTGTCCGAGCCTACGGGCACGGCCTTGCCTGCAGCCTGGACCCGCCGCGGCCGCCACTCCAGCAGCCAGGTCCGCAGCTCCGCTGCGCTCCGCTGGTTGCCGCATACCTGTCGCCATTAAAATCTGCATTCACGCTTGAAGAAGTATTAGCTTACTAACGGCATGCCCATAAACCGGTGCGAGCATAACACAGCAGTATGATGTGACCTTCTCAGGTATGCAGACGTGCCTTCTGGCATACACACTCACAAAAACTCAGAGGCAGCTCAAACAGACTCACCGTGGATGCGCGCAAGGGCCGATACTTGTCCGTCCACAGCGCGTTGGCGGGTGCATCAGCGCGCTCGGCAGGCACAGCATCCTCGACGTCAGGTATCGGGTGGCTGGAAGCGTCACGCGGCGCAGCCGGCCGCGGACCTGGAAGCTGGCGCACTGATGAGCAAGCTGGTCATTGGCACCAAGGGCTTCTGTTGTGAAAGTGGCCACATGCAGATTGGACAATCTAAGCGGACACTACCTTACCTGCTGTGAGATATTCACGGTCAGAGCAGCAGATTACATGTCTGGCCAGTCGCAAAGTGGTGTTAGAGCGAAACCATGTCCACAACCCAGGCAAGCCCTTGGTAAATGCAAGCCCTGAGTGGACGCTCATCAAGCGCACGTGGCCGAGCCATGAAGACGCCCGCCACCGGCTCCTCCAGCCCCCGCACGTCCTCCCGAAGGCTGGCCAGCGTGGAGCAGGCAGGCGGTGTGGCCGGACGCCGATGCGCCCAGCCCGCATGCGCCCCGCCGTGCTCGCATGCCTGCCCCTGACGACAAGCAGACGCGGTATATTGCTCATGCCCTTCGCATGCTGCCAACCTGCCTATCTCCCTGCTCATGCCAACGCTCCAACGCTTGCTATCACTTCAAGGGCGTCACGCAGGGGTTACCGCAGCAGCTGCATTGCAACTCATCGGCCCTTCAAGCAGCCTGAGGACTTGGAAACGCTGCTCTGCCATGAAGCACATGTGCAGTCAGTACTAGGCAATGTGCAGATGCATTGCAAACAGAAACATTGCAAAGCCCTCTGCACCTGCTCAGCATGTTTGCATCAAACCTGCGTCACTTGCATCAAATGACGCTCATCGCACGTAAAGTGTGTCTCTCGTCAGGCTGTTCAAAGTAGCAAACGTGCGCGCGGCACCTGCAGGACGTGTATGGCTGGCAGCGCGGGCGGCAGGGGCACGCTGACGCCCGTGCCGCCCTCCCGCGCCATGCAGGCGCCCGCGCCGCCCTCCCGCGCCGCGCACGCGCCCGCGGCGGCCCTGCTCCGCGGCGCCAGGAACGGGTGCGGCTGCAGACCATTCGCCAGCCGCGCCTTGGCCTGCAGGCGATGGCAAGGCCTCATACATGAGTGGCAGGTGTGGCAGGCAACACTGCTTACGGTGGCTGCCGACTCTCATGCATGCGCATACGTAACCAACAGCCGAAGCAAGCCTCATCGCCATTACAGCAACTTCCCTCTGCGCTGTGAAAGCATTGTAGGCATGCACGACTCAAACATAAGCCCCAACACTCGTGGGTAGGGATGGTACTAAAACGTATGCAAAACCTTCATAAGGTGCACACCGCTAAAATGTATGCAAACCCTTATAAGGTGCACAGCGCTCAGTACAGCATCCCTTCTGATGTCACACGAAGCACAGAAGGCCACGAGTATGCTCGAAGCTCGCACCTCCACATGCTGCCGCTGCTGATCCACAGCAGCCAGCCTAGCAGTCTCCCGCGCTGCTGCGGCGTCTGCCTCGCGCCGCGCCCGCTTCTGCGACGCCTTCAGGAAGAAATCGTGCGGCGGCAGCTTGGGCCCCATGCTCGCAGTCCCTCCGTCTCCAGCGGCCCCCGCCCTCCCGCTGCCTGCACCCTGTCCGGGCTTTGGAGGCTTGCCCTCTCCAGGTGCCTCGGCCGCCACTGCTGGCGCTTCTGCTGTCCGGCCTCCAGGCAGACCATTGGCGCGCAGTCTCCGGCTGGGCTGGCCATCCCCGCCTGCCCCTGCCAAGCCGCCGACCTCCTGCGGCGTGCAGGCCTGCTTCCTCCGACCGCTGTTTTTGGAAGGCACGGCTGGCACGCCTGCAGCCAACGGCGCTACACTTGCAGCCGCTGGCGGCCCGCTGCGTGCCTTCTTCAGCACCGGGCCTGCCGAGCACCAAGGTTTGTTAGGACTGCTTGCCTGTCTGCGCCTCTCAGGTTCAGCAAGTCTTGCAAGTTGACCAACAGTGGTCCTAGCAGGCCAGTGGTAAGCGCAGGGACTGGGACTGCCTCACACCGTCTGTGTTGCCGGTGAGGTGGCGCAAGGTGGCCGAGGGGGTAGTCTGTCGCTCGCGCGCGGCCGTAGCAGGTGCGCCATGCTCCACAGGCGCAGCGACGACGCTGACACAGCTCTGAAGGCTACAGTCTGTGACCTCATCGGCCTGGCGCTTGCGCCTGCAACTAAAGCAGCACGCGTCAGAGTGTCAGAGTATCAGAGTGTCGGTGCGCCTCCGCTTTTGTAACAGTTCCGGGAGCAGGGGTGCCTACACAAGTTTACAAGATACTTGAAGGTGCAGCGAGACAGTGGAGCGGGCCAGCAAGAAGGAAAGCCCACTGCCGCGCACCTGCTCTTCACAGGCCGATGTGGTCGTGGCACCTCTTCTTCCTCATCGCTATCGAGGATGAAAGCACGCATGCTGGCTCACATACGGCGTATAGCGCGCTGCATCCTGCACAGCTTTACATCTGAATAGCGCAGCTTATATACAATGTGAAAGTCGTCCAGACTCCGTGTGGCGCGAGCAAGCACTGGCTGCGAACCTCCGTGATCTATTCAGGCTGCTCCAGAGATGAAGGTGGGTCGACCAGCTGCCAGGTTCGATGCTGCAGGCCATGCCGCTTACCAGGCCCTGTGCAGGGTTATTTTGGGTGTTTAAAGGCTGCAGGACAGCTACTGATGGCCTGAGACATCTATACGTTGCTCTTTGACTTCTACGCAGTTTCAGTGTCAGCCTGTTATCGACACACTAACGAGTGCTGCTGGAGCTAGCACAGTGGAAGTCACGCGCAGACCGCAATGGAGCAACTACCAGAGGACCTGCCTCTGGAAAATCTGGCGGTCGCCCCAGTGAAGAAGGTGAGAGCGCCTGGTGCGCTTGGCATGCCTGTGGCAAATCACCATGGCCTAGCATGCTTTGCTGGCCGAGCGCCCCGGCGCAGCATTGCGGCGCGCACACTGCTGCACCTGTCCGCCAGGCTGCTGCGTGCACCGCAGGCCGGAACCAAGGCGAAGGCCGCCAAGGCTGGCGCCAGCGTGCTGCAGCCCGCGCACCTGAATGCGCAGAGCCAGGGCGGCGAGAAGACGATAGAGGACACGTACCAGAAGCTCACGCAGCTGGACCACATCCTGCTGCGCCCTGACACGTACATTGGCAGCACGGAGGCGCAGCAGCAGAAGCTCTGGGTGCATGACGGCCAGGCGCTTGTGTTCCGCGATGTGTCCTATGTGCCGGGCTTGTACAAGATCTTTGACGAGATCCTGGTCAACGCCGCGGACAACAAAGTGCGCGACCCCAAGATGGACACGCTGCGTGTGGACATTGACGCGGTGCGCACCTTTCATATTTGACTCAAGGGCGCCACGCTCAGACCTTTCTAGCGCCTGTGGAGGGCACACACAGCTTGTCAAGGCCTCTCTCCCTCTTACACACGAGCTCTTCACCTGTGTACTCCAGCACATCCCCTTTTTTTGTCACAGGAGCAGCAGGCTCTGTGCACGGTGCAGCCTGCTTGGCCAGCCTGTGCGCCACCAGAGCACAGGCGAGCAAGCGCTCGGCGCGCTGCTGGCAGGGGAGCAACACCATCACCGTCTGGAACAACGGCGACGGCGTTCCGGTGGAGGTACACAAGGAGGAGAAGGTGTACGTGCCTGAGATGATCTTCGGCCACCTGCTGACCAGCAGCAACTACAACGACAACGAGAAGAAGGCGCGCGCTCACCTGCGGGGCGCGCCGCACCACCCTGCCTGCCTGGCGCCTCTGGAGCAGTGGGTGATGTAGCTGCATGTGCATGCATGTAACACCCCTGGAGGCGTCGTGTGCATTGTATCACTGGCAGCACAGCACACATGCGTGCTCGTGTGCCTCTTGTGGAGCATGTCCCGCACTTTGCTTGCTCATAAGTGCGGGACCCAGGGGCAAGCGCGGCTGACTCAGTGCGGTGGCACCACCGGACACAGCTGTGACATTCAGAGGAGATGCTGAGCCTGGCGCACACCAGGTGACCGGCGGCCGGAACGGCTACGGCGCGAAGCTGGCCAACATCTTCTCCAAGGAGTTTGTCATCGAGACGTGCGACGGCCAGCGCCAGCGGCGCTACCGCCAGGTCTTCCGCGCCAACATGACGCAGAAGGACGCGCCGGCCATCCGGGCCTGCAAGGCCAGCGAGAACTGGACCTGCGTCACGTTCTGCCCCGACCTGGCCAAGTTTGGTGCGGCTGGGCGCGGTGTCCCCCGCACGCACGACAGCAACCTGGCATGTTTCTCACCCTGATCTGGCCCGCCTATCAATACGCTGCATGTCACGCCTGCCCCACATGGTGTTGGTGCGACAAAGGTGCAGAGTGGCCTGGTCTATGAAGCGCAACGATGCCTGCGGTGCATATGCGTACATGCGGGGACAAATTAGTCACGAGCAGAAGTGATCTGGTACTGCCTTGGCAGGAGAGATGCACTTGGCGCATGGCCGCTGTGGCGGCAAAACACTGTCTGTGAGCAGGCATGGAGGAGCTGGAGGAGGACGTGGTGGCGCTGATGCGCAAGCGCGTATACGACCTGTCGGGCGTGCTCGGCAAGTCCGTCAAGGTGCCTCTGCCCTGAGCGCCATACACATGCAGTGTGCTTATTGTGTTCCTGAATAGCGTGTGATGACTGAACAGTGTCCTTGAGTGGCACAGACCAATGACATGCTTGCACGCATCCGTACTCTCGCATTGGGAGTGATCTGTTTGCACTGCATAGGAAGCCTGTGAAGCACACGTGTGGGCGGCAGGTGTTCCTGAACGGCGAGCGGCTGCCCATCAAG
>JAABVA010003898.1_pt1 | contig 13967 bp, 14 predicted proteins | sample 5560331 | NCBI WGS metagenome assembly JAABVA01 (sample SAMN12812661, study PRJNA571458) | rock metagenome | isolation source: Antarctica rocks | place: Antarctica: Victoria Land, Mt New Zealand sud | collected 2016-01-07 | reverse complement strand
GACGACCAGGACCCGGAGAAGCCGGCAGACCGGCCGGACACGCACGGGACGAAACAGAAACACCCCAGCCGCGCCCTCAGACCCCGCGATCAGCCCTCAACACCACAAACCGCGGTGGATCCGGGTTAAGCGGCGACGGGGGGCTCGAAGGCGGTGAGGCCGGCTCCGACGAGCCCGGCGTCGGCGCCGAAGTGGGCGGCGTGGACGGGCGGTATCGCGGCGAAGGCGACCTGCTGGCGCAGTGCCGCCTCGAACGGTAGGCGGAGGAGATCGGTGGATCCGGCGAGGCCGCCGCCGATGACGATGGCCGCGGGGTCCATGCTCTCGACGTAGCCGGCGGTGACCGTGGCGAGGGCGGCAACAGCGTCGGACCAGACCTGCTGCGCCAGGGGGTCACCGGCGCGGACCGCGGCAGCAACGGCCCGGGCGCCGCCGTGCGGTTCGACCGGTGGTCGTCCGGCTGCCGTCGACGCGGCCTGCCACCGGTCGGCGATCGCGGAGGCCGAGGCGAGCATCTCGAGGCAGCCCCGCTTGCCGCAGCGGCACCGTGGACCGTCGGGTACTGCGACGACGTGTGCGAGTCCCGCCGGTGCCGGTGGCGCCGCGGTAGCTGCGGCCGTCGAGGATGAAGGTCGACCCGAGGCCGGTGCCGACGGCGAGGAACAGCCAGTCGCGGAGGCCGGCGGCGGCCCCGAGACGACCTTCGGCGAGGGCCCCGGCCTCCACGTCGTGGACGAAGCCCACCGGGAGCCCGGTGGCGGTGGCCACGAGCGCCGCGAAGGGGACGTCGCGCCAGCCGAGGAGCATCGAGGACCGGCCCACCCCGGCGGCGGCGTCGACGAGACCGGGGACTGCGAGCCCGACCGCACGGACGTGCCGCCCCCGGGCCTGGCCGCGCGCGGCGGCTGACGCGGCTGCGTCGACGATCGCGGTGACGACGTCGTCGGGGGTGCCGAGACCGGCGACGGGCAGGTCGACGCGACCGTCGAGGACACCGGTCCGGTCGGCGAGGGCGGTCTTGATGGTGGTCCCGCCGATGTCGACCGCGACCACCACCTCGGTCTCGGCCTCGACTGCTCCACGTTGGTCCCGGGGTGCAGGTCGGAGGGGACGGCCGGGGGTCGGACGGTCGTCGTCTGAGCTCACCGGCCCGTCACCGGCCCGATGGCGCCGGAGTCGGTCGAGGCGCGGTGAACAGGTCGGGGGCGATGGCGTGGGGATTGATGTGGGGGTCGATGCTCCGGTCGAGGTTGTGCACGGACTCGGAGGTGTCCCCGAGGGCGTCGGTGCGGTGGTAGGCGAGCAGCTGGAGCAGCGGCAGCGCGGCGTCGGCCTGCAGCCACAGCGGAAGGCCGTCGCTGGTGACGGCCGTGGTCACGCGGTCGTCGAAGCGGGCGAGTGCCGCGGGTTCACCGCACACGAGCAGGGTGCCGCCGAGCAGCGCGACATCCCCGGCGATCAGTAGGTCAGCGGCCACGCTGCGTTCGCTGGTGAGGACGACGACGAGGGTGGTGTCCGCGAGGCGGGCGATGGGTCCGTGGCGGTACTCGAGGACGGCGTAGGCCTCCGCTGACAGCTGCGAGGTCTCCTGCAGCTGGAGTGCACCCTGGCGGGCGATGGCGACCCCGGGGCCGCTTCCCAGGACGACCAGGGACGTCCAGGGGATCCGGGCGAGGGTCTGTGCGGTGGCGTCCAGGCCGATCCGGTGGTCGTCGAACTGGCGGGCGAGGGCGGCGAGGCCGGCCCGGTAGCCGGCGACGTCGACGCCCGCGGTCGGGTGGGCGGCGGCGGCGGTGACCGCGACGGTCTGGGCTGCGAGCTTCAGGTTGGCGAACGAGCGGGTCATGATCCGCCCGGTCTCACCGACGTGGTCGAGGAGCACGCAGTGGTCGGCGTCCACGGCCAGCGGGGTGTTCGGGGTGAGGGTGATCCCGAGGGTGGTCGCCCCCCGGCGGCGGCCCTCGGTGAGTGCCTGCACGGTCTCGGTGGTCGTTCCGGTCCGGGACAGCCCGACCACGATCGACCGTTCGGGGATGTGGAGGTCCGGGGACATCCAGGCCTCCGACGCGGGCGCGGCGGCGGCCCGCGGGTGACCGAGGGCGCGCAGCAGTCCGGCGGCGGCCTGGGCGGCGTAGTAGGAGGCTCCGCTGCCGACGAACAGCCACGGCCGGTCCCCGGTGACGTCGAGGTCTCCCAGTGCGGCGGCCGCGCGGAGCGTGGTCCTCCAGCTGGCCGCCTGGTCGCGGATGTCGGTCAGGGTGGGCGTCACCGGGCTGCTCCTTGGTATGGCTTCGGTCTGCAACTGGTCTATACGGTGGCGGTGGACGCGTCAAGGCGCGCATCCCGGGCAACAGTCGGCGACGGCGTGGAGGGCGGGAGGATGGCGCGCACCAGACGCGAGGCGAGCCTGACCGAGGACGAGGTCTGGGACCTGGTCTCGTCGTGTTCGAACAGCGGGCGGTGGGGCAGGGACGACGAGCTCGGGACGCTGAACCTGATCACCGCGCAGGCGCGCCGGCGCGCGGCCGGGCTGGTCGCTGAGGGCGTGAGCGTCAGTCTGGGCAAGGACATTGACGTGCGGCAGAGCGCGGTGAACCCGCGCCCGGCCTGGCATGTGATGCACCACGAGTCCGAGCGGCCCTACGCCAGCGCGGACAGCCTCCACCTGCAGGTGCACGGGTTCGCGAGCACCCACGTGGATGCGTTGAGCCACATGTTCCTCGACGGCGTCGGGTACAACGGCCGCCGGCAGGCCGATGTCGTGGGCAACGACGGGGTCCGGGCCGGCGGGGTGGGGGCCATGCGGTCCGGGATCGTCGGGCGGGGTGTCCTGCTCGACGTCGCCGCGGCGGCGGGCCGGCCGTGGCTGCGTCCGGGTGACTTCATCGGCCCGGACCTCCTGGACGCGGCGGAGGTCCTCGCCGGGGTCGCAGTCGAGGCCGGCGACGTCGTGGTCGTCCACACCGGGCTGGAGGCGCGCGAAGCCGTGGAGGGGCCGGAGGACCCCGGGTACCGGGCCGGGTTGGACGCCGCGTGCCTGCCGTGGCTGCGCGGCCGCGACGTCGCCGTCTACACCGGGGACTGCATCGAGGCGATGCCGCAGCCCTAGCTGCGGGTCCCCATGCCACTGCACCAGATCGGCCTCGCGGTGATGGGGCTGGTCCTGCTGGACTGTCCGACCTTGACCGAGCTGGTCGCGACCTGCGCACAGCTGGGCCGGCGGGAGTTCCTGTTCGTCGCGGCGCCGCTGCGCGTCCCGGGCGGAACCGGATCACCGGTCAACCCCGTCGCGATCTTCTGACGCGCCCGCGTCTTCGCCGCCGCCGGCCGGCCACCGTCATGGGGATCAGGACGGCCCAGGAGCCGACCCCGGCGGTGGCGCCCCGAGGGTGGCGCGGAAGCGGAACCGGTCCCCGCGGTAGGCGGTCCGGCCGAGCTCGAACACCACGCCGTGCTGGTCGCGGGTCCGCTGGGTGGCCACGAGCAGCGGTACCCCGGCCGGGAGGTCCAACAGGCCCGCCTCCTGCGGTGACGCGGGCAGCGCCTCCACGGCGTAGTCGGCGCTGGTCGGGACCACCGGCGGTGTCCCGGACCGCAGCAGGTCATACAGCGACGTCGCGGTGAAGTCGGCGTCGAGCAGTCCCGGGCGGACATCGGCGGGGATCCTGCTGTGGTCCACGGCGATGACGAGGCCGGCGACGAGACGGACCCGGCGCAGCTCGAACAGCGGCGCCCCGGCGACGGTGGAGAAGGCGTCGGCCTCGTCGTGGGTCGCGGCCCGGACCTGGGACAGCAGGACCCGTGACGTCACGACCTGGCCGCGACCGACGGCGTTGTCGGTGAACCCGGCGACCGCTGACGGGAGCACCGGGCCGGCGGGGTCACCCGAGCTGGGGACGGCTGCGACGAACCACCCGCGCGCTGCCTCCGCCGAGACCAGACCCTGGTCGACAAGCTGGTGCAGAGCCGCGCGCAGGGTGACCCGGCTGACCCCGAGACGCGCGCACAGCACCCGCTCGGACGGCAGGCGGTCACCGACCGTGAGGTTACCGGTGGCGAGGTCGGCGGCGACCCGGTCGGCGACCTGGCGGTAGAGGGGGCGCCCGGCCTCGACGATCAAGCCCCGGACGCCAGCAGCCACCCGGGCACGCTATCCGGGCCGGGCCCTGTCAACCCGTGGCCGCGGGTCGAGAGAGCCCGGTGGACCGGTGACGGCCCGGCCGGTGCCTTGTGCTGCTCCGACCGGCGGGCGTAGCTTTCGCTGGTCCCTACCAGGCAGACCACTACCGGTCCGGTGACGTGCGGGTCGGGTGTCCCAGAGACCGGAGGAGGTCGCGATGAGCGGTGATCAGGGTGGACCGCAGAAGCCGTCGAGGCGTGCGGTCCTGGAGGTGTTCGGCGCCGGCGCCGTCGCGGTGGCAGCGGGGTGCAGCTCGGACGGACCGGGCGGGGCCCCAGCGGCCAGCGCGACGAGTGCCGCCACCGCGAGCGCCGGAGACACTGCCGCCGCGACGGGCTCATCCGCTTCGACCGGTGGCGCGGGGTCCGCGGCTGCCAGCGCCTCCACTGGGGGCTCGACCGCCGCAGGCGCGGGCGGCATGACCAAGGGCGCCCACGCCACCGTCGCGGCGTTGACCCTGTCCCCGGCGGACCGGGCGGCGGCGACCACGGCCGGGAAGGGCGCGGCGATCGGCGTGGTGGCCCCGGTCAGCGCGGAGTACCTGGCCAACGTCGCAGCCGGCGCGAAGGCCGGCGCCTCCCAGTTCGGCATGAGGACACAGGTCGCGGACTACCAGTTCGACGCGGCCAAGGGGGTGAGCGCGATCGAGAACTTCGTCTCCCAGGGGATCAAGTACCTGATCGTGGTCCTCACCGATCCGGTCGCCATGATCGGGGCGGTGAAGGCCGCGATCGCCGCGGGGGTGACGGTCGTGCAGTTCGCCGGCCAGCAGGTCGCCGATCAGGCCGGCGGGTACTCGGTGTCCATCAGCGACGCCGACCTCGGGGTCGCAGAGGGTCAGGTGGCCGCCGCCGTCGCGAAGCCCCTGGGGAAGATCGACGTGGCCGTCCTGGACTTCCCGAGCCAGCCGAACGTCATCGTCCGGGCGGACAACATGGTGTCGACGTTGAAGAAGCTGGCCCCCGACGTGCGGGTGGTCGCCCGGGTGCCGGGAGGCACCGAGACCGCCGGTCTGACGGCGAGTGAGTCCCTGCTGCAGAAGTACCCGAAGCTGCGGGGCATCCTGTCGATCAACGACGCCGCCGCGTACGGGGCTGTCCAGGCCTTCCAGGGCGCCGGCCGGACCGGCGCCACCGCCTTCGTCACCGGAACCGACGCGGAGTCGAAGGCCAAGCAGCTGATCGCCGCCGGTGGGATCTTCAAGGCGACCGTCGACACCCAGCCGTTCCTCACCGGACAGGCGGCGGCGGAGGTGATCGGTCAGCTGCTCGCCGGGAAGAAGGTCGCGCAGTACACGACCGTCCCGGTCAAGGCCCTGACCCGGTGAGCACCGCCGGGAGGACGCCGGTGCGGCGTTGAGCGGCCCGGCACCGGCACCGGCTGCCGCGGGAAGCACCCACTCCCCCGGTGGGGCCGGGCACGGCGCGACCGGGACGTCGCCGGCGGCCCGCGGGCTGCGTCTCGTGCGGGAGAACGGCCTGATCGCGGTCGTCCTCATCTGGGGGGTGTACCTGGCGCTGGCCACCGGGTCGTTCCTCACCCGGGCGAACATCCTGCTCGTGCTGCGCCAGTCGTCCTCGATCGGCATCGTCGCGATCGGGGCGTCGCTGGTGATCCTGCTCGGCGACATCGACCTGTCGCTGGGCTCGATCCTCGCGGTCTCCGGCGTCGTCGGCTCGCAGCTGCTGCTGTCCACCTGCGCCCCGGTGGTGGTGGCGTGCGTCGCGACGGTGGCCCTCGGGGCGGTGTGCGGGGTCGCCAACGGCCTCGCGGTCACCGTCCTGCGGATCAACTCGTTCATGGCGACGCTGGGGATGATGAGCGTCCTGCAGGGCATCGCCTACGTCCGGACCGGCGGGCAGACGCTGTTCGGGAACCGCCTTGGCCCCCTGACGTTCCTGTCCAACGGGTACCTCGCCGGGATCCCGTTCCCGGTCATCCTGCTGTTCGCCGCCTACGCCGTGGCGTGGGTGGTGCTGAACCGGACCACGTTCGGCGCGCGCCTGTACGCGGTGGGCAACAACCCGCGCGCCAGCTACCTGGCTGGGATCCGCGTCGGGCTCGTCACCGTCGCCGCGTTCGCCCTCGCCGGCGCCCTGGCCGGCTTCGGCGGCCTGCTCCAGGTGTCCCGGTTGAACTCCGCCGGCGGCGGGATGGGCGCGGACCTGCTGTTCCCGGTCATCACCGCGGTCGTGCTCGGCGGGATCAGCCTGTCCGGCGGGAAGGGCCGGATCCTCGATGTCCTCATCGCGAGTGTGTTCCTCGGGATGATCGCCAACGGGCTGATCCTGCTGGGCGTGTCCGGGTACACCCAGGAGATCGTCTCCGGCGCCATCCTCATCGCCGCGCTCGCGCTGGACCGGTGGCGGGTCCGGAGATGACCCGGTGACACCGCCGGAACCGGCTCCCGCCGGAACCGGTGGACCGGCGGGTCCGGCCGGCCTGCTGCTGTCGCTGTCGGGCATCGTGAAGAGCTACCCGGGGGTGCAGGCGCTGAAGGGGGTCGACGTCGGACTGGCCCCGGCGAGTGTGTACGCGCTGCTGGGGGAGAACGGCGCCGGGAAGTCCACGCTGATCCGCGTCCTGTCCGGCGTGGAACGCCCGGACCGGGGGACCATGCACCTGGAGGGACGGCCCTACACGCCCGGCACGCCGCTGGCCGCGCTGCGCGCCGGGGTGTCCACGCTCTACCAGGAGCGCAGCCTCTTCCCCGACCGCAGCGTCGCGCACAACATCCTCGCCGGTGACGAACCCACCCGGGCGGGGCTGCTCGACCTGACCGGGATGCGCGCCGCCGCCGCGGACCTGCTCCGCCGGCTCGGTGCGGACCACATCGCCCCCCGCGACCGTGCCGGGGACCTGTCCGTCGCCGACCGGCAGCTGGTCGACATCGCCCGGGCGCTGCACCGCCGGTCGCGGGTGCTGATCATGGACGAGCCGACCGCGGCCCTCACCAGCCGTGAGGTCGACGCCCTGTTCGCGGTCGTGTCCGGCCTGCCCGCGCTCGGGGTCAGTGTCCTGTTCGTCTCCCACCGGATGGAGGAGATCTTCCGGATCGCCGACGCGGTCACCGTCCTGCGCGACGGCCGGCAGGTCCTGACCGGGCAGCTGTCGGGTCTCACCCCCGACGACCTCGTGCGCGCTGTGGTCGGGACCGACCCCGACAGCACCTTCCCGCCGCGGCGACCGGCCGGCGCCCCCCCGGGAGAGCCCGTCCTGGACGCGGTGTCGCTGACCGGCCCCGGCTTCGACGACATCGCGTTGACGGTCCACCGGGGTGAGGTCCTCGCCCTCGCCGGGGTGACCGGGTCCGGGAAGGAGCAGCTGGGGATGGCCCTGTTCGGGGCCGCCCCGGTCCGGTCCGGGCGGATCCTCGTCCACGGCCGCCCGGTGCGGCTCAACCCGCGCCGCGCGGCCCGGGCCGGGATCGCCGGGGTTCCCGCCGACCGGCGGGAGGAGGGGGTCATCGGGGGGCTGTCCGTGCGACGCAACCTCAGCCTGCCGTCCCTGTCGGCGGTGAGCACCTGGGGGATCATGCGACCCGCCCGGGAGAAGCAGCTCGCCACGACCCGGATCGAGGAACTCGCCGTCCGCACCGCCGGGACGGCCACGCCGGTCGAGCAGCTGTCGGGTGGCAACCAGCAGAAGATCAGTCTCGGGAAGTGGCTCGAACGCCGACCCGAGGTCCTCGTCCTCCTCGAGCCCACCCAGGGGATCGACGTCGGTGTCCGGTTCCAGTTCTACCGGCTGGTCCGCCGACTCGCGGCCGCCGGGACGGCGGTGGTCCTAGTGTCCTCCGACGTCCCGGAGGTCCTGGGCCTGTCCGACCGGATCATCGTCCTGCGCAACGGCCGGACCGCCGGTGAGCTCACCGGACCCGGGAGCACCGCCGACCAGCTCATCCGGTTGTCCCTCGGGCGGCTCCCCGACGGTTTCGACCCCGCCGCGGTGACCGCCGCGACCGCGACGCCACCGACAGGAGCAGCCCCGTGACCGACACCGGGCACGACGTCATCGTCATCGGACTCGGTGGCATGGGATCAGCCGCCGCCTGGCATCTCAGCCGGCGGGGACAGCGGGTGCTGGGTATCGAGCGGTTCGGCCCGGCCCACGACCGCGGGTCCAGCCACGGTGCCACCCGCATGATCCGCCAGGCGTACTTCGAGGACCCCGCCTACGTCCCGCTGCTGCTGCGTGCCTACGAGCTGTGGGACGACCTAACCGCACAGGCCGGGCACCCGATGATCCACCGCACGGGGGGCCTGATGATCGGTGACCCCGCCAGCACCGCGGTCGTCGGGGCACTGGCCAGCGCCCGCGCGCACGACCTCCCCCACGAGCTGCTCGACAGCGTCCAGATCCGCCGCCGCTACCCGACGCTGACCCCTGCCGTCCACGAGGTCGCCTTCTACGAGGACAACGCCGGCTGGGTCCGCCCGGAGGACACCGTCCGCACCCACCTCGACCTCGCCCGCCGAGCCGGGGCGGACCTTCTCTTCGACACCCCGGTAGTGGGCTGGGACACCACCGGCCGCGGGGTCACTGTGAGCACCCCCGACGCCGTCCACACCGCCGACCGCGTGGTCATCACGGCCGGCGCGTGGGCGCCGCAGCTGCTCCAGCGGGTCGGGTTGCCGCTGACCGTCGAACGACAGGTGCAGCACTGGTACAACCCCGCCGGCGGGCTCGCCGCGTTCACCGGGCATCCCGTGTACATCTGGGAGGACCCCGACGGGGTCCAGTTCTACGGCTTCCCCGCCGTCGACGGCCCCGACGGCGGGGTCAAGGTCGCCTTCTTCCGACGCGGCCGGGTGACCGACCCCGACGCCCTCGACACCACCGTCTCGGCGGCGGAGATCGAGGAGATGACCTCCTGGGTCCGTGACCGGGTGCCCGGCCTCGCCGGAACCCACCTGCGGGCCGAACCGTGCCTGTACACCAACACCCCTGACCAAGACTTCGTCATCGACCACCTGCCCGGCCACCCGGAGGTGGTCATCGCGGCCGGCTTCTCCGGCCACGGCTTCAAGTTCGTCCCGGTCGTCGGAGAACTCCTTGCCGACCTCGGTACGAACGGCGCCAGCCCACTCCCCCACGAGCTGTTCTCGACCAGCCGCTTCACCACCACGGCCACCTCCCCCACCGCGGCCGCCACCACGATCACCGGACCGCGCGGCAGCTGTTGATCGGTTGAGGTCCCGTCCTCGACCTGCGCTGCTCAACCGATCGCCGTCCTCACCCACCGGCGGCCGCCTGCTCCGGGCGTCGACTCCGACGTTGGACTGCCCGAGAGCGCACCTGAGGAGTCAGTCAGCCCGGGCGAGCCGGTGCAACGCGAACGCCGCGGCGAGAGCGCCGCCCTGATGATCGAGGCGATGGTCGGCGGTGGCGCTGATCTGAGGGGACACGGGCGGGTCACCGGGCTGTTCGAAGACCGCCCACAGTGCGAGGCCGTCGCCGTGGCGGGAGTCGAAGCGGACTCCCGACACCGGTCGACTCCCGGGAGAGCTGGGCAGGTCGTACAACCAGCGGGCCACTGCCTGGGTGAGCCCACGAGTGGTCGGCAGCTTCAACGCCGCGGCGTCGAGGTCGGCCAGCCCGGCCCGGGCAGCGAGGGAGCCGAACCTCGCCCGGAGGGTGGCCAGCGACTTGGGACGGGTGACCGCGGCGTACACCCCGGCGAGCTCCGCCGACGTAGCAGTCCGGGAGGTCAGCCAGCTGCGCGGAAGTCGTCCCGGCGGCGGGGTGGGGTGGTCGACGGCGTCCGCCGGGTCCTCCTGCACCAGCGACAGCGCCTCCGCCAGCTCGGGATCGGGCCGGAACACCGCCAGGACCTCCAGCAGACATCCCAGCAGCGACTGGCCGGCGTAGATGGTGCGGAACTCCCCGACCGGGTCATCCCAGCGGCCACCGAACCGGCCGTCGGGCCCGGCGTACTCCCACGGTGTCCACGCCCACGGAACCGGCGGGTACCCGACCCGCCACACCCGGCCCGGGTCCACGTCCACCTCGAGCTGGCCGCCCACCGCGGCCGTCGTGTCTACCGGCACCTCAGCCGGTCGCCGCGAAGGACCGCGCCGCGGCCAGCACCAGCGGTCCCGCGTCGTCCAGGTCGTCCTCGCGCAACACTCGGACGGGAGCCCGGTCTCCCAGCTGCGGGTTCAACCCCTGGAACCACGCCTGCACCACCCCCGCCGGCTCCCGGACACTGAGCAACCCCGCGACCCGGTACGCCAGCCGCAGCCGCCGCTCGTCGGCCGGGTCCTGTACCCCCCGGATCCCCTCCGCCCACTGCCGCACCGCCCGGGTCTCGCGCACTCCCCCGAGGTACGCCACCAGCCGCGCGCCCAGCACCTCCCGCAGGCCCGTCACCAACACCGCGGTGTCCAGGCGCATCGCCTGCGCGTAGCAGGCCAGGTCAGGCCGGCCTGAAGCCGTCACCGTCATGGGTTCGACATTAGCCCTCACACCGCCGAACACAGTCCAGTTCACAGTTTGAACCACTTCCGTGCCCAGCTGGTGGGTGTTGCTCACGGGGAAGGTGCCCAGCAGTCTCCCCCACCGGCGGGTCGAACCGGCCGGACCGGTCGGTGGAGAAGGGGACGGTGCCGTTGGTGTGGCGGTGGATCCGGCTCAGCGGCTGCTGCGCCCGCCACATCGCCACCGGGAAGTCGACGAGCTCCCCGACGTCGGGGGGCGCCGGGAGACTCACGCCGACAGCGCGCGCGCCGCCTGCGCCGCCGCGGCCAGGACCGGCCCGTCAGGGCGGCCGGCGGCGATCCATTCCGCGGGCAGCCCCTCCCCCAGCTCAGGCTGCGGCGTCCCGGACCACGACAGCACCGCCCACGGATCGGCCGGGACCTCCCGGGCGGCGAACGCGGCGAGCACCTCCCGCACGACCGGGCGCACCGTCCGGTCCGGCGTGAACTGCCACGCGGGGAACCACGTCGTGCCCCGCCCCGGCACCCCGAACAGCCGGCCCGCGCGGACCGCTTGTGCAGCGCCTGCCGCGACACCCCGACCAGCAGCCCCGCGGCGGTCGTGTCGAGGCGGTCCGCGCCGAGCAGATCCCGGCCACGAACCGCGCCGGTCACGGCGGCCGCGGCGTCCCGGCCGAGCTCCGTCACATCCGAGGAACTCAGCACCTCGAGGTCCTTCACGACCCGGCCGTCATCGATCCCGGACAGCGCGGTGACGAAAGCCGCGAGCACCCCGTCCAGCCGGGAGTCCCCGCGCCACACCTCGGTCACCCTCCAGTGTCCGCCCACGACCGTCAACCGGCGGCCGGCGGCCGGCGGCCGGCGGCCGGCGAAGCGTTCGGTCGGGCCGGCCTCGCACTGGACCTGCCCTGGACGTGGACCTGCGGAGGTGGATCTTTGCTGTTGATCTGCGGTGGCGTCCTCCTCGGCCGGTTCGACCAGCAGCGTCGCCAGGGCGTCGGGTGGCGGAGCGGGCTGTGGCTGAAGTGGTCCCGGTGGCCCCGTCCTGGTCGAAGGGTCCGCCAGCACGTCCGTCAGCTTGAAGCCGCAGGGACGGTCGCCCCCGGTCGCGCTACGGCGGATCGCCGCGGCCCGGCCTGTGTCTACCCGAAGCCCCCACGGCTACCTGACCTCGTGGCCAACTGGCGACCAGGATGACGATGCGCCGCACGCGGGTGACGTAACAGTCGCCGACCCGCTCATCCGCGCAGCCTCCGTGGCATCGGGAGTCTGTCAGTCAGTGACTGACAGACGTTCGAAGCTCGTCCTCGGTCGTGCCTGCGAGCTGGTCGGCCTGGTCGAGAAGTAGGTCGATGGCCACGCGGATGAGGGTGTTGTCGGTGATCCGCTCCCCCACTGGACCATCACGGTGCCTGCGTGCCCGGTTGAGCCTGCGTACATGGACTGCGAGGCGGTCGGCTTGGTCGGCGCGGATTCGCGACTCCTTGCGTGTGAACTGGAGGTACCGCGGTAGGTCCGAGTCCTCGGTCGACTGCAGAACCGTCCGGTTGGGACGCTCCACAGGGGAGGCTGTTCGGGTCGCGGGTGTGGCTCTTCCCTCCGTCGTCGCTTCGAACGGAGATGCCGATGGGCTAGTGAGGTTCCCTGGGGCGTCGTCGACTGCCCGGGGCGGGTTTGCCGATCGGTCCTCGTCGATCGAGCGTGGCGGCACCTCCCGACTGTCTCGGCGCAGCAGTGCCAGTCCGGGGTCGGTGCCGAGGCTGCGGCGTGGAGCAAGGCCCGTCAGTGCACGCGGTCTTGTTGGCTCGCTGGTCACGGTCGGGCTCCCGTCAGGGTTGGTTGGGCGGCGGCGGCGGCTTCCCCGGCAGCGATGCGCAGGATGATCTCGTCGCCCAGCGTCTGGTAGTCCTCGGCGAGACCGCTTGCGCTTCGGACTCGGGGACCGTCGTCATCGGATCGACCGGATCGACGGACCTGCCACCACGTCGGGCCAGCCGCGACCGCCTTCTCCAGTTCGTGGACCAGGAGGCCGCGGTCCCGGACCTCCTGCGCGGCGGCCTCGACATGGCGGATCGAGGTCTGGAAGACCGAGGACTCGCTGCCGAGGTCGCCGGCGATGGCAGCCCGCGCGCTGTCGACGACGCGGCTGGCCGATCGGTTGACGCCGAAGAGGACAACCCCCAGGAGGTCAAGGTCCGGATTGACCTCGATGACGGCTCGGAGGCGACGGGCGACGTCGCGCAGGCCCTTGCGAGACGACGAGTCGGTCTTGACCGGGATGAGCGCCCACCGCGCGGCGGCAAGAGCAGCCTGTTGGAGAGTCTCCTGGCCGGGTGGGCAGTCGATCAGCACGAGGTCGTACTCCCCCGCAACCATGGCAAGTTCTGCAGCCAGTGCGAGCTTCGCTCCAACGGGGTCCTTCTGGGCCCTAATGGTCAGCCCGGCGGCCGCCATGTCGAGCTCCGGTCCCCCGACGAGTACGTCGAGGCAGGGCCGGACATTACGAGCCGGCTCGAAACGTCCCCCGAACACGAGGGCTTGCGCGAGCGCCCGACCACCGTCGTCGAGACTGGTCCCTGTGTAGCCGAGCTCCTCGGCGAGGTTGCCCTGCGGATCGAGGTCGACGAGCAGGACGTGGGATCCGCCGGCCGCGAGGAGACCGCCGACGTTCGCCGTGATGGTCGTCTTGCCCACCCCCCCTTTGCCGTTGACCACCGCGACCACCCGCGTGAGCGCTTGATGCTGATCCACCAGTTCCCCTCTCCAGCCGGGCACCGTGAGTAACAGAGTCCGGAAGCACGGAGTACAGCACTCCGGCACTGCGGGCTCAACTGACAGAGTTCCGGATCGGTGCGACCGCACAGCGAAGGCGCGCCGCAGAAGGCCGGAGGTTGTCGCGGCGCCGAAGTGGCCGTGCGGCCAACGGAAGCGGTTGCCAGTTACGACCACTCGTGCGCTCGAGTCCCGAACTGCCGAACTACGGAAGGGCCGGAGTGCCGGACTGCCGGAGTGCCGGAGTGCGGAGTGATGAAGGGTGGACTGGTCGGCCGTAGTGACAGACTTCGAGACTCCCGACTTCTGTCAGTTCCGCGCCGATGACTCATACCGAAACACACCACGACGGACGGCCAGTCCGCCAACACGGTCCAGTCCCGCCAGCACCCGCCGACCGGCGCGGACTGCGCAGCACGGCTGGACTTAGCCCGGATCCACCGCCGGATTAGCCCGGGGCTTTCACGGGCCTACTGATGTGGGAGCGGGTTGGTCGTCTGGAAGGTGCTCCTGAGCAGCGACGATGGGACTTGCTGAGGGTCCTGTCGGGCGAGGTCGAGGAGCACCTTCCAGGT
>JAABVA010003896.1_pt1 | contig 13969 bp, 15 predicted proteins | sample 5560331 | NCBI WGS metagenome assembly JAABVA01 (sample SAMN12812661, study PRJNA571458) | rock metagenome | isolation source: Antarctica rocks | place: Antarctica: Victoria Land, Mt New Zealand sud | collected 2016-01-07 | reverse complement strand
CACCCCAGCCTGAAACTCCGCCACCAGCTTCACCCGCCACACCAGCTTCGCCACCAGCTCACCTTCTCCCCGTGAGCCGAAAACTTACCCCAGCAGGAACAAACCCCCACAGGTTTGCATGCTCCCCATCCCATTCCCCCGACCGGCCGTTTTCGGCCTGGCCCATACTACCCCCCAGGTTTGAGACGGTCTCCTGGGTCCGCCAGGCGACGGAGCAAGTCGCGGCTCATGCCGGGCCGGCCATCGGCGGGCTGCTGACCGTCACCTTCGGCAGCATTGCCGAGCTGCTGCTGGGGTTTTTCGTGTTGATGGAGAGCGGGCCTGAAATCGTCCGGGCCCAGATCACCGGTTCCATCATAGGAACCAGCCTGCTTGGCCTGGGTCTCGCGATGCTGGCCGGCGGCCTGCGTTACGAGCGCCAGACGTTCAAACGCGAGCGGGCCGGGCTGCTTGCCAGCATGCTGGCGCTGGTGGTGATCGCGCTGTTGCTGCCAGCGATCTTCGATCTGGCGACCGGGGCGCGGCACGGCCGGCAATACGCCCCGATCAGCGACGAGAAGCTGAGCCTGGCCGTCTCGGTGGTCCTGCTGCTGCTCTACGCCGGCAACCTGGTTTTCACGCTCGTCACGCATGGAGACGTTTTCGTCTCGAGAGAGGAGGAAGGCGGGCCCGAGGCGAAGTGGAGCCTTGCCCGGTCGCTCGCCGTGCTGGTCGGGGCAACGGGCGCCATCGCGTTCGGGGCTGAAATCGTCTCGGGCGCCATGCAGGCGACCGCCCAGAGCCTCGGGGCGCCCCTGCTGTTCCTGGGGGTCATCCCGCTCGCGCTGATCGGGACCTCGTCCGATCTGCTGGCCGCGGTGGTGTTCGGGCGGCAGAACCGGATGGGCCTGGTCATGAGCATCTGCGTCGGCTCCGCGATCCAGGCCGCCCTGGTGATCGCGCCGCTGCTGGTGCTCGCGTCCTGGGCCATCGACAAACCGATGACGCTCGTGTTCTCCGATCCGCTGGACCTGTTCGCGATCGCCGGGGCGGCCTGGATCGTCAACGCGATCGCAAGCGATGGGGAGACAACGTGGTTCGAAGGGCTGCTGCTGGTCGGCGTCTACGTCCTGCTCGCCCTCGCTTTCTTCTTCACGGGATAGCCTACCTGAACTGCGACGAACCCGTGGCCTGGGGTGTCGCCACGTCTTTCCGCGCGAGAAAGTCCAGGCTGCCCAGTCCAATCAGGATGGCGAGCCAGAACAACCCGGCGATGGCGAATATCCGGCTGAGCGGCGTCTCGTGTCCAATCCGCATGAACATGACGGCGATGATCGCGATCATGACCGGGGCCACGTACGCGGCGGCGGTGCCCACATGCAGCAACGCGGTCGCGATCTCGCACGCCAGCAGCACCATGAGAATGAGCCAAGACAGTACGACGCGGATCATGTGCGGCCGATCACGTAGATGAGCGGATAAAACGTGAGCCAGACAATGTCGACGAAGCTCCAGTACAGGCCGACGACCTGGACCGGTGTGTTCCACTCGCGCGAATAGGTGCGATGCCAGGCTTTCCAGCCGATCCAACTCACCAAGCCGACGCCGATCGCCATGTGCAGGGCGTGCAGGACCGTCGCGATATAGTAGATAACGTAGAAGATCTGCGCCCCGCCCTGGTCCGGCCCGGAAATGCCGAACCCGGCTCCGGGAACGAGGTGTTCGTGGAAATCCTCGTGCCATTCGATGCCTTTAAGAGTCAGGAACGTCAGCCCCAGGAGCACGGTGATGGCGCAGGCCCGCAACACCCTGTCGTTGCGCCCCTGCTTGCCGGCGTCCACGCCCCAGGTGAACACGGCGCTGCTGGTCAGCAAAACGGCCGCGTTGATGCTGCCGATCAGCAGATTGGCATGTTCGGCCGCCGCCTTGAACCCATCGGGGTGCATGCGGTGGTAGGTAAGCCAGACGAACACCAGGCCACCGAAGAACAGCACCTCGGTGGCCAGGAACAGCCACATGCCGGACAGCGCCGTCTGCGACTGGTGGCGGGCGTCGTGGTACTGGAACTCGGCATGCGCGGCCGGCGCGACCAGCTCAGGCATGTGCTTGCGCCTCGGGAGGTGGATAGTTGTAGGGGCCATGCGTGACGACCGGGGTGACGGCGAAGTTCTCGACCGGTGCCGGCGACTGTACCGTCCATTCGAGCCCGGTGCCGCCCCACGGGTTGTCCTTCGCCCGGTCGCCATAGAACAGCGACCAAGTGAAGTAGCCGAGTGGGAGCAGGTATCCCATGGCCAGGATCGCGGCCCCAGCCGAGGACAGCACGTTCAGCACCTGGAACTCGGGCGCGTAGGACGCATAGCGCCGCGTCATGCCGAGATAGCCGAGGACGAACTGTGGGAAGAACGTCAGGTTGAAGCCGAGAAAAATGATCCCGGCTGCGATGCGCCCCCACATCTCCGGATACATCCGCCCGGTGATCTTCGGCCACCAGTAATGCAGCCCGCCGAAGAACGCCGACACCATGCCGCCGACCATGATATAGTGGAAATGGGCGACGATGAAGTAGGTCTGCGTCAAATGCACGTCGGTCGCCAGCGACGCGATCCAAAGTCCGGTCAAGCCTCCTATGGTGAACAGCCCGATGAACCCCAAGGCATACAGCATCGGCGCGTCGAACCGGATGTATCCCTTGTGCAAGGTGCCGAGCCAGTTGAACACCTTGATGGCCGACGGCACCGCGACGAGGTAGCTCAACAGGGAGAACACGATCGCCGAATAGACCGACTGCCCGGCCACGAACATGTGGTGCCCCCACACGAAGAAGCTGATTACGGCGATCGAGACGCTGGCCCAAACAACGAACTTGTAGCCGAAGATTTGCTTGCGGGAGAACGTCGGGATGATCTCGCTAACGACCCCGAAGCCTGGCAGGATCATGATGTAGACGGCCGGGTGGCTGTAGAACCAGAACATGTGCTGGAACAGCAATGGATCGCCGCCCAGCGCCGGGTCGAAGATGCCGATGTGGAAAATCCGCTCGAACCCCAGCAGGATCAGCGTGATCGCCAGCACCGGCGTCCCGAGCACGTAGATGACGCTGGTGGAATACAGCGACCACAGGAACACCGGCATCCGATACCATGTCATGCCCGGTGCGCGCAGCCGATGGATAGTGACGATGAAGTTAAGTCCGGTCGCGATCGACGAGAAGCCCGAGATGAAAATCCCGGTGATCGCGAGCATGACGTGCCCGTTGGTGTAGTTGGTGGTCAGCGGCGTATAGAAAGTCCAGCCGGTGTCGAGGCCGCCGACCAGCAGCGCCCAGCCGGTCACCAGCCCGCCCAGGACGAACAAGTACCAACTGATCAGGTTGAGCTTCGGGAAGGCGAGGTCGCGCGCGCCCAACATCAGCGGCACGATGAAGTTGCCCAGCGTCACGGGCACGGCCGGAACCAGGAAGAACCAGACCATCACGACGCCATGCAGCGTGAAAGTGCGGTTGTAGGTCTCGTGCGACATGATGGCGCCCTCGGGCGTCAGCAGGTTCATGCGCATCAGCGCCGCCGCGATGCCGCCGATGAAGAAGAAGATCGTGATCGTGCCCATGTAAAGCAGCGCGATCCGCTTGTGATCCGTCGTCAGCAGCCAGGACCGCAAGGTGCCCTCTTCGGTCAGGTAGCTGTCCGGCTGTTCATGGCCGGGCAGCCTCGGCGCCACGTCGATCACGGCGCTCATCCCTGGTCCTCCGTTGCAGCCAATGACTTGATGTAGGCGATCAACCGGATCAGGTCCTCCTCGGTGACGACGCCGGAGAAGGAAGGCATCAACGGTGCGTAGCCGGCGACGACCTGATTGTTGGGCAGCAGGATGCTGTCCCGGAGGTAGCGGTCGTCGGCGGTCACCACCGTGCCGTCCGAGAGCGGCACCGGATGGCGATACACGCCATCGAGCGGCGGCGCCCGCACGGTGCCGTTGCCGCCGCGCCCGTCCGCCATGTGGCAGCCGCTGCAGCCATAGCGGGTGAACAAGGTGCGCCCCTGCGCGGCCAGGGTTTCGGATGCGCCGGTGTCGGTCAGCCAGCGCTGGAAGTCGGGTCCGCTCAGCACGACGACCTCCCCCCCCATCACGGAATGGTCGGTGCCGCAGAACTGGGTACAGAACAGGTGGTAGGTGCCGGTTTCGGTCGCGGTGAACCACAGGTTTTCGTAGCGGCCTGGCAGCACGTCGTGCTTGATGCGGAACGCTGGGATGGCGAAGTCGTGGATCACGTCTTCGGACGTCATCAGTAGCTCGACCGGACGGTTCACCGGGATATGAAGGGCGTTGATCTCGTGCTGTCCGCCGGTATGCTCGACCTTCCACATCCACTGCTTGCCGATGACCGCGATCTTCATGGCGTCGGCCGGTGCCTGGAACAAACGGACGTAGAGATTCGCGCCCCATAGGAACAGGCCGAAGAACAGGACCAACGTCGCCGTGGTCCAACCCACCTCTAGGCGCCAAGTCTTCTTCGCGACGTCGCCGCGGTCTAGCGTGCTGCTTTGCCGGTAGCGCACGACGTACAGCAGCATCAGGCCAAACACGAGGGTCAGCACGGCCATGCTCACGCCCAGCAGGGCCGCCATCAGCCAATCAATCTCGACCGCGTGGACCGACGCGCTCGGCAGCGACAGCGGGCTCACGCCGCGCGATCCCGAAGATGGGCCATTGCGAGCGTCGCGCCGATGGCCACCACCGCCAGGGCCGAGCCGATCCGCAGCAGTTTCGTGACTGCGAGGCTGTAGCGCCCGGTCGCGGAGTCGTAGTGAAAGCACAGCAGCAGCACGGCCGATGCGAGGGGTCCGACACTCCCGGCCGAAGCCTGTCGCACCCCGCGCTCCAGGTCGGCGGGCTCATAGCCGACACCGAGCAGGTAGCTTGAGACGGTGCCGGCCGAGGTCAGGAACACGAGTCCGGATGGGTGCAGGAACTGCGCCGTCGCCGCATCGAAGCGGCTTTTGAAGCCGACGGCGGCCTGCAGGGATGCGGCGCCGCTCGCGCCCGCGGTCAGGAAATGCCATCCCTCCGCGGCATCGGACAAAGGGTAACGCCCCATATCGTCACCTTTCGCGTGCGCCGCGTCCGCCGGGGTCTCGGCCGGGTCGATGCTGACGGCGACGAGTTCGTAGTCGCGCGCCGCGCCGAGGCCGGAGCGGGACAGGGCGTTGAACAAATCGTTCCGCACCACGCCGCAAAGGTTGGGGCAGCGGAAATAACCCAGCACCAGAAGTATTGGCCGCCCGTGGCCGGCCTCGCGCAGCGTCACCGGGCCGCCGTCCTCAGCTTGCAGCTGCTGGTCGAACGGCACGAGAGCGCCGGGCCTCTGATCAAACGCGAATGCCGACAGGTCTTCAGCCGCCGCGGGACTGGCCGCGAGTAGCAGGATTGGAAGGAGCCATCTCATCATTCGGCCCGCTTCGGAGTGGTTGGCCAGTCCGGAATGCCGGTCCGCGCCACGTCGCGCATCGCCTCGGCGATCGGGATGTGGACGATGCCATGCGCCTGGTCCACCCAGCCGGTGCCGTTCAGCGCCGCCATCTCGGCCGCGTAGAAATTCCGCATGTCGAGCGAGGTGTCGGGCTGCAGCGCGGGTTCGGCGAACTTCGGCAAAGCCCCCCCCCAGCTCCTTGTCGTAGGTCGATCGCGGGTACAGCCAGGTCACGAGCGCCGCCACGAGGCCCAGGGCGGCCAACATCAGCAGCCCGGCAACCAGCATCGGCTTGAAGCCGACATCGCTTCTCTCATGCCGCGCCGGAGGAAGGATGTGCTCAGACATGCTGCCGGCTTCCCAGGCGCGACCCGATCCGGCTCCGCGTCCATAGCGCGACGCCGGCCGCCGTGCCGCCAACGCCGAGGACGCAGACGAAGTCGATCCAGCTCACGCTGCGCGGCACGGCGGGCAGCACCGTCCACCACGTCCGCAGCACTTCCATGGCGACCAGCAGGCTAGCCACGCCCACGACGACGCGCCGGTTCCCCTGCATCCGGGGGAACAGCAGGATCGCGAACGGCAACAAGAAATGCCCGGCTGCGATCACCGCCATCGCGGCGCCCCAGAACCCGTGCATGCGCACGCGATACCACGGCGCCTCGCTGACCAGGTCCGACTGCCACACGATCAGCAACTGCATGAAGTCGAGATAGGTCCACAGCACGACGAGGGCGAGCAGCAGCTTGCCAAGGTCGGGCAGCGCCGCCCGAGGCAGCGTGGCGCCTGCCACCGCCACGCCGAGCGACAGGGCGAACAGCACCACGCCAGTGCCGGCGAGCATGCCGTAGACGCTGGAGTTGAATTCCGGGTCCAGCGACATCGTGAGGTCGATGGCCGCGAAGGTCATCGTGAACGCCAGCAGGAACAGCCCTGGCGGCGCGATGCGCGCGAGCGACCGGCCTCGCAGCGCCAGCGCGCCCAGCCCAAACCAGACGATCAGGTACAGCACCCCTCGCCCGGCGAAGAACGGCACGTTGAGGTAAAACCGGTTCGACACATGGGCGCCCGGCCGCGCCCACGGATAAAGCTCAGGCAACGTCAGCAACACCGGGATTATCAGCAGCAGTAGCAGCGGCAGGGTCGCGATCCCGAAGCGCAGCGCCGGCGCGAGCGCGTCGCCCCAGCGGCCCCCGGTCAAGGCGTGGATCAGCAGCAACGCGATGCTTCCAAGCGGCCAGCCACTCCAGGCGACGGTCGCGGCGAGCCACGCGTGCGGGAACACAGCCGGTTCCACGATCCACCCCAGGGCGGCGGCGAGCATGCCCACTATCCCGATGCCCCATGCCGCCTGTTCGGCCCGGCTCACGGCAGGGCCGCCTTCCGCTCGGGCGACAGGTCGGCGACATCCGTGTGCTGGCTGCGTTGCAGCGCCCGGATATAGGACGCTATCGCCCATCGGTCCGCCGGCGGCACCCGTTGCGCGAACGAGTACATCGCGCCGTAGCCATTGGTGATGACATCGTAGAAATGCTGGGTCGGCGCCTCGCGAAGCCGGGCCTCGTGATAGGATGGCGGCGGAGAAAAGCCCCGCTGCACCACCATGCCGTGCCCGTTGCCCAACTCGGAGTGGCACGGCGTGCAGAACACGCGGAACCGCTGCTGGCCCCGCTCAATCAGGGCCAGCGTCACCGGCGGGGGTGGCACGGCGCGCTCGTGGTATTGCGTGGTATCGGCCGGAACCTTGCCGGGTCCGACACGGGCGTCGGCGTAAGGGTTCTTCTTCGCCTCGTGCGTCATGTCGTCGCAGCCGGCCAGCAGCAGCAAGGCGGCCATCCATGGAGCCAGGCGCGTCATCCCGCGACCTCCTCGACCAGGTACGGCCCGACCTGGTCCAGCCCGCCGGCCGCCAGCAGCGCCCGCGCGCGGGCGGGTTCGACACGGCGGATCGTCAGAACGTTGCCGTCGCGCATGACGTTGCGGAACGCGGGCCGCTCGTCGATCGGCTCGTAGAGCTTCGGCAGCCGGTTCGCGGCCAGGAAGGCCACGAAGCCCGTCACCACCGCCATCAGCACGCCCATCTCGAAGGCGTTCGGGACGTAGGACGGCCAGGCAAAATCGGGGCGCCCGCCGATATCGAGCGGGTAGGCGACAGTGGTGGCATAGACCTGCAACAGGAACATCCCGACCGTTCCGAACACCCCGGCGGCGAGCACCACGAGCGGGATCGGCGAGATCGTCGTGTCCGGCGCATCCGGCGACACCTCAGGCTCCTCGGCCGTGTAGGTCTCGACCAGCGCGCCGCGTTCCGCCCGCAGCCGTGCCGCCGCGCGCAGCAAATCCTTCTGGTTGTGGAAGGCCGCGAGGATCATGGGTGCTTCCGGATCAGCTTGCGCATTTCAAACATCGAGATCACCGGCATCAGGCGGACGATCAGCAGGAACGTGGTGAGGAACAGCCCGCCGGTGCCGGCGAACACCGCCCAGTCCCAGATCGTGCCGTGGAAGTCACCCCAGGCCGATGGCAAATGCGTGCGGTGCAGGCTGGTGACGACGATCATGAAGCGTTCCCACCACATCCCGAGGATTACCCCCAGGCAGATCAGCAGCAGCAGCGGCTGGGTCAGCCGCAGCCGGCGGAACCAGAGCAATTGCGGCAGACTCACGTTGAAGACGAGCGTGCCCCAGTAAACATACGCGTAGATGCCGGTGGCGCGTTCGATGAACATGGTCCGCTCCGCGTCGTCCGGCCCGTAGAACGTGCTGAACGCATCCATCGCGTAGGAGTAGCCGATCAACAGGCTGCTGGTCAGCAGCAGCTTGCCGAGCACGTCGATGTGCAGCTCCGTGATGTAGGCTTCGAGGTGCAGCGCCCGGCGCAGCGAGACCACCAGCAGGATCACCATCGCCAGCCCCGACAGCATCGCGCCGAACACGAACAGCGGCGGGAATTGCGTCGAATGCCAGCCGACCGTGAGCCCGCCGGCGAAGTCCAGCCCGACGATGCTGTGCACCGACACGACAAGGGGGGCCATGATCGCGGCCAGCACGGCATAAGTTGCGCGCAGATGCCGCCACTGCGTGCCCGAGCCGCGGAAGCCCATCGCCAGAATGCCGTAGAACACCTGTCGCCGCCGGGTGCGGGCTTGGTCGCGGACGGATGCGAGATCCGGCAAGATGCCGAGATACCAGAATAGCACCGACGAGATCACGTAGGCGAGGATGGCGAAGAAGTCCCAGACCAGCGGACTCTTGAAGTTCGGCCACAGGGTCATCGTGTTCGGGTAGGGGAACAGCCAGTAGAACAGCCAGGGCCGGCCCAGGTGCAGGATGGGATAAATGCCGGCGCAGGCGGCCGCGCACAGCGTCATCGATTCCGCGATGCGGTTGATCGAGGTGCGCCACTCGACCCGGAACAGGAAGAACAGCGCCGACACGATCGTCCCGCCCGACGCGATGGCGATCCACCACACGTAGTTGATGATAGCGAAGCCCCACATGACCGGCCAGTCGATGCCCCACACGCCGACCCCGGCGAAGAGCAGCCAGCCCACCCCGCCCACGCCCACGCTTAGCAGCGCCACCGACGGCAGGAAGGCTATCCACCACCAGAGCTGCGCCCGCTCCCGGAGCGCTATGGCGCAGACGCGGTCGGTCATGGACGCTGCGGTCTGGCCCGGCGCCACTACCCGTTCGATCGACCGCCCACTCGCGACGTCGCTCATGCCGTGATGTCCGGGTTCGGATTGCGGATACGCGCCTCATACGTCACGCGCGGATGGGTTTGCTGCTCCGGCAACAGCGCGTACTCCAGCGGGCTTTTCTTGCGACGGACCACGTCGCTCGCGGGATCGTTCAGGTCACCGAAGCTGAAAACCTGGCTGGGGCACGCCGCCTGGCATGCCGTCACCGCCTGTTCTGGCACGCCGTCGCGGTCGTGCGCGATGCGCGCCGCTGCGATCCGCTGGATGCAGAAGGTGCACTTCTCCATCACGCCGCGCGCGCGCGCGTCCACGTCGGGGTTGCGCGAGATCGCCGGGCGGTGCTCCTGCTCGACATAAGGGCCGAAGTTGAAGCGACGCACCTTGTAGGGGCAGTTGTTCGAGCAGAACCGGGTGCCGACGCAGCGGTTGTACACCTGGACGTTCAGCCCTTCCTCATCATGCACGGACGCCTCGACCGGGCACACGGTCTCGCATGGCGCCTCCTCGCAATGCATGCACAGCATCGGCTGATAGATCATGTCCGGCGCGTCCGCGGCGCCCTCGTAGTAACGGTCGATGCGCAGCCAGTGCATCTCGCGCTGGCGCAATACGTTCTCCTTGCCGACCACGGGCACGTTGTTCTCCGCCGTGCAAGCAACGACGCAGGCGTTGCAGCCGATGCAGGCGTTGAGGTCGACGCTCATGCCCCAGGCGACGGCGCCCTTGGGCTTCTGCAGGTAAAGGCGAGGCTCCGGCTTCTTATCTTTCAGGAAAGCCGGATCGGCGGTGAACGCTGCCAGCGTGCCGTACCGCGCGATGTCGGCGGGGATGGAGTCGAGATAGGTATGGTGTTCTGTCGAAGCTAGCTTCGTCGTACCGTTGGCCTTCGCCAACAGCGCCTCCGCCGCGTATCGCGCCCCTGCGCCGCGCAGGGGATAGAGGTCGAACCCGGCGCCGCGCCCGACCTCGCCGACCTGGCTGCGGCCCGCCCCGAAGTTCGCGACGATGCAGCCCGGGGCCTGGCCGGGCATGATCCAGACCGGCGCCACCAAGTCGCGCCCGTCCACCGACAGCCGCGCATTGTCGCCGTTCGCCAGTCCCAGGCGGCGGGCGATCGCGGGCGACACCAGCACCGGGTTGTCCCAGGTGAGCTTGGTCAACGGCCGCGGCAGTTCCTGCAGCCATGGGTTGTTGGCGTAGCGGCCGTCCCAAAGGTGGGGGTCGGGCCGGAACAGCACCGTGATGGCGGCCTGCACGGGCGCGGGCGGGGACAAGCCCGCCGCCTCGGGCCGCAGCGCGACGTCGAGCTTCGGACTGGCGGTGCCGGCGATCACTCCGTCGGCGAGCGCATCCTGCCAGGCGTCGTCGCTGGCCAACCGCGTGCGCCAGGTTTCCCGCACGGCGTCCAACGCCTTCGCCGGCGTGGCGTCCAGGAACAGCGAAAGCGTGTCCACGACGTTGCGGCCCTGGAATAGCGGCAGCGCCTGCGGCTGCAAGATCGACGCCGTGCCGTCATGGCCCCGCGCATCGCCCCAGGTCTCGAACAAATGCGCCTGCGGCACGTGCCAATGCACGGCGTGCGCGGTTTCGTCCGGCGCCGGGGCGGTCGAAAGGCTGAACCGCACCCGTTGCAGTGCGTCGCCAAAACCCGGGGCGGTGAATACGGGGTTGCAATCCAGCACCAGCAACGTCTCTACCCGCCCCGCCTGCATGTCCTCCAGCAGCCCGCGCATTCCAGCCGCCTGATCGTCGACGCGATATGCCGCAGGCTCGATGAGGTCGAACACCGGGCCGTGGCCGCCCAGGGCAGCGTTCATCGCGTGCACCAGCGCGTGCGTTTCCGCAGGCTGGCTTGGCCCGGCATGGATGAAGGCGCGGCCCGGCGACGCGCGCAGGTCGGCAAGCACGGCCGCGACCCAGGATGGCGCGTCCGACGGCGTCTCGTTGCGCAGCAGGCCGGCGGCGAGCGCCATGACGCCCGCATGTAGCTCGTGCGGCTCCGTGATGAAGCGGTGGTCCGCGACCGATCCGATCAGCGTGGGCGACGGCTCGGCCGCATACAGGCGGCTCATGGCGCCGCGGGCCGGGTTGCGCCGGCTCATCAGGTCCCGCGCGTACCGCACGTGGCCCGGCACGGAGCTGATCAGGTCGCTGTCGAGCGCCAGGACCACATCGGCTTGCGCCAGCTTGGGCAGGACATCGATCGGGTGGCCGAAGGCCAGCGCCGCGCCGGCGCGGACCGTGTCGCGGGACGCGGGGTCCCATTGGACCCAGCGCGCCTCCGGGTAGCGGCACAGCAGCCCGTCGATCGCGGTGCCCAGCGTCGGCGAGCCGACGGTTCCCGTCAGGATACGCAGGCCGGCGCCGCGCGTGGCGGCGCAGCGCGCCCGCTCTCCGACCAGCGCCGTCAACAAGGTCTGGCTGTCGGTCGGCGCGTCGTCGCGCAGCAGGCCAATGGCGCGGTCGGGGTCGTAGAAGTCCAGCAGCACGGCCTGCGCCAGCGCATCCGTGGAGCCGAGACTCGACGGGTGGGCCGAATTGCCCTCGACCTTCATCGGCCGTCCCATCCGATGCTCGACCACAATGCCGAGCGCCGAGCCGTCCACCACGTGCGCCGTGCTGTAGAAGTTCGGGATGCCCGGCAGGATGCCCGGCGGGGCGATCACCGCGGGAATCCAATGCCCGTCCGGCGTGCTGGGGTCGCACCCGGCCAAGCCGCCCATGGCAAGGCTTGCCGCCATTAGCTTCAGCACGCGGCGCCGCTCCGTCGGCTGCGCCATCGCGCCGGCCAGCGAGGGGAACATTCGCGCGGCCTCGCCGGGATCTTCCAGCAAGCGCCGCCACTGGGCCGCGAGCGCGCTCATCTGTGGCATATGGAGCATTCCGTCAGGTTGCGGCCACCGACATGGTATTGCGTCAGCAAAGCCTCGGGCGAGGGTGTCTCGGGCGTGCGCTTCCACTCGGTGTTGTAGATCTCGCTCGTCGGACGCAATTGCGGGCCGGGGTCGCGGTGGCAGTTCAGGCACCACTGCATCGTCATGGTCGCGGCCTTCGCCATCAGAGGCATTCCCGCCACCGCGCCATGGCAGCTAGAGCAGCCGACCCCCTTGGCGACGTGGATGCTGTGGTTGAAGTACACGTAATCCGGCAGGTTGGTGACGCGCCCCCAGACGATCGGCTTGTCCTCCGCCAGGCTCTGCCGCACCGGTGCGAGCAGGGCGGCATTGGTCCAGATCTGCGAATGGCAGGTCATGCAGGTGTAGGTGGGCGGCAGGGACGCATTGGTTCCGACCTCGACGGCGCTGTGGCAGAACCGGCAGTCGATCCCGAGGCCCGCGACGTGGTGCTGGTGGCTGAACGGCACGGGCTGGTCGATCGTGAACCCGACGCGGCGCACGTAGTCGCTGCGTGGCCAAAGCCACCACCAGCCCAAGCCGCCCATTGTGGCCCCCGCCATGCAAAGAAGGACTAACGTGGCGAACATGTTCGCCCGTGGCTTGAAAATTGCCCCCTCGGATGCCTCACGCGGTTCACCGCTGGGAGCTGGGCGACGCCGTCCGAACAGCACCCACGCACCGGCCCCGAGCACCGACGCGGCGGCCAGGGCCTCGGTGACATGCAACCAAAGCTTGCGGCGAACCGGCACCGCTACGGCCGGCTCTTCCGGGACATCGTTCTATCCGGCGACACTTCTGGGTGTCTCGGGCGGCATGTCCAGCATCGTTGAACTGAAATGAAAACGCTTCTGTTGTCGGCGACACGTCGCCGCTTATTTTCGCTCATTCGACGCTCTCCGCACCTTGGCCATTAAATCGAGTTCTTCTACGCTTGCAAGTTCGCGGACGGAGATGGTCGAGCTTTGTTGTTGGTCTTGCCAGCATTGTTCCAGTCTGTTGCAAACGCCGCGGCGGCCCGCTCACGTAGAAGTTGGTGAGACAGGACGGCAAGCGGCGAGCGACGGCAGTGGATCAACGATCCACCGCAGCGCCGGGTTCTCATGCCAGTCGCTGACCCAGCCCAAAGGCTGAACGGTGAAAACCACGGTCGCCTCGGAGCGGTCCTGCTCGTCGTTCCACTGCGGGGCGGCGTCCCCAATGCCCTTCAGCACGAATTCCGTCAGCGTGCATTGTCTTTGGTGGCTGACCCCGGAATCGTCGGTCCATAGATGCCAATAGGGAATTTCAGGCTTGGGTCCGGTATTGTCCGTCATGCGTCTGCTCCAGCCTGAAGATTCGCTTTGGACCGAACCGCCGGGACGCAGCAACGTTCCGTCGGTCGTGACGCGGGCCGCGTAGGTCAGCTCGGAGGGCCATAACGCGATGATTCTGCTCGATGACTACGTGCCTTTGTTGCTGCGGATTTGCCTTGTGGCGCTGTTTCCGTTCAGCGCCCTCGACAAGATCGTCAACTGGGGTTCGGCGATGAAGCAGGCGAGCACGATGCCGTTCGCGCCCGCGATGCTCGTGGCCTCGATCATCGTCGAGTTCGTGACGCCGGCCTGCATCGTCACCGGATGGCACGACCGATTGGCCGCGTTCATCCTGGCCGGGTTCTGCGTCGTGACGGCGGCACTGTTCCATCAGTTCTGGGCGTTGGTGCACTCGACAGATCCAGGGCGAGATGGCCCCAAACCCCCGATTGCTATGCGATGATCGGCTGGCGACGGACGGAATTGGGGCGTCCGGCCGCTAGCATCCGGTTCAGCACCGCCACGCCGATGGTAGCCTCGGTCTGCTGGGCGGCGAAGCCGCGGGCCCGCAGCCGGGGTCCGATCAGCGCCTTGTAGCGACCCATTGTCGTTTCCACTAACGAACGCT
>JAABVA010003891.1_pt1 | contig 13977 bp, 11 predicted proteins | sample 5560331 | NCBI WGS metagenome assembly JAABVA01 (sample SAMN12812661, study PRJNA571458) | rock metagenome | isolation source: Antarctica rocks | place: Antarctica: Victoria Land, Mt New Zealand sud | collected 2016-01-07 | reverse complement strand
CCACGGTCGCCGGAGCCGGTCACCGCCGGCGCGCCGGTGGACGGCGAGCGGTGGTAGCAGCGCGTCCCGCCTGGGCGCCGCTGCAGGCATGGTCGTCGAGCGGCGTGAGCAAGAAGAAGTCCTCACCAGGATGATCCGAGGACCCGACGGACGAAGCGAATGTCCTAGAGCTGAAACCCCCGCGTTTGATGGGTCAGCTGGCACGCAGTTCGACGTCGATGCGGCGCCCACCGACGGGCGCGGAGCAAGCATCCGAGGGCTCGATCAGGGACAGCAGGTACTCGCGGAGCGCGTCGAGGAGCAGTTCTTGCGCTTCGTCCTGGGTGGGGGCGGCGGTGATGACGCCGGGCAGTTCGGCAAGGCGTGCCTGGACCCAGCCGTCCTCGACTGGCTCGAACACCGCCGTGTAAGACAACCCGCTGGTCACCTGCACACGATAGCGCCGCCCGCCTCGCATGATCGCCTGACGAGGAGGACGGGGCAGAGTTGATCAGCTTGAGGGATCTGGAACGGCATCTGCGAGCCCATGGCTGCGGGCTGGACCGGGAAGGCAGCCGGCACAGCATCTGGCGCAACCCGCAGAACGGTCGGCGCAGCAGCATGCCGCGTCATCGACAGCTGCCGCTGAGCACCGCGCGGGCCATCTGCGACCAACTCGGCGTGTCGAGAGTCCGCTAAGAACCACCGGTCGCCAGCTCGCAGGGCGCGAGCGGGGGAACGGGAAGGAGCTGTACCGCCGTGCACCGGCGGTACAGGCGAGAACGAGCACTGGCGGCTCTGGCGGCTCGACCTCGTGGGGGGCACCGGTTGGCCCTGCGTCGAGCTTGGAACCACCTTGACCCGGCAGATGACAGGTGGCTGTGTTCAGCGCCCGAGGCTGGGACCGTGGCGCCGTCCGGTCTGGTGGCTGGGTCCGTGGTCGTAGCTGGGTGAGTGGCGGCGGGCGGCTTGTTGTGCCTCAGCGGCTGCGGCGGCTCTGCGGGCAGCCTGCTGGGCGGTCTGGTCGTCTCGGGCCCAAGCGGCGTGGGTACGGGCCAGGAAACCTTCCGGGTCCGGCTTGCTGGTGATCGCCAAGTCGGCGGCGCAGGCGGCAACGCGCTCGCTGGCCCCCTCCAGGCGAGCCTGGGCGGCCTGGGTCTGCCCCTCGAGCCGGTCCAGGTCCCCGGCCAGGTGCCGGTAGCCGCCGGCGGCGCGCTGGATGCCCAGCCGGTGCCGGGCTGCGGCCGAGGCCTGGGTGTAGGCCGCGGCCGCGGCGTCGGCGTCTTGACGGGCCTGGTCGGCGGCGGCCAGCAGCCGGGTCTGCTCGGGCAGATCAGCCTGGGCCTGGGCCCGGGCGTAGCCGGTGATCGGCCGCTGGACCTGGTCGTTGGCCGGGTGGGCAGCAGCGAATTCGACCACCCGTCCGGCCGGCAGCCTGGACTCGCCGAGCACCGGCCGCCAGGTGTTCGCCCATTGGTCGAGGTGGGCCTGGGCGGCGCGGACCTGACCACGGCGTAGCCCCAGCCGTCCCGGGCCGGCCTGCACCCGGTTCGCCGCCTCCCGGGCAGCCGGCCGCTGGTCTTCCCACGCCTGGGACAGCTCGTCTGCGATCTGCTCCGCCCGGCCGGCCAGGGCCTGCTCGGCGGGGACGGCGGCCTGCTCGGCGGCCTGCCGGGCGGTCCGGGCCGTCTCCAGCTGGTCGCCCAGCGGCGCGAGGGCCTGTTCGGCGCGCCGCTCGCGGGCGGCGTCGGCGCGGGCAGCAGCCAGCCGCGGTTCGAGGACGGCGAGCTGCTCGGCGGCGCGGGCCTGCTCGCTCCACGCCTCCCGCAGCTGGGCAGCCGGCCGGGTGCGTTCGAGCAGCCTGGCCCACTGCGCGGCCAGCTCGGTGCCCGGCTCTATCCCGGGCGGCAGATCGGGGTCCCGCTCCGGCCCCCGGCGACCCGGGCCGCGGCCGAGGTCGTCGTGCACCGGGGTGTCGTTGCCGGTGCCGGGCCGGGTCCGGGCCTGCTCGGCCAGGCCGGCGACGACCCGCCGCTCGAGCTGCTCGCCGGTGGTGGGGATACCAAGGTCGTGGGTGTCGCCGGCCGTTTCGAGCTGGTCGCGGCCGGCGAACAGGATGACCTTGTCGCGGTGCCGGCTGGTCGCCACGTGCAGCCCGGGTTCGTCCATTCCGGCGGCGTGGACCAGCACCGTCCCGCCCTGCCGGGTCCCGCCGGGCAGGGCCCAGTCCGCAGCCACGGTCAGCCCCTCGGCCTTGTGGCCGGTCATCGCATACCCCAGCGACAGGCCGCCGGCGCCGACGAACTGTTCGGACAGCGTCGCCCGGTGGGTGAGCAGCCCGTCGGGGCCGTGCTGCTGCCACGCGACCCGCACAGCACCACTGTCACTGCCGCCGCCGGCGCTGTCGGCCCCGCTGTCAGCGCCGGCCGGAGCGGCGTCGATGTGTTCGACGATGCCGCGGTAGCCGTTGAGCACGTCGGGGCCTTCGTGCATCCGCTGCGCCCGGTCGTTGAGCCGGACCAGCACATGATCCCCGGCCCGTAGCCGCAGGCTCCGGCCGCCTTTGACCGCATAGACGTGTTCGGGGCCGAGCTCGCCGGCAGCGGCCCGGACCGCCTGCGCCGCGTCGTTCAACCTCTCCACGGTGTCGTTGGCGGCGGCGAGCATCACCACCCCCCGCATCTCCGCATGCGCATCCGGGGCGCCGGTCCGCTGGGCCATCCAGCTCGCGACCATCGCCGTCACCGCCTGCTCGCCTGTCTCGGTCGCGACCAGCCGGCCCCGCCCCGCCCAGCTCGACAAAGCCTGGGTGTAGCGGCCGTCGCGCCACGCCGCGATCGCCGCCCGCTCGTCCTGCTCGACCTGCCGCCGGTTCTCGGTCAGCTCCATCCCGCCGACCAGCTGGTGCACCCGGGCGAACAGCGACCCGCAGCCCACCCCCCGCAGCTGCCTGGGGTCCCCGACCTCCACCAGCTTGGTCCCCGACCGTGCAGCAGCGCCGTAGAGGGCGGCGCGGTCCCGGTCGTCGGTCAGGTTCGCCTCGTCCAGCACCAGCACATCCACCCCGGCCAGGCCCTCGCCGGTGCGGATCCGGTGCACCCACTGCGCCACCGTCCTGGCTTCGATCCCGGACTCGAGGGCCAGGTTCTGCGCCGCCACCGCCGCCGTCGCCGCACCCGCCACCCCAAGACCTTCGGCTTCCCAGGCGGTGCGGGCAGCCCGCATCAGCGTGGTCTTGCCGGTCCCCGGCGGCCCCAGCACCGCATCGATCATCCGGTCGCTGGTGACCAGCCGCAGGACCACGGCTGCCTGCTCACCGGACAGGGCGAACCCCTGCCCGGCCTCGACCGCCTGCCGGGCCAGCGCCGCCGTCGAGGTCATCACCCGCGGCCCGCCCTGACCAGGCCCGGAACCGGCAGCCGCCGACAGGATGACCCGCTCGGCGGCGACGACGTCGGCGGTGGTGAACCGGGCCGCATTCGCCATGTGCCCGGCGCCGATCTGCCGCCGCGCCGCGTTCCCCGCCGCCGCCAGCGTGGGCGCGTCCTGGTCCTGCTGTCCGGCCGCCGGGGTGATGATCTGCCTGGGACCGGGCGGGTCGGGCAGCGGCACGATCCCCGCCGCCGCCAGCGCCCGGTCGCAGAGCCCCTCGATCTCGGCCACGTCGGCGGCACCGGCGGGCAGGGCGTCCGCGACCGCGGCGAGCGCGTCGACCCGGGTGAACCGGCGCCGTCCCGAGGTCAGGCCGTGCTCGGGGTCGGTCAGCCGCCCCACCACCTCGGTCAGCAGCCGCTCCTGCTGGCCGAGCTGCTCGTCATCACCCGCCGGCCTGCTGCTCGCCGCGCCGGCTCCTGGCAGCACGGCGGCTCCTGGCAGTGCGGCTGCGGCGAGCCGGTCGGGGTCGACGCCCAGGGTGCGGGCCTCGGCCTGCCAGATCGACCGCAGCCTCGCGTCGGGGGCTGCGGTGTGCTCGGTCTTGTCGTGCCGGGTCTGCGCCGCCGCCAGGTCCTCCGCCCGGCGGGTCGCCAGCGCGGGGTCGAAGCCCAGGTCGCGCAGCATCGCCTCGATCGACGCCCCCCGTTTGGAGAACGCCCGCAACGTGGCGTCGGGGATGGCGGCGACCTCCCACGCCCCGGTCCGCTCCGACCGGGCAAACTTCACCCCGAACTCGACACTGAGGCGGCGGCGGACCAGTGCCTTGAGCACATGGTCCGCCGCGGGGGCGTGGCGCATCAAATCCCGGCCGCCGGCCGCCACCGTCGACCAGCCCCCATCCGTGCCGCGGGTCATGTTCGCCACCGTGACGTGCACATGCCAGTGCGGGTCGCCCACCACCCGGTCCCCGACCGGCCGGGCGGCGCGGTGCACCATCGACCAACCCAAAAACCCCGACCCCCGCACAGTCTGGGCGGTTCTGCCCTCGCCGTGGTGGCCGCGCATCCCGTACGCCGTCTGGCCCTCCAGCCAGTCGAACGTCGCCCCCACCCCCGCGGTGTAGAGCTGCTCGACGGCGGCGGCGGTGGTCTCGTCGGCGAACGCCAGCAGCAGGCTGTGCGACTTGGGCAGCGTGAACGACACGTCATAGCCCATGTTCCCGACCACCCGCCGCCGCGGCACCAGCCGCTCCACCCTCTTGCCGTCCGGGCCGGCAACCGTCCGGGTCTCGGTCAGGTTGCCGACCGCCGCGGCGTACACCCCGGCGCCCCACACCTGCCCGACGTCCAGCCCGGCGGCATCGGCGATCCGGCCGGCGTCGTCGGCACGCAGCACCGCGCCGTCGCCGTCGTTGACGACCGCCCGCACCGCACGCCCGTACGCCTTGCCGACCTTGACCGACGCGAACAGCGCCTCCGGGTGCACCCCCCGCGCCACCGCAGCTGCTTCCACCGCGTGGACCAGCGGGCCCAGCGCGACCTTCGCGTCCTCGAACACCGCGAGCTTGGGCTCCACCAGCCGCTCACCCGTACGCGGGTCCAGCCCGGCCATCAACGCCCGCGCCGCGTCGAACTGGCCCTCGTCCAGCACCGACCCCGCGGCGATGCCGACCTCGGCCAGCCCCCGCCCCGTCCACACCAACGGCCGCTCCGAGCCGTCCGCGTGGTAGCTGAACCGGGTCTCCGCTACCTCGGCCCGGCCGCACCCGTGGTGCGCAGCCAGCCGGTACTCCACCTGCGCCGGGGCAGACCCGATCGGCGTCACATACGCCACCCGACCCACCCCCCTGGCGCTCGCGCCGGGCAGTCAAACTCGTATCTCTGGCAGGAGATACCTTAGTGCACACAGCACTAAGGTACTGTGTACTGTGTGCACTAGCGGGAGGGGGCAGCGTGAGCAGCACAGCCCTGTTCATCGCCGTGTTCCTGGCCTGCGCCGTCGAAGCCGTCGAGGCACTGACGATCGTGCTGGCAGCCGGTACCGCTCGGGACTGGCGCTCAGCACTGACCGGGGTACTCGCCGGCCTGGCAGTCCTTGCCGTCGTCGTCGCGGTGCTGGGACCAGCGGTGTCCGCCATCCCGCTCGGCGGGCTGCGCCTGTTCGTCGGCAGTCTGCTGCTGGTGTTCGGGCTGCAGTGGCTACGCAAGGCCATCCTTCGCGCCAGCGGCAACAAAGCCCTGCACGACGAGGCGCAGGTCTTCGCCACTGAGCTCGCCGCCGCCCGCGCCGCCCAAGGGCAACGGCGCCCCCTGGTCGGCGACTGGTACGCCTTCACCCTCTCGTTCAAAGGGGTGGTCCTCGAAGGGCTGGAGGTCGTGTTCATCACCGTGACCTTCGGGTCCAACCAGCACAACATCCCGCTCGCAGCAGCCGCCGCCGGGGCCGCCGTCCTGGCCGTCGTCGCCGGCGGCCTGGCAGTACGGGCACCTCTGTCCCGGGTTCCGGAGAACAGCATGAAGTTCGCGGTCGGTGTCATGCTCACCGCGTTCGGGATGTTCTGGGGCGCCGAAGGCGCCGGCGCCAAGTGGCCCGGCTCCGACGCCGCCCTGCTCGTCCTGGTCCCCGCGACCGCCCTGTTCGCCCTGGGACTGGTGGCCCTGTTCCGGCCCCAGCACCAGGCCGACCCGGCCACAGGATCACCGGTCGCGACCGGCGAGGGAGCGGGACGGCGATGACCCGCCGGCTTCGGGCGTTCGCAGCGTTCTGCTACGACTTCGTCATCGGCGACGACTGGCGGGTCGCCGTCGGCGTCGCGCTCGCCCTGACGGTGACGTGGGGGCTGAGCCGAACCACCACCGCGGCGACCTGGTGGGTCGCGCCCCTCGCTGTCGTTGTCCTGCTGCCCCTCAGCATCTACCGGGCCACCCGCCACCGGCGGTAACCGGCCGGCTCGACCAACAGGCGTCGTGCGCTGACGCTGCTTGGCGAACGCTCGTCGCGCCGGACAACCCGGCTGCCCAGGATGGGCGCCGGGCGGTGCTTTACCCGCCGTAGGCACCTGGGGCGGCGGTGTCGCGGTCCGGGTCTGGATGGTCGGGAAGGTCCCTGTCGGCGTGGTCGGCGTGGAACAGGGCCTCGTCCAGCAGCCGGCGGACGTGGACGTCAGCAGCGGAGTAGAAGACGAAGGTGCCTTCGCGGCGGGTCTTGACCAGCCGGGCGAGCCGCAGCTTGGCCAGGTGCTGGCTAACAGCGGTAGGGGTGGCGCCGACCAGCTCGGCCAGGCACGTCACCGACGACTCGCCCTGCAGCAACGCCCACAGCAGCTTCACGCGGGTGGCGTCCGCGAGCATCCGAAACGACTCGGCGGCCAGGTTGGCCTGCTCCTCGTTCGGCATCGAGAAGTCCGGCAGCTCGGTGTGCATGGCCCCAGCCTAGTTATCTGCGTGGCTGCGTGGCTGCGTGGCCTTGCAGGTACGGTTGGGGGGTGACCCGCTGCTGCACCGTCCCGGCCCGAGGGCTGCAGTGAGCTCGACCCTGTCCAGTCCGCCCCGGGACACGGTCGAGCCGCGCCCGGTCGCGCGGTCCACGAGCTCCCCGCTGTGGCGGGTGCTCTTGATGGCCGAGGTGGGCTGGGCCGCGGCGGCGACGGTGCTGTTCGCCATCGGCGGGGCGCTGCAGCTCGCCGGCGCCCCCGCGCCGGCGTGGTGGGCGTTCTACCTGCTCTGCTACGCCACCGGCGGGTGGGAGCCGGCGCTGGCCGGGCTGCAGGCGCTGCGCGAGCGGTCCCTGGACGTCGACCTGCTGATGATCGTCGCCGCGCTGGTCGCCGCCTTGATCGGGCAGGTCTTCGACGGCGCCCTGCTGATCGTCATCTTCTGCACCTCCGGGGCGCTGGAGGCGTTCGTGACCCGGCGGACCGCCGACTCGGTGCGGGCCCTGCTCGACCTGGCTCCCGAGCAGGCCACCCGGCTCGGCGCCGGCTGCGTCGAGCAGCTCGTCGACGCAGCCGAGCTGGTCGTCGGCGACGTGGTGCTGGTCCGGCCCGGGGAGCGGGTCGGCGCCGACGGACGAGTGCTGGAAGGCGCCAGCGAACTCGACCAGGCCTCGGTCACCGGCGAGCCGTTGCCGGTCCTGAAGCAGACCGGTGACGAGGTGTTCGCCGGCACCCTGAACGGCACCGGAGCCCTGCGGGTCCAGGTCGCCCGGGCGGCAGCGGACTCCGTCGTCGCCCGGATCGTGGCGATGGTCCAGGATGCCTCGGCGACCAAGGCCAGGACGCAGCTGTTCATCGAGAAGGTCGAGCAGCGCTACTCCGCCGGCGTCGTCGTCGCCACTCTCGCGTTGTTCTTCGTCCCGCTGGCGTTGGGCGCCGACGTGCGGCCGGCACTGCTGCGCGCCATGACCTTCATGATCGTGGCGTCACCGTGCGCGGTGGTGCTGGCCACGATGCCGCCGCTGCTGTCCGCGATCGCCAACGCCGGCCGGCACGGGCTGCTGGTCAAGTCCGCAGTGGTGATGGAGAAGTTCCGCGAGGTCACCCTCGTCGCGTTCGACAAGACCGGCACCCTGACCGAAGGCACCCCCAGAGTCGGCGAGGTCCAGCCACTGCCCGCCGCCGGCGTCACCGCCGGCGAGCTGCTGGCGCTCGCGGCCGCCGCGGAACGGCCCAGTGAGCACCCGCTGGCCCGGGCCGTCGTGGCCGCCGCGACTGAGCGCGGCTTGAGCGTCGGGCACGCGCAGGACTTCACCTCCACCCCCGGCCGGGGAGTCAGCGCCACCGTGACCGGCCGGCGGGTGCGGGTCGGTTCACCAGTGCTGGCGCGCGACCTGCCCGCCGGCGCCGCGCGCCAGCAGACCGAGGCGATGGTCGCCGAGCTTGAGGCCGCCGGGCGCACCGCGGTCGTCGTGCTCGTCGACGGCGCCCCGGCGGGGCTGCTCGGGCTGGCCGACCAGCTACGCCCGGACGCCCACGCGACCGTCGTGGCGCTGGCCGCGCTGACCGGGTCGACGCCGATCCTGCTCACCGGGGACAACCCGCGTGCCGCCGGGCGGCTCGCCGCCGAGGTCGGGATCACCGACGTCCGGGCCGGGTTGCTGCCCGAGGACAAGGTCAGCCAGGTGCAGGCGCTGCAGGCCGCCGGCGAGCGGGTGCTGCTGGTCGGGGACGGCGTCAACGACGCCCCGGCGATGGCCGCCGCCCACCTCGGGGTGGCGATGGGCAGGCACGGCTCGGACCTGGTGCTGGAAACCTCCGACGCCGTCATCGTCCGCGACGAGCTCGCGATCCTGCCCAAAGCGGTGGCCCTGTCCGGGCGGGCCCACCGGGTCGTGCGGGCCAATCTGGCCTTCGCGGCCACCGTCATCACCCTGCTGGTCGCCGCTGACCTGATCTGGATCCTGCCGCTGCCGCTCGGCGTCGCCGGCCACGAGGGCTCCACCATGGTCGTCGGCCTGAACGGCCTGCGGCTGCTGCGCCGGGCAGCGTGGAACCGCGCCGGCGCCGCGCCGGCGGCAAGGCGGACGCCGGCAGCGGTCCCGGCGCCCGTGGACAACCGGGCGTGACCGGCCGTCAGAGCAGCGCCTGGGTGAGCGCTCCGAGCGCGTAGGTGACGGCCATCGTCAGGGCGCCGACCGCCGGGTTGCGCAGCGCGGCGCGGCCAGTCGGGGCGGCGCCGAACCGGGCGGCAAGGTAGCCGGTGCCAGCCAGGCTGGCCAGCACCACGTTCCTTCTCCAAGCACGTCATCGAACAGCAGCCGCTGAGCTACGCACGGCTGGTAATCGATGACCTGGTTCACTACGTGGGGGTCGACCGGGTGTCCGGCCGCGACGACTGGCCAGTGGCCGCCTGGCAGCAGCAGCCGGCCATCTATCCGCATCGCTGGCATGTCCTGCTTGGACCCGCCTCGTTTGCGGCGCGAAAGTTCCCGGCAGCGCGGGCCCTGCCTGTGCAGCAGCGAGCGCACGGTCCGATCTTTTGGCTACGGGCCTACCAGCGCCACATCTACGTCCCCGGCTGGTCAGTGGCGCTCGCCGGCCTGCTGGGTCTGCTCAGCGCCGCCCGCTTCCGGCCTGCTGGGGGTCAGCACCCGCAGGTTCGGCTTCGGACCTTCACGGCGGTCACCGCGGCGAGCACACTGCTGCTGGTGGCTGTCCCGGCGCTGTTCGTCCCGTTCGACTTTCGCTACCTGCTTCCGGCTCAGCTGCTCGCCGGTCCTGCCCTGGTCGGCGCGTTCGAGCTGTGGCGTTCCGAACGCGGCCGAGTCCGAACCGGTCCGCCGCTTCGCCGCCGCCCCGCCACCGCGACCAGCTAGCCGGCCGAGGCCCTGGTGGAGCTGACGATCTTGATGCCGTGCCTGAACGAGGCAGAGACGGTCGAGCGCTGCGTGCTCAAGGCGCGCCGGTTCCTGGACCTGCACGGCGTTGACGGGGAGGTGCTGGTCGCTGACAACGGCAGCACCGACGGCAGCCAGCAACTAGCCCAAGGAGCAGGAGCACGCGTCGTCGCCGTCGACGAACGCGGATACGGCAGCGCGATCCGAGCCGGCACAGCAGCCGCATACGGTCGGTACGTCATCATGGGCGACGCCGACGACAGCTACGACTTCGTTGCCCTGGAACCGTTCCTGACAGCGCTGCGGGCAGGCGCCGAGCTGGTGATGGGCAACCGTTTCCGCGGCGGCATCGCCCCGGGTGCCATGCCCGCCCTGCACCGCTACCTGGGCAATCCCGTCCTGAGCTTCATCGGACGGCTGCTGTTCAAAACACATATCGGTGACTTCCACTGCGGGCTGCGCGGCTTTGACCGCGCCAGCATCCTCGCACTCAGGCTGGGCACCTCGGGGATGGAGCACGCCAGCGAGATGGTCGTGCGTGCCACCCTGGCCCGGCTTCGGGTAGTAGAAGTCCCAACGACCCTTTCCCCGGACGGCCGGTCGAGGGCACCTCACCTGCGCAGCTGGCGGGACGGATGGCGACACCTTCGCTTCCTGCTGATGTACAGCCCCCGCTGGCTGTTCCTGGTGCCGGGCCTGGTGCTCGGCGGCGCCGGCCTGGCACTGGGAGGCGCCCTGGTGGTCGGTCCGGTGCGGGTCCTAGGCGTCGTACTGGACGTCGACACCCTCGTGGTGTGCGCACTGGCCGTCACCGGCGGTCTGCAAGCAGTCTGCTTCGCGCTTTTCGTGAAGGTGTACGCCATCGCAGAAGGCCTGCTGCCCGCCGACCCACGACTGCGCCGGTTCTTAGATCGGGTCACGTTAGAACGAGGTCTGGCCGCCGGTCTGGTGCTGGCCCTAGCCGGAGCGGGCGGCGCGATCGCGGCGCTGCTGCACTGGAGACTCGCCGGGTTCGGTGAACTCGACCCTCGCCAGGAGCTACGCGTCGTCGTCCCTTCCGTGACAGCGGTCGCCGTCGGCAGCCAGCTCATCCTGGGCAGCTTGTTCATCAGCATCCTGCAGATCCGGCACACCACCCGAACCCCCCGGTCAACGGAGACCGACCAGCTCAGCCAAAGCCGGCCGGGGTCATAGCAACCCGCTGACCGGTTCAGCGCTCTGCAGGCGGACCTGTGGGGGCGTCAGGCTCGGCGGGCGACCAGGAACAGGCTCTGCCCGAACGGTGGCCGGTGCCACGACTCCAGGCGGCGGGTGGGCGGCACCACCAGACGGTCCCAGACGCGAAGAGCCGGCCCGTCCTTGGGTCGGCCCTTGAGCAGCCGCATCCCCACGAGCCAGGCCAAAAAGCCTGGGGCGTTGACGTGGTGCAGGCGCTCCACCGACAGGCCTGCGTCTTCGGCCAACCGGCGAAGCTCCGCCGCCCGGTAGCGACGCTGGTGACCCACCTGGCGGTCGAACCGGCTCATCAGCAACGTGAAGGCGGGGACGAAGACCATGACGAGGCCACCCGGTCTGACCAGCCGCCCCATCGAGGCGAGCGCAGCCGCGTCATCGGGGATGTGCTCGAGAACGTTGAAGGCGAAGACGCTGGAGTAGCCGCCTTCGACATCTGCCGGGACAGCCAGTTCGCGGACGGTGACCCGCTCGTCGCCGGCGAAGCGTTCCTGCAGCCGGCGCAGACTAGGGCCGTACGCCTCCGACACCGTGACGTTTTGCCCTTGCGCGGACAGGCTGGCCGCGTACTCACCGGTGCCGGAACCCACCTCTAGTGGGTCGTCCCCCAGTTGCTGCTCGACGAGCGAGACAAGCCAGCCGCGGTAGTTCACAGCCTCTGCGAGCTCTTCGAGGACCTCGTTCTGAAAAGCGGGGTCCCCGGTCACCACAGGATCGGGCTCGGCCGACGGCGTGCTCACCCGTGTGAGTATGCCGACCAGCACGACGTCCCAGCAGCTGCGACACGTGCGCCCGGTTCCGCACAAGCACCGGACTGCTCACCCGTCCCAAGCCGATCACGGCCGCCGTGACCTGGGTGGCGTGCCCGCAAGACAACAGATCAGTTGATGGGTACCCGAGGCGGCGGCCGGGAGCCTGCTCGCCCCACTGCCGTAGTGCCGCGTCATCGCTGCAGGCGACGACGCATCGTGCGGTCGAGCTTCGTTGCCGCTCCGATCAGCCGACGCGGCACCTCGCCCGCGCACTTCGGTAATGATGTCATTAGCAGGGCCCCGGGACGAGCACCTCGCTGCCCGCCGCTTGTGAGCGCTCAAACCCGCGGGCACCCTCATCACCCACTGCAAGGAATAGCGCCGAGTTTGTGGACTCAGCCCACGGCCGAGAGCTGCTCGGACGACCTGCAATAGTGTCAACGTGCACGCCGACCTCACGCGGAGGCCCCGACCGCACCTTTTTTCCATTGGCGTCGCCGTCCTGTTATTGGCCGGATGTCTTGCCTGGACCCGGTCGGGGACAATTGATGACGCCTACATCAGCTTCCGATACGCAGTTAACCTTACCCATGGCCACGGCCTGGTCTTCAATCCGGGCCAACGGGTCGAGGGCGAGAGCAATCCGATGTGGGTTCTGCTTCTAGCTGCCGCACACATGGCCGACCTGCCGCTGCCTGCCGCCAGCTATCTGCTGGGTGTTCTTTCTCTGCTGGCGACAATCAGCCTCACACACGTCCTGTCTATTCGGCTCGGCCTAAGCCCACTGATTGCGGGCATCACCACGGCCACGACTGCCCTTTCGACGGATCTGGTGGCCGGGGCCACAATGGGCCTTGAAGGCGGCCTCTATGCCGCGCTCCTGCTCGCAGTAGTTTTGCTGTGGAACGCAGAGGGCCTGGCAAACGCGTGGCTGGTCCTCGCGATCTTAGGTCTTGCGACGACCCGGCCCGAAGGGATCGTCATCGGAACTGTCCTGTCACTAGCGCGGCTGGTTCGCTCTTCCGCTGGGCCTTGGTCACCACGGCTCGCGGGATCGAGCGCCGGACTCGGCGGCATCGCGCTTCTCGAGCTCACTCGACATTGGTACTACGGCTCCTGGGCACCCACAAGCGTCACTGCAAAAAGGGACATCGGCTACTCGCCGCTCAGTTCAGCCGTTTATCATATGCCTGGCGGTGCTGCCTACCTTCTTACGCGTGGTGGTGCCCCTCTTGTGCTCGCGGCACTGTCGGCTTCGCTGGCAGCGACCGCACTACGGCGCACTTATACCGAAGGCCAGAAGCGGACAGCCCTGTCACCTCTCGTCTGGCCCGCCTCCCTTGCGCTCATCCTCGGTCTTCTCCTGCCTCTGTTGTCAGGCGGCGACTGGATGCCCTATGCGCGGTTATTGGCGCCGTACCTGCCGCTCGCAGCCGTGCTGTCTGTCTATTTGGTCAACACAACCTCCGCCACTCATCTAGCGCCAGCGCTTCCGGTCGTGATGCTGCTGCTGGGCGGCCACCGCCTGCCCCTACGAGATGGCGGCAGAAATCCCTTGTGGAGCGACCGAGGACAAGACTCAGTCGGTCGGGCGCTTGAACAGTTGGGCTCGCAGCGCGTCATTGCCACTGATGTTCTCGGGCGCGTGGCCTTCTGGAGCCCCGACCGCAACTACACCGATATCTACGGCCTCACGGAGCCTGCCGTTGCCAACAGTCCCGGGCGGGGCAGCGTCTTCGGGAAAAGCGACTACGCGGTGACACTCGCCGCGCGTCCAGGCGTTATCGACACCAACGACTGGCCGCGCCTACCCCAGATCCTCGCAACGCCGACGTTGAAACCGAACTACCAAGCGGTCGTCAGCCGCAAGCTCACTCACGACCGTGCATTCCTGCTCGTGGACCCGGCCGTCAGCGACGCCGTGCTGCGGGCATTGCGGGCGGCTGGCTTCCCCGACGCTACGACCGAGCCCGTCGCCGCAGCGACGGCCACCTGGGCGGCGGCAGCGCCCAACGGACAGTGATCGCAAACCGCAGCCCAGGCAAGCGACGCAGGATCGTGCGCTAAGGGCGTTGACACTCGAGCAGTTTCGGTGCGGCGGCATCAGGTTGGACCTTGGGGCCATCAGGCACAGGTGTTCACCAAGTTGGGGTGTGAGTAGCAACGGCGCAGGATCCTCCGCTAAGACCTGGTCTCAGAACCTTGCCGCGTGTCGCTGCAGCTGGTTGAAGCGGCCGTAGCCGATCGTCTCGGGTCATGTCGACGCGGGTTTCTTCCCCGCCGCGGCGACTGGTCGATGACCGGC
>JAABVA010003890.1_pt1 | contig 13982 bp, 10 predicted proteins | sample 5560331 | NCBI WGS metagenome assembly JAABVA01 (sample SAMN12812661, study PRJNA571458) | rock metagenome | isolation source: Antarctica rocks | place: Antarctica: Victoria Land, Mt New Zealand sud | collected 2016-01-07 | reverse complement strand
CCATTGCGGCAGCAGGTGCGCGAGCAAGGTGTGCGTGGTGCCGTAAAGCTGCGGGACCGAGACGATGTTGCGGCCGGCCTCGGCGACGTTGAGCAGCGCATAGGTCAGCGCGGCCTGGCCGGAGGCGACGCTGAGCGCGTCCACGCCGCCCTCCAGCTCCGCGACGCGGCGTTCGAGCACGGCGTTGGTCGGGTTGCTGATCCGGCTGTAACGGAAGCCCTCGGCTTCGAGGTTGAACAGGGCCGCCCCGTGCTCGGCGCTGTCGAAGGCGTAGGCTACGGTCTGGTAGATGGGCACCGCGACGGCGCCGGTGGTGGGGTCGGGTTCATAGCCGCCATGGACCGCAACGGTTTCGTTTCGCATCACAGTTCCAATTGCTGGGTAAAACGGATGATGGTTGCCGGGCGAAAATCCTGCTGGGCTGGAGCGCAATGCCAGGACGCAGGGTAGCGTTGGACACAGGCTGATTTAGCTTGCGAAGCTGATTTTATAGCGGCTTGCACTAAATAGTGAGGAAAATCTCGCGAAAACTTGTTCACAATAGGTAAGCATAGCCAGGCTAGAACCCCTTCCTATCAAAGTCCTAGATCGTTTGGTTGGGGTTGGATGCTCCGTGTGGCCTATGTCTGATGGCCAATAAGCACCATATGAGGACTAGGAACGATCTATGCTGCTGTTGCAGGCGGCGTCTTCGATCCGGTATTGTATTGAATCTGTCTTTGATACGCTTGAGTCCTGAGAACTAAAGGGTGTTAGCATGCAAGTGGCCGAGGCTTTTAAATACGAGCGTGTCGTCGACGATATCTGCGCGCTCAACTGGGACAGCTTGACGGAAAACGACCTTACCGTCGCCACTTGGGCCTATTATTTCTTCTCGATTCAGTTCCGCGAAAATCTAGAGATCGCTTGTGAGCTGTTCCCTGACGATCCCAAGCTGCTTCAGCTTGAGCGGGAAGAATGCAACACAGACAACCTCTCCCCTTGGCCGAACGTTGCAGGCGCCGGCGAAAAGATGAACCACGACGAGTTCATGGCGAGGCTGCTGAAGTTGTCGCCCATCAGTGCCGAGAAGAGGACGTTTCTGGAGGAGATCGGCCAGGACTACTTGGACCAGGTCCGTGCTACGCCCCGCGCAGTGAGAGCCCTAAGTATTGCCAGCTACGAGGATGGCGGCTTGGAAAAGGTGTTCCAGGCGTTCCTGACAGCCCAGCATTGGAACACCCCCCTGTTGCAGGCGTTCAAGCATTTCCTGACGGAGCACATCAGGTTCGACAGCGATCCCGAACAGGGTCATGGCTCCCTCAGCCGGCACATCACGCCGGACGACCGGATACTGCCATTGTGGTCGGCATTTGACCGCCTTCTCGTCCAAGCGATTCCCCACCTACGCAGCGCGTAGTGGAAACAAGCCTCTAGCAGGCACTCATCAGGTTCCGCGCCGTATAATGCGCATTTCCTGGTCGCCTGGAAACTGGCTGCCATTGTTGCGAACGATCGAGAACGCGCCGGACGCGGTCGCGCTCTCCATCGACGACGGGCCGACGCCCGAGACCACCCCCGACATCATCGCGTTGATGCGGACGTTCAACGCGCATGCGACGTTCTTCCTGAGCGGCGTCCGCGCCGCCCAGCATCCCGGTTTGGTCGCCGAGATCGTGCGGGCGGGCCACGACGTCTTCGCCCATGGCTGGGACCACATCCATCTGGACCGGGCCGGGCCGGACGAGCCCATCGCGTCGATGGAGCGGTGCGAGGCCCTGCTCCGCGCCCACCGTCCCACGCCCGACACCTACCTTGTCCGCCTGCCGTATGCCGCCGGCTACCGCGACCAGCGCGTGCACCGGGAGATGCGGCGCTGGCATCCTAACAGCCAGATGGCGCTGTGGCGGCTCTCCTTCTGCGACTACCTGGCGCCGCCGCTGTGCCGCGGGGCCGACGACATCCGCCGCGTGTGCCGAGGCATGGTCGCGCGCACCCTAGCGGACAACCACCTACCCGGCTCGATCCTGCTCTCCCATGACAACCCCTTCGACATCATGGAGGAGCACCGGGCGCTCGTCAGCGTGACGTTCATGGAGGAGGTGCTGACCGCGTTGGCCGCGCGGGGACTGAAAAGCGTTCCCATCCGCCCGGAGACGAGGCCTCGCCCTCTCGCGCGCTTCCTGTTGGTTTGATCAGGGCCGAAGGTTATCTGTTGGCAGCAGCGTCCCGTCCACGAACATCCGGTGCCAAAGCTCAAGCTGATATAGAATCCAGAGCTTGCGGCCATGGTCGGCGCGGCCCGCCGCGTGGTCGTCGACCAACCGCCGCAGCGCCGCCTGCTGGAACCAGCCGCGCCGCAGCGCCTCGGCAGAAAACAGGGTGGCACGCAGCGAGGGACCCAGCACATCGCCGCGGAACCACTCGCCGACCGGCACCTTGAACCCCCACTTCGGACGCTGGACGATCTCGCGCGGCAGCCCCAGCGGACCCTCGGCCAGCAACTTCAGGACACGCTTGCCGTCCCGCCCGCGCAGCTTCATCGGCCGCGGCAGGCGCCGGGCGGCGAACTCGACCAGCCGCCAATCCAGGAACGGGCAGCGCAGCTCAAGCGAATGCGCCATCGTCATGCGGTCGCCGCGCAGGAGCAGGTTGGAGGGCAGCCACAGCTTGGTGTCGAGGTAGAGCGCCTCCTCGACCGCTGACGGAAAGGCGGCGCTCGGGGCCACCCGGCCATAGAGCAGGCGCTGCGCGGCTTGGTGGACGTGGGCCTCGGACTCCGCAAGCAGGCCCGGCGCGACCAACGCTTGCCGCTCCGCGGCGGAGAACGCGCCGAACCAGTGGGCGTGGTGCTCGAACCGGTCGGCCAGGGAGAATGCCTCAAGGGCGGTCTGCGCGCGGCGCAGCGAGGCGGGCAGGCTGCGCGCGGCACCGCCGAGCAGGCCCCGCGCACCGGGCAGACTGAGGGCCGCGCGGGCGAATGGGTTGCCGGCTGCGTTTTGGGCGGCGTATTTCGGATACCCGGCGAAGGCCTCATCGGCGCCCTCGCCGGACAGCACCACCGTCACTTTCTGCCGCGCCAACTGCGCCAGGAGGTAGATCGGCACGTCGCTGGGCTCGCTGATCGGCGTCTCGCGGCTCCAGAGCGCGGCCGGGATCGCGCCGACCAGGTCGGCGGCGCTGACCGTGAGCTCGTGGTGGTCGGTTCCGAGGTGGCGGGCCACCCGCGCGGCATGGCCGGCCTCGCTGAAGCCGGTGTCGAACCCGACGGAGTAGGTCTTGATCGGCTCCGGGTGCAGCCGGGCCATCAGCGCGACGACCATGGAGGAGTCGAGCCCGCCGGACAGGAAGGCCCCGAACGGAACGTCGCTGAGCAGCCTGAGGCGGACCGCGTCTTCAAGCAGCCGGTGGACCTCCTCGACCGCCTCCTTCTCGTGCCGGACCGGCGCGGCGTCGGAGACTGTCGAGGCTTTGGGCGAGAAATCGAAGTCGTAGAAACCCTGCTGCATCAGGCCGTCGAGCGCCTGCGGCCCCCGGCCGCATTCGACCTCAAAGAAGTGGCCCGGCCGGAGCGGTTCGACGCCGGCCAGCAACGTTTCGTCCCCCGGCGAGAACCGGTAGCAGAGGAATGGCGCGATCCGGCGCCGGTCGGCCGCAGCAGGCCGGCCATTGAGCGGCCACGCCGCCCGCAACGCGCGCAGTTCGGAGGCGAAGGCGAGGCCGCGGCCCGGCTCGCGCACGATGAACAGCGGCTTCTTGCCGAACCGGTCGCGCGCCAGGGTGAGCCGGCGGGCCGGCGCGTCCCACCAGGCGAACGCGAACATGCCGTTGGCGGCGCGGCAGGCTGCGGCGACGCCCCAGGCCACGCACGCATGCAGCAGCGTCTCGGTGTCCGTCCCCGACCGCCAGCCATTCGCGGGGGCGCGGCCCTCGGACTCCAGGCGCCCGCGCAGGTCGCGGTGGTTGTAGATCTCGCCGTTGAAGACGATGGCGTGGCGGCCGTCGGGGGTGAGCATCGGCTGGTGCCCCTCGGGCGAAAGGTCGAGTATGGCCAGCCGGCGGAACGCCAGCCCCACCGGGCCGTCGGCGTGGAGGCCGGTGTCGTCGGGACCGCGGTGCGCCATGGCCGCGTTCATCCGGTCGAGGTCGGCAGGGTCGGGGAACGAGCCGTCGAGGAGCAGCAGCCCAGCGATGCCGCACATGGGTTTTCCTCTATGATTCAGCGTTGGGGTTCAGCACTGGGGTTCAGCGCTGGAGTTGGCGCGCTGCGCCGTAGGCGGGTCCAGCCGCCGCGCCAACCTCGGCCGGCCGCGGTCTGAGCGCCTGCTGGCGCAGCGCCACATAGAACATCGGCACCAAGATCGAATGGATGTCGGGACGGAACATGATCATCTCGACAAAGCTCGTGGCCGCGTAGCTGATGATGTAGATCGCGGCGAAACCGGCCCACGCCGCCGCGTCTGCCGACGAGACGCTGAGAGCGCGTTTGATGATCGTCAGCAGGACCCATGCCGAGACCGCAAGGCCCGGCAGCCCAAGCTCCAGCAGGATGCCGATGGTCGTGTTGTGGGCTTCCCACATTGTCCACCCGCCCCGGCCCCAGACGGCCTCCATGTCGGGGTTGCCGGCCAGGAAGAACGCCATGTAGCCGTAGCCGCTCAGGGGACGCTGGAGGGCAAGGTCGACCAGGCTCTTCCAAACCGGGACCCGTCCGGTCAGGGTTTCATCCTTGCCGACGGCCGCGGTCAGCTCGGGAAAGTAGAAGAACACGACTGCGGCCAGCGCGAGCAGCACGGCCACCGAGACATAGGCCGCCCATATCCTGCCAAGTCCCGGCGACCGAAGGATGTGGACATAAAGTGCCAGCGGGACGAACAGCAAGATCGTGAGCTGGGCCGTCTTGGAGTGCGACATGACGGCCAGGGCGAGGCAGAGAAGGACGGCCGCCGAATAGCGTCCGCGTTGCTCCGGCACCTGCGCCCATTGCCAGGCGAAGCAGAGCGAGCCAAGGACACAGGCTTCGCCCAGGGCGCTCTTGTGCTCGAACACCCCGCACCATGCGCCGGCCAGCTCGGCCACGTGCATGACGCCGACGCTGGGAACGGCAACCGCCAACAGGACGGACAGCGACAGCGCGACCGCATAGACGGCGGCAAGCAGCCGAAGCGAGTGCTCCACCGGGAACCTGGCGACCAGGTAGTAGGCGAACAGCACGATCTGCAGCAGGATCAAGGAGCGGCGCAGGGTGATGGCCGGGTCGTAGGACCACAGGGTGGACGCCACCGCCAGCGCGACGAACACGTTCACCGCGCCGCCGAGCCGCGCCACGGCGAGGACCGCGCGCCAGTGGGCGGCGATGGGGGCGAGCGTGCCGACCAGGACGAGCAGCATGGACGCGACGGTGAAGGGGTTGCTTTCGCCGCCCTGGATGTCGGAGTCTGCCAGCCGAAGCGGCAGGGTCGCATACGCGCCAAGGAACGTGGACAGCGCCAGGAAGCAGAACAGCGCCTCGAACCGTGCGCCCTTGCCGCTGCTCAAGCCCTTGCCGCTGCCCGAGGCGGCCACGCTGCTTCCGGCGCTGCCATAGGCCGCCGTGGCTGGCCTGGGGTCGAAAGCGGAGCTCATCGGCCGAGCGTCGCCAGCGTGCGGCGCAACCGGCCGGAAAACCGCAGGAACCGTGCCGGGTCGGTGATCCCGGACGCCAGCAGGGCGAGCAGCCCCAGCGACGCGGAGTAGGCCGTGAGGCCGCACAGCACCTGCTCGGCCAAGCCCAGCGCGCCCCTGGAGTGGACAGGGCGCATCCCGAGCGCCGCTGCCATCAGCCCGGTCGCCAAGGCGATGCCGCACGTCTTTTGCACGGGGAACGGCATCGGGTAGGCCCGGCGGGCCAGGAACAGCGCGTGCGCCAACGCAACCCCGAAGGCGCCGCACATGGCGACCGCGGCGCCGAGTTCGTGGTAGCGGGGGATCAGCGCAGCGCCAGCGCAAAGGTTGATGACGGCCGCCGCCCCTACGACCTGGATCAGGTACCCCGTCCGCTTGCCGAGGTAGAATGCATAGTCGACATAGGTCGCCCGCAGCCCCATCAGCACAGCGCCGGCGGCCAGCCACGGCATGGTCCGCACAAGGGCGTCGTGGTAGCGGGGCTGCACGAAAATGTCGGCGATGCCCGGCGACAACGCAGCGAGGCCGACGCCGGCGGGCAGCAGCAGCGCCAGCAGCACCGTGTAGTTGCGGGTCAGGGCGGCCTTGACGGCCGAAGGGTCGCCGCCCTCGACGGCGCGGACCGCCAATGGGTAGCCAGCCGAGGCGATGCCGCTCGAAATGACGCCAAGGGTGCTCTGCACGATCGTGAGGCCGATGGTGAAGGCGCCGACTGCCTGGTAGCCGGACAGCGCCCCGATCATGATCGGGGTCACTGTGGTGGCCAGGCCGCTGAAGATCATCATCAGCCCAACGGGCATCCCGTAGGCTGCGAACTCGCGGGCCAGATGCAGGTCGAAGCGGCGCCAGGCCCAGCGCCGGCCGCCGGAAAGGAACAGGCAGCCCGCGGCCAGCATCGCCGCGAAGCCATACAGCAGGGTCGCCTCGGCAGAGCGCGTGAGGTAGGCCACCAGCACCCCGGCCAGGATCAGGCCGTTCCGCAGCAGCGTCATGACCAGGTAGCGCACCGGCTGGAAACGGCAGACCTGGACCCGAGCCGACAGCTCGAACCAGCCGTAGGCCACCGTTCCGAACAGCAGGATGCACGCCAGACGGCCGTTGCCGCCGGTCCGCCCGAGCGCTGCGGCGGCGAGCACCGGCGTCGCGGCGGCGAGGCTGACGCCGGCGAACAGCGCCATGATGGTCGGCATGAACGCCGGCTCGTCCTTGTGGGTCTCGTGCCAGCGCGTGAGGCAGGCCCCGAGCCATTCGTAGAGGACGTTGTTGGCCATCATGACGACCGCCATGCCGATCCCATAGAGGCCAAAGGAGTCTACCGGCAGGAACCAGGTGAGCAGGATGGCCGTGGCGAAGCCCAGCGCTCCCGGCAGCGCCCTGCTGGCGATGAAGATCGCGCTGTGCCACAGGAACACGGCGGCCTAGGCCACCCTGCCGTCGTCTTTGCCCGATCCGGAGAAGAGGGCCGGGGTGCCCGACGCCGCAGCGCGCCGCCCACAGAGCGAAAAGGCGCGGTCGTAGGCCGCGAGCAAGTGCGGCGCCGAGTGGTCCCAGGCGAGCTCGTCCTGCACGCGGCGGCGGCCGAGTGCGCCCATCCGCAGCCGCCGGCCGGGGTCGTCGAGCAGCTCCACGATGCCGGCCGCCAGCGCCCGCTCGTTGTTCGGCTCGACATAGAGCCCGGCCCCGCCCGCCGACACCCGCGTCTCGCGCAGGTCGTAGGACACCACCGGCAGGCCGAAGAACATGTACTCGACGACCTTGTTCATCGTGCTCTGGTCGGACCAGGGGTTCTTGGGGTCCGGGTCCACGCCGAGGTCGGCCGAGGACAGGATTTCGCACAGCGCCGCGTCGCTCACCCGGCCGGTGAAGGTGCAGCAGTCCGCCACTCCGATCTCCTCGGCGTAGCGGGCCACCGTGGGCTGGTGCGGGCCGCCGCCCACCAGCACGCAGTGAACGTCGCGCCGGCCGAACTCGTCGCGCAGCAGCTTGACCGCGCGCACCAGGTGGTCGACGCCGTCCTGCTTGCAGATCTCGCCGAGGTAGACGATGAGGAAGCGCCGCCCCTGCGACCAGGCGGGGACGCTCCCATGCACCGCGAACCGGTCGAGGGCGGGCCCGGAGCGGACGATATGGACGTCGGCCGGCTGCTTGCCGCCGCGGGAGGTCGCGACCGCTTTGTGGCTCTCGTTCGTCGTGATCACGACCTGAGCGACGCGGAACGTCATCCGTTCGAGCCACATCAGGCCGCGGAGCAGCGCCCCGTCCTGGCGGTCGAACTTGGCGGCGTACATCTCCGGCGAAAGGTCGTGGTGGTCGAACACGAACACCTTGCCGAACAGCCGCCAGAACGCGCCGAGCAGCCAGTAAGTCTCCGGCGGGTTGCAGGCATGCAGCACGTCGAAGCCGCGTCCGAACAGCGCCACCCTGAAGGAGAGCAGCGCCGTCATGACGAAGCACCAGGCGAACTCGCCCACGAAGCCGAGGGCGCCCTGCGCGTCGGCGAGCAGGGGGTAGCGGTAGATCTCGATGCCTTCGAGCCGCTCCCGCGACTCATTGTAGCCTTTCATCTTCGGGCAGATGACGCTGACGCTGCAACCGGCCTGGGTCAGCGTGGACGCTTCGAGCCAGACCCGGCGGTCGAATGGCACCGGCAGGTTCTGCACTATGATCAGCACGCGCTGGATCAGCACGCGCCGGCGCGTTGCCGTTGCGCCGTCCGTCGAGGGATGCGGCATCGTCGCCTCCTATGGCTGGTTGCAGGGTGCCGGCGTTGCCGCTCACCGGGCCGCGCCGGCATTCGCCAGCGCTTCCCCGGAGGCCAGCGCCACGGCCGGGCCGGCGGGGCCGAAGGCGAGCCGGCTGCTGAACGGTTGGTTCGGGGCGACGTTGCCAATGCCTAGAAGGAGCGGCGCCGGCTCCTTGTTGCCAAAGCTTTCGGAGTACCAGCCGAGGACTGGGTTCGTCTCGCCGCGATGCACCGTCCAATGCAACGACTGCGGCAGCGTGAGAACCGCCCGCTGGCGACCGCCCTCTTTCCCTCGCCAAGACAGCTCGGCGCGGCCAGCCCGGAGGTCGCACGCGACATCGGGGTGCAAGTTGAAGGCGAGGCGGATCGGCACCAGCGTCCCCGAGGCTGCCTCAACCGTGTCGATCACGTCCAGAATGCGGGACCGGCGGTCAAGGACGAGCGTCCGGCGGTGGACGGCGCCCTCTGCCGCATATCCGTCATGGAAGGCTTCGACGGCCGATATATCCCCGCCGTCGATGCCGTCATGCCGGAGCAGGCGGGTGCCCGGCCGGGTGAGCCATAGGAACGGCCCGCCCTGCAATGCCTGGTTCCGGCCATGCAGCTCGACCGTATTGTGGGCGACGGTGGAGCGGAAGTACTCCCGCCACCCGGCCCCGTCACCGTAGCAGTAGGTTCCGGGGTCCACGAGCACCGGGCAGCCGCCCAGGCGCAGCTCGAAGGAGAGCGCATCGGCGTGGGCGTGCGCCGCCGTCGCCAGGTAGCCGTGCGGGCCATGGTCGACCCGGCACCAGATCTCAGCCCCTGTCTCGGCGTCGTCCGACGGAAGGCCGCGCAGGATGGTGACGCCGGCCGAGGGAAAGGCGTTCGGCCGTGCGGTGGGCCGCCCAGCTCCCGGCCCGCGCTGCCGGGTGATGCCGGCGAGGAGAACGGCGCCCACACTGTCCATCCGCAGCCATGGCCACCAGGCCGCGGGCCGCATGACGCGGGCGCAGGCTTCCAGGAGGGCTGGGGCGCCGTCAGGGCTGGGACGGTCCAGCACCAGGGCGCGGCCGTCGTCGCAGTCGCCCTGGCGGGCGTTGGAAAGCACAGCGTCGACCGTCGCGGCGAGCGCGTCCGCCATGGCGCCGACCGTGCTCCAATAGCCGTCGCTCAACGGCGCGCCGGCGGCGTCGGCCTCACAGCCGGCGACCAGGAAAAGCTCCAGCGCGGACGCATGGTAGCTGGCGGCCATCTCCCGGTTCATTCCGTCGGGGAAGGTCTGCTGCCTGATCTCGCGCTCCAGGCCAGCGGCGGCCATGCCGGCCCAGCCGCCGCTGGCCTCGAACATGGGGAACGCCAGGCTCGCCGCCAGCAGCCCCGCCATTTCCGCCACGAGATGGTTGTTGGCCGAGGTGCCCCGGCTGTGGAACGTGGCGATCCAGCACTGGTGCGCATGCAACTGCCGCTGGAACGACGGGCTGCGCTCGAAGGCGTCGGCGACGCCGGGGAACCCGTCCAGCAGCCGCCGGGTCCAGGCCCAGGCGATGAGGCGGAGGCCAAGCTCTATGCCGCTGACCCAGTGGATGCCGCAGAGCGGCGGGTTCGCCAGGCACCACGAGCGGACATGGGCCACGGCGCGCTCGGCGTAGCGCGGGTCGCCTGTCTGCTGGAAGGCGGCGGCCAGGACGGTGACATGCTGGAGCCGGGACAGCTCCCATAGGTGCTTGGCGCTGCCGACGCGGCCCTCGTCCCGGTGGGGCACCGTGAAGCAGTAGGCGGCGGAGGGTGCCTGCCGGCCGGTTGCCGGGTCGAGGAACCAGTTTGGCGAGCTGCCGGAAACGTCCGCCTGGGTCTCGAAAACCGGCCAGCAGCCGTCGAGGACCTGTTCCGCCGTAGCCACCAAGGCCCGCACTCCGGCTTCGGGCGCCGTGGTCCGGACGCCTCCCCCAGCCCAGCGTGCCGCCGCGCGGGGCATGGGCCACCTCTCGCCGCCGCGGGTGCGCCACAGCGCCTGGATTGCGGCGCTCCTGGCCCGCCAAAGCACCTCGCTGGCGTCCATTGCCCGCAGGCGGCGGATATACCAGCCTGGGGTCATGTCTCGGCTGCGGCGCCGCCGCGCTTCGCTTCGAGCAGAAGGCCGCCTTTGGCCCGTGCGCAGCCGACCGGCAGCACCGCCAGCACAGGGGCGCCGAGGATGCGCTCCATCGTCTCCGGCGTGATGAACCGGTTGCCGAACGTCAGCGCGGCCAGCACGGCCGCCATGCCCGACATGAGGCTGAGGACCACGCCCCCGACAAAGAAGTGCATCTTGCGCGGCGAGACCGGCTGGCTGGACGCGACAGGGTGCTGGATCACGCTCAGCCCGGCCACCTGCGCCCGGTCGAGCTGGTCGGACACCCGCGCCTCGGCCAGGCGTTGCCGCAGCGCGCTGATGGAGGTCTCAAGGTCCGTGCTGCGGACGTCGAGCCGGCGCAGCACGGCCTCCACCTCCGAGATCTCCCTGAGGCGCGCGTCGTCCGCATCGAGCGCGGCCTGCAGGTCGACGATCCTCCCGGCGACCGGCGCCCGCTCGGCCTCCGCGCCGGCGAGCTGGGTCTTGAGCGTCGTGATCAGCGGGTTCAGCCCGGTCGAGACGGCGACGGTCTGCGGGTCGGCGTGCGCGACCGCCTGCTCGGCCGCCGCCACGGAGGCGCGGACCGCCCGGATCATCGGGTGGTCGGCGTTCAGGGTGGTGAGCAGCTCGCGCTCCCGTTGGCGCAGCACCTGCAGGCGCTTCTGCGCCTCCTGCGGGACCGAGGAGGGCTGCGTCGTCGTTTGCAGGGTGATGGTGGAGGGCTGCGCCTTGAGTTCAGTGTTGAGATAGGCGATCAGGTGGTCGAGCGACCCGTCGCGCATCCTCGCGTCCTGCAGCTCCTTCGCCCGCTGGACGCGCTGCTGCATCAGCAGCACGCGCTGTTCCGGCAGGGAGTAGAGGCTATGGGCCGCGACATAGGCGGCGCGCTCCGCCTGGACGGCGGCGAGGAGCTGCAGGTTGCTGCCGATCTCGACCTCCAGCGACTTGGTTTGGCTGTGGCTGAACGCCTGGATGTGGCGCTCCTGGAAACGGGCGAGGGTCGTGCCCAGCGCCTCCACCGCCACCTGCCGGTTCCCGTTGCGCAGCCTGACCTCGATGACGTTGGTCAGCCGGAGCGGGGCGACGCGCAGGTCCTGGACCAGAGCGCCCGCGGCGGCGTCTTCGGGCCCAGGGCTGGAGGGCCCAGGGCTGGGAGACGCAGGGCTGGGAGGTGCAGAGCTGGGGGGACGGCGTTGGCGATCTTTGGATACAGGCGGGCAACGGTGAGCTCGCGCACCACGTCTTGCGCCAAGTCGACGCTCGTCAGGATCTGCACGACGGTGTCGACGATCTCGCGCATGGTGCTTTGCGGCGAGGTCTGCGCGCCGCTGGGGCCGTCGGCCGACGGAATGAACTCCCGCCCGGCCTTCACCAGCAGGCGCGCCTCGGCCTCATAGACGGGCGTCATCAGGAACGGCGCAGCCACGCAAGCGGCCAGGGGCGCCAGGAAGGCCCCGAGGACAAGCCACTTGCGCCGGAAGACGACGGCGGCGATCTCACGCTGCGAGGGCAGGGAAGCGACCGGCATCACGAAAGGTCTCTGTCCTCCTGGGGATTCGGCTGGCGTGCGTTCAGAAAGCGCTTCACAGGCACGCCTTGCCTGCTCAGCCAGCGCCTGAAGTATTATGCCGGTATCCCGTACCTCACCGCAGAGTCAAGCGTAGGGTCGGGCGCTCAACAATTCTTGTCTTGGTCACCGCAGCAGATATTTTGGTGATATGGCTGCGCTTCTAGGTCGATACACGAAGCTGGAGATGTTTTCAATGAACATGGCTTCAAAACAGCAATTCTAATTGGCTGTTTGGCTGCGTTAGCCTCACCGTGCGAGTTGGGCCTCGACATGGGGCGGCGGTCTTGAATCGATCAGGGTCTGCATGCAGGGCTCACGCATGAGATCGCCCAGGTAGCTCAGCCTGGTCTGGCATGATTATCGTGGTTGAGAAAACGCGTACGTGCGAAGCGTAGATGATTGCTTTCTAGTTAATAGCAAACGGTCTGGTTCAACCCAGAGCTTCTCGTGCGTAGCCCCTGCAGGGTGGGTCCGTTGCGGGAGGCGGCCAGCCTCCCCGTGTCAAGCATGCTGGGGCTGAAGCGGTCCCAGGCCCAACAGGGTGAGCCAGTGTGGATGGCTTTGGCCGGTCATCAGTTCCCGTGGGCTTTTGCCGTGGCGTTCGGCACACCGGCTACGCAGGAAGCGGCGGTGGTTCAGGAAGAACCGCAGCAGGTCGAGATACGAGCCACCCAGGTGGCGGCGCAGCGTGAAGTAGGTGCGCAGCCGCGAGTTGAGGTTCTCCACCAGCGCGCTGCTGCGCGGGGTCTGCGCCATGGCCCGGCTCACGGCGTCAAAGAGCGTGTGGAACTTGCCTCCGGTCTGCGCCCGTAGCCGGTTCCACCTCTGCCAATACGCGGCCGAGGTGCTGGGCAAGCGGTGCAGCACGCACGCCTCTCGCACGAGGGGTTCGGCGAGGTCGTGGGCTTGCGCGATGTCGGCCAGCTTGGCATCGAGCACGCCGGCGAAGGCGAGCAAGGTGTCGCGCTGGTTCTGCAGGGCGACCCGCACCGGGCGGATGCGTCGTGCACCTCCAAGTTCGCAGCGCGCCAGCTCCTCGACGATGAAGTCGAACAGCACTTGCCGGGTGGCCAGAACCGGCCCGGCCAGGGCCAGAACATCATAGCTCAGCCACTGGGTGAGCGTTCGGATGTCGCGGGCCAACTCATGCGCCTGGGTCTCGGTCTGTCGCGCAAGCGCCAGCTGGGTGGCAGGCTCGTCGTCTGGACCACGCTGGCCGGTGCGGTCGATCTTGGCCCGCAGCTTCTGACGCCGGGACGTGGCGCCCTTGGCAAGGCGCGCCAGCGTGTTGGCGAGGCCTTCGCACTGGCGCTGGATGTGGTAACACGTCGCCGTGGCACGGCGTGTCGCCCCAGGCGGCCCTCTGCCCGGCGCGCAAGCCTTGCCCGGCATCGGCGATCGTGTAATCGGGCCGCAGCCCCTGCTCGGCGGCGTCGAGCAGATGCACGCCCCAGGTGTCGGCGTCACGATGCTGCTCCGCCGCCAGGAGATAGCAGTACGTCGACTGGGCATCGACGCCGGCCAGCACGGGCGTCGCACCCTGGAAGAGCTCATCGTGCAGGCCCACACGAATGCCTGACAGGTCTTGCTCCCGGTTGATGACGCCCGCCTGCAGCGTGGCCGACTGCAGCACGTGGTAGACCGTGCCCACGCTGATGGACAAGCCCAGCAGGTCGCGCAGGAACTCGACGACGCCGCGATAGGAGCTGCGGCAGATCAGCGTCAGCCCGACGATCAACTGGTGCAACCAGGCCTTGGTCACCGCCAACTCGAACAGCACCTCATGGTCGGGCGTCGCCGACAGGAACGCGTCATCCAACGCCGCGCCGGCCTTGTGCGTCTGCTGGTAGACGAACTTGCGACTGACCCCGTGCCGGGCCGCCAGATCGCTGATCGTCGCTGATTGCGCCAACGCCTGAATGGCCAGGTCC
>JAABVA010003888.1_pt1 | contig 13988 bp, 13 predicted proteins | sample 5560331 | NCBI WGS metagenome assembly JAABVA01 (sample SAMN12812661, study PRJNA571458) | rock metagenome | isolation source: Antarctica rocks | place: Antarctica: Victoria Land, Mt New Zealand sud | collected 2016-01-07 | reverse complement strand
GGGGAAGAGGGGAGGAAGGGGGGAGTGAGGCAGCGTGGTGAGAGGAGAGGGAAGGGGGGAGGGGTGGATGTGGGGTGGATGTCGCCTATGAGATTCGAATTATTTGAAGAGGGCAAAAAGGATCCTAATTCGGGTTTTGTATATGTCAGGCGAGCAGTGTTCCAGATGATCTTTTCAAATGGCGAGCAAATGGTTTATGGACGTATTTCACCCTGTGCGTTAGATTTACTATGTAGGCACCTCCATTGAGAGGTTTCGAACCTCCAATGCCATCTGCCTTCTCCCCACACGTCTCTTCTGAACGCAACGCAACGCAAAGCACCAACCACCCTATCCCTTCTCTCTACCACCCCCCACCACCCACCCCCAACCACAACGTCGACTCCAACGCCAGAACCTGCGGCCACATCCCTGTCAGCATCTCTCAAAAGTCTCAAACAGCGGGACCGTCAAGACTCACAATAGCAGTCCTCGTCGGAATATAGACCTGAATGAAATTCTTCCTCCCATTCCACTCAAACGGCGTCGTGAAGAACCTCGTCCCCTTCGCATTCCTCCCAAAGCCGCCAAACGCCACGTCATCGGAATCAAGCACAATCTGATATGTGCCGCTCTGCTGCACGCCGACGCGGTAATCTGCGAAGCTCTGCGTGGGATGAAAGTTGAAGATCCACAGCAGTCCCGCGCGCTCAAAGACAACGACTTTATCCTGTTCGTTCCGCAAGCTTATATACGCCTGCTCGGAGTGCAGCCAGCCGTACTTTTCCTCGGTCCATTGCATCTTGGCGTCAAACTCGTTCAGGAATCTGTAGCGCAGCATGTGATCGTCGGCGAGGTTGAATTGGCGCCGGGCGTACCAGAAGCTATTGTCGTTGCCTTCGCGCGGGAAGTCGAGCCATTCCGGGTGACCGAATTCGTTGCCTTCGAAGTTGAGGTAGCCTTCGCCGCCGAGGCCATGGGTGATGAGGCGGATCAGTTTGTGCAGGGAGAGGCCACGTTCGATTACTGGGGTGAATTCGGAGAGGATGGACATGTGCGTGTAGAGCTCTTTGTCGCAAAGCCACATTAGCAGGGATTTGTCTCCGACAAGCCTGTGACTCCTGTCAGCGGAAGTCATATGCTAATGTTGGATAGACCTACGCTTGGTCGTGACTTTCAGCATATGCGATGGTTTTCTCGCCATGCCTTCGGTTAGTAAGGGTAAAGGTCAAAGCTCCCATGTCCCATGCCGCGTCTTCCTTCTCTTTTAACCATTTGATGTACATGTCTGGGATCGCCATAGCTAATCGGTAATCGAAACCGATTCCGCCAAGTGATAAGGCTACGCACAATGCCGGCATGCCTGAAACATCTTCTGCTATCGTGATGCAATTTGGGTATATCTGGTGCAGCATTTCATTGGCGAGCATTAGATACACGACTCCTTCTTCGTCAACGTTTGGACCAAAGTACTCATGATAGCCCCCAGAAAATCCGCTATCATGATCAGTAATGCTCTAGATCGTGAGGGGGTCCACTTACGTGCCAATACCGTGGTGGGTATAAAGCATGCTGGTAACGCCGTCAAACCGAAACCCATCAAATTGGTATTCATCCATCCAGAATCGTAAGTTGGAAAGTAAAAATCTCAAAACTTCATGACTGCCGTAATCAAACAACCTACTGTCCCACAGCTCGTGCCTACCTTTAGCGCCCTCATGGAAATATACATTGTCTGTACCGTCAAACTCATTGAGGCCGTCCAAGACATTCTTCGAAGCATGGCTATGCACAACATCCAAAAGCACGGCAATTCCTAGGCCATGCGCAGTGTCGATGAGCTCCCTCAGGTCGTCTGGGGTACCGAATCGACTACTCGCAGCGAAGAAGCTATTTATTTGATAACCAAAACTCGCGTAGTATGCATGTTCCATGATTGCCATCAATTGGATAACATTATATCCTAGATGATGTATCCTGGGCAGGGTATTTTTGGTGAACTCTTTGTATGTTGTTATTCGGAGCTCTGGGGATGATATTCCGACGTGAGCCTCGTATATGCGGACACTGGCCGGTTTCGATGGACGCGCGTGTTTGAAGGTATAACGCTCGTTCTTCGGAGGGTTCCAGAAAACGCCATCGTAGGCTGGAGAGACGGTGATATCTTGGGTCACACGAGTGATCCATGCCGGGATACGTTCAATGCGCTCCCCTGATGGTTTTATCATGGATATCTAGAACCTCGAGTCAACTTCAGACTTGAATCGTAAAGGCTCTATGACCTACTTTGACTTTGGAACTGTGTGGTATGGCGGAATGGCCATCCTTTGCTGGTAGGGTGACTTCCCACATGCCATACTCACCCCTCGTCATGGGTGTGGCTTCCCGGTCCCAATTGTCTAGCAAGTAGCCATTGTCAGTAGGTTTCCTTAAAGATGGTGCGGTAGTTTCTAAGTACTAAAATCTCCAATGAGATATGCCTTGGTAACATTCGGCGCCCATTCTCGGTAGGTAATGTCTCCGTTTCCATGAACATTGAATCCAAACTTTTCGAAACCTTTGCTGAAATTTTCCAGGCCACCTTCAGTCTCATTGATTGTCTTTTTCCACCTTTGGGCATGACTATATCTGCTTCTGAGAGGGTCTTTAAAGGGCGAAAGCCATGGATCAAGCTGAACAACACCTAAGCATGTCAGCTAGACATGTCCTACTAAAGCAATATGGAGTCTTACCTGTGCCATCGGCGGGGACCTTGCTGCCGCCAGGCTCTCCCATGACTGAATTATCTGATTCCTTATTGAGAGCCATCCTGTGGAAGCTCTTTCTGATTTGCTTGAACAGATTGGCCGACTGGAAAAGAGCAGCGTCAGGACGACTCCTTAGGTTACTTCAACCAATTTCAAGAATTGAGCAAAAGGTGAAATAGTATAACCATGGTTTTGAGGATGTTAGTACCACTATTTATCCGACTCCGTATCAAAACCGCGGGGGTTGAACCAGTGGGTGGTTCCCCACCATCAAGCTAGAGGAGACGGAAGTTCCTCAACAGCCAACAGAAAACCATCCATATTCGCAGATCATCGTCATCGTGCATACTGTGTACTGTATACGAGTATGCGGACACGGCGCTTGAGGCTCGTATCGTCACGTGCTTGAGCTTATCGTTTCACTCTGGCTGGTCGTCACCATCACCGACAGTTGTGAGGTTGGAGGCACCTCGGTCGCGGTGGCAGGGGCTTTCACGAATCTTTGCGCTGTGTACTTAGCAGACACATCAAGCCGATGCCCATGTCAACTTGCCCAGGTCCTCGATGAGCAGCTGGAGAATCGCTGCAATAAATGGCATCACCTTCCATGGCCACCCGGCATCCTGCAGCCCAGGTTCGGCTTTCATACATAGCCTTGTCCTCCATCTGCCGGTCTTTTGCCACTTCCACGACCGCCAGCTCATCTTCGCAATTCCACCGCTCCGACTTTACCAGTCAGCCTTTCACCGGCAGCTATGAGCCCAATGAGAGGACGACAGGGCCACTTGGTGGCGCCTCTGTCTTGGGAGCGCCAAAGTTGACTCCAAAAGTTCTCAAACAGCACTTGGATCAGTTCGTTGTGGGCCAGGAAAGGGCTAAAAAGGTTCTGAGTGTAGCGGTGTATAATCATTATCAAAGGATACAAGATTCTCTACGGCAGGAGGAAGAGGAGCAGGCTTTATTGCAGCAGCGTCTACGAAGAGAAATGGCTAAGGGTCATCCGTTGGAAGGTACAGAGACAAGCACCACCCACGGTTTCATAGGCTAAACCCCTGACCTAGATGAATACCCAGGCCACCAGCAGACCATCCACTTACACCCACCGGGTCCACCCATAGGAGGACCCATTCTAGACTCCTCGCCGCTTACCCTTGATAAAGCCAACATCCTCCTACTAGGCCCATCTGGTGTGGGAAAGACCCTTATGGCCAAAACCCTCGCTCGTGTCCTCGCCGTACCCTTCAGCATGTCGGATTGCACTCCCTTCACTCAAGCCGGCTACATCGGCGAAGACGCCGAAATCTGCGTCCAACGGCTTCTCGCAGCCGCAAACTACGACGTTGCCGCCGCAGAACGAGGAATCATCTGCCTAGATGAAGTCGACAAAATTAGCACTACAAAAGTTAGCCACGGCAAAGACGTGGGCGGTGAGGGCGTTCAGCAAGCGTTGCTAAAGATAATCGAAGGCACTACCCTCCAAATCCAAGCCAAGCAAGAGAAATCCACCTCTTCGCGCAGTGGCAGCCCCGGTTCCTCATCTACAACGACCTACCCAACCAACAGCCCTCTCTCAGGCGGCGTAATGGGCGGTCCCACTTCCTCCTCTTCCAGTCCCAACAACACCTCTTCCGGCCCCTCCAAGCCCGAAACCTACAACGTCCGCACCGACAACATCCTCTTCATCTTCGCCGGCGCCTTTGTCGGCCTCCAAAAAGTCATCCTCAACCGCATCGCCAAAGGCTCCATCGGCTTCAACAACACCATCCGCTCCCCCTCTTCCTCGTCAAACAACACCAACAATCCTACCACCATCACCGTTCCCCCCAACTCCTCCGAATCCAAACTCTTCGAAAAACACCTCCCCTTCTTCACAACCGCCACCCCCTCCCCCTCCGGCACCCCACGAGAATACAACCCTCTCGACCTCGTCGAACCCACCGACCTCCAAACCTACGGCCTCATCCCCGAACTCGTCGGCCGCATCCCCGTCTCCGCCGCCCTCTCCGCTCTCGACCAAGACGCCCTCGTCCGCGTCCTCACCGAGCCCCGCAACTCCCTCATCAAACAATACGAGCAGCTCTTCTCCCTTAGCGGCGTCGAGCTGCGCTTCACGCGCGGCGCGCTGCGCGAAATCGCAGCGAGCAGCTTGGGCATGGGCACCGGAGCGCGGGGCCTGCGGACAGTGTGTGAGCGGCTGCTGACGGAGACGATGTTTGAGGCGCCTGGGTCCAGCATCAAACACGTTCTTATTACGGCTGCTGTGGCGCGAAGGGAGTGTGCGCCGGTTTATTTGGCGAGAGGGCAGCAGCATAAGTTCCAGGCGCTGCTTGCGGCGGAGGAGGAAGAATTTGATGCGAAGAATAAGCCTGACGAAGATGGGGGAACTGAAGGTGGTGGTGGGGGAGTACAGGGAACAGCGGGGAGTTTCGAGGAGTATAGGGAGAAGAGTAAGGCTGCGGGGTTAATATGATGGCCTTGGGGTATATATGTTTGGATGATGCATGATGGAATATGAGTATGTCTTGGTGTATATATTTGGGGCTTTTATGATGGGACGCATTGATAGTGCACGGCGTGGTATATAGTCACATGTATAAGAGCAAGAATCTGACCGGAAAGATTGAAAAGGGCACGCGGCGAACAGCTTAGAATCTCGCGCCGTCGATCGATTTCTACTACACCTTATCTACTAAGAATACATACTGAAAGCTCATAGACCTCACGACCCTTAATCCTTTTCTAAATCTGCCAAAATCTTCTCACCCTTGGCACGGGCGGAATCGATATCGCCGACCATGTAGAAAGCACCTATTGCGAATCGTATTAGCAAAACATAATTTTAGTTAGACCGCTACTATGCACGAGGTATAGGACATGCGAACCTTCTGGTAGATCATCACCCTCTCCGCTCATGATAGCCTTAAAGCTGCGGATTGTATCCTTTAGGTCCACCAATTTGCCCTCAATGCCTGTGAAAACCTGCGCGACTGTGAATGGTTGTGATAAAAATCTTTGCAGCTTCCGAGCACGCTCAACAGTAAGCTTGTCAGCTTCTGACAATTCGTCCATGCCGAGAATGGCGATGATATCCTGCAACGACTTATACTCCTGCAACATCTGTTGCACGCGCGTGGCGGTGTTGTAGTGGTCGTCACCAACGACACGAGGATCCAACATACGAGACTTTGAGTCGAGAGGGTCCACGGCGGGGTAAATACCTAACTCAGAGATACCGCGCGAGAGCACAGTGGTGGCGTCTAAGTGGGCGAAAGTGGTAGCAGGGGCGGGGTCAGTCAGATCGTCAGCAGGCACGTAGACGGCTTGCACGGAGGTGATGGAACCCTTTTGCGTAGTGGTGATACGTTCTTGCATGAGACCCATGTCGACGGCAAGGGTGGGTTGGTAACCGACGGCTGAAGGAATACGCCCAAGCAAGGCAGACACTTCGGAACCGGCCTGGGTGAAGCGGAAGATATTGTCGATGAAGAGGAGCACTGATGTTGTTAGCTCAAACTGTAAACTTCGAAAAAGGCATTTGTATACCATCTTGGCCTTCCTCGTCACGAAAGTACTCGGCGACGGTCAGACCAGTAAGAGCGACACGGGCACGAGCTCCCGGGGGCTCATTCATTTGGCCAAACACAAGGGCGACCTTAGACTCGCCATCGAGGTTGATGACCTGGGTTTCTTGCATTTCGTGATACAAGTCGTTGCCTTCACGGGTACGCTCGCCGACACCCGTAAAAACCGAGTAACCACCGTGGGCTTTGGCGATATTGTTCTGATTGCCTAATTAGCAACGTCTTAAAAGAATGTAGCGTCTCAATGCCAAACCACGCACAATCAGCTCCTGAATAAACACAGTCTTGCCGACACCCGCACCTCCAAAAAGACCAATCTTTCCTCCACGGGCATAGGGAGCCAGCAAGTCTACGACCTTGATACCGGTAACAAGCACCTCGGCGGACGTTGACTGCTCGACAAACTCGGGAGCATCGGCGTGAATAGGCTTTTTTTGGGTGTGCTTGATTGGGCCCCGCTCATCAATGGGGTCACCAGTAACGTTCATAATACGACCGAGGGTACCAGGTCCAACTGGTATCATAATAGGCGAGCCGGTATCGGTAGCCTTACGCCCTCGGACGAGACCCTCCGTACCTGGAAGATGTTCATCAGCGCGCTGATTCCTCCTTAGCCTGTAGTCGTCAAGGATCTTACCGTCCATAGCAATTGTCCGGACGACATTCTCTCCCAAATGTTGCTATCCGTCAAATTAGCTTAGTGCCATTGCGTGCTGTATTTTGCTCCAGGCAAGCTTACGGCAACCTCAAGGATCAGCTTTTGGCCGTTGTTGCTTGTCTCTAAGGCATTGAGAATCGGCGGTAGTGTATCGGTATCGAATTTGACTATTCGACAGGGTTATAGACTCAGTACGGCTCTCACAGTCGGTTGTCCAAGCTCGCAGACTAAGCGTCACGTCTTTCGAGGAAGGTCTTTGGCCTACCATCGACGACAGCACCAATGACTTGGTAGATCTTCCCCTCGAGGGAACTGGTACTTGCAAGCCGCGCACTAAACGCTGGAGCGAAATTGCTTCTTATGGGTTGGAAAGCATTTCGAGCCACGCTTGGCCTCACAAACGCTGCGGTTCGAAGAGTCCGGGCGAGGCCGCTGTTCCGAGGATGCGCAGATTAGCTGGGAGCATCGAAGGTAGATAGTTCAGGAAGCTTGCCTCTTGAACATTGTGATTGATGCTAAAGAACAATAGGAGATATGGGAGGGAATGAATGGAATCGGTGGAAGCTGGGACTTGAGGAGCAAAGAGTGAGGTCGGTTCGTGCAAGAGTTTGGGAGGAATTGCCGCTACACCTAACGCCGTTAGCTGCTAATTCACGACCTCATTTTCCCACCTCAACCTCCAGGACTACTGTCAACGTCGCAGAATTTATGCGGATCGACTATAATTGAGCTGCGACAGCTACGCGGAGCTGTAAATTTCAACCTTTCAGCGTATCTGGCCACGACCTACTCCTGTCTTCTGCACAACAACCTCACAATGCTACGCTCATTCCCCCGAGCTGGCCCCAGCTCTTCATTACTCCGAGGTCCTTCAATCCGAGCAACCATACGACGCTCTACACCAATATGTACGCTCGACACACAAAGCAAACAGTCGCGACAGGCATCTGCTCATGCTATTTCGAACCCCACACTGGCAAGCATAGAGAAGCGATGGGAAACGATGCCTCCTCAGGAGCAGGCGGACCTATGGATGGCATTGAGGGATCGGATGAAGACCGATTGGCATGAATTGACGTTACAAGAGAAGAAGGCCGGTAAGTTTGCATACCAATAGCATGTCTATATCGAGGGCGGCCCCGCGATGTGGCTATGCGATGTTGGTCAAAGAGCCGCAACACGATAGATTACGTATCAATCTTGAGAGTAGTAAAGCTAATACAATTCGATTTCAGCATACTGGATTGCTTTCGGGCCTCACGGACCCCGTGCGCTTCCTCCTCCTGGAGAGGGCAGACTCATCTTCTACTACACAATGATTGCAGTCGGAATCTCTGGCGTGATCTTCTTGCTTATTAGATCGCAAGCCGGACCTCCACCAGGAACTATGAACCAACAATATCAGGAGATGACGAACGAGTATCTTAAGGTGGGTTTGCCTATTGACTCATGTTATACCACATATACTCATTACTTCTTATAGAACCAAAAAACCGAGGCCATCTCCGGAGTCTCATCACAGGGTTACACAGGTAAAGGCCAAGTGCAGAGCAAACCAAAGAAACCATAGACGTGTCTATGAAATAAGATTGCTGCAATATCTGTATTGTACTTTTAACAGCTCGCCAAAGTTTTCTCCCCTCGGACATCTCGGCACGGAAGAGCTTATGTATCCCTGAAGTATTGGCTGTCACCCACAAGCTTGTCTGTTCTTCGTAGTGGCCTACGATACCGCTGCGAGAAAAGAGAGGATTGTGGAAAATGGAAGATGGGCCTCGGGTACTTGGTTTGAAATTTTTTCCAGGCTTGGGCTTTTGTACAGACGCATAGAGAATTTGAACATACAATATATATACGGCACCTCATTCGATCAGTCATATGAGGACTGATATTTCTATTCTCGTTCCTATGAGCACACCATTTCATCATTGGAATTTTCTTAAGGGAGCACAGATACACTGTCTACTAATTCACTCACGATTCCGCTTCCTTCTTTGTACAAACACAAGCATTGATAGCCGTACTTTTACTTACGCGTCTGTTGACTTTCATCTTCTCATTCGAGACGATGTAAGCTTTGTTACATATTGCTACCATCTGTTTCTTTTCTGCTGTCCTCTTTGTCTGTCTCATTCAGTCTCCAGCACTATCCGTAAGATAACGCCCATCGTTTCCCCAAATCAGTATGACTTGCTTGCCTTCTCAGCCTGCTCTTGTTGGGTCAGCAAGGCTAAAAGAGACCCTGGTTTTAAGGGAGATGATCGCGGATGTTCATGATCCTAATCTATCACAGTCCGAGAAGTAATAAACAATGTCAAATCCACGTGGACCGTCTTCGACCTATTTGGACTGTCTTCAGATACGTTGCATCACTTGGGTCCATTGGCCGATATTTCACACAGATATATCGTTTACGAGGTTGCAGAATCAGACCTTTGCGTCTCTCCAGTGCTTGACTCGGCATTGCGGCCAAACAAACTTTTAAGCATAGCAGTCCTTTAGAACGTGTCCCCGCCGTTCGTATCCTTCATGCCCGTCGGCCTTGCACGCCCTTTGATCTGATGGATTAGTAAGATAGAAGCCGAATCCGAAGGCCCTACAATGACAGCATACGAGTGACCTGTACGGAGTATATGGATCAAGGAAAAACGTGCCCGTCACAAGATAGCAATATCAGTCAATCGCCAGATACGCCAGCTATGATTCATACCCTGAGTAAGTGTGCAAATAATCGCGCATACCAAATACGGGAGCGTTGGTCGAAGTTGCAACGCTCGGGCTGAGCTTTGTCACGTCGTTGAGCGGAGTTCGCCGGAAACTCGCCCGGAGCCGTCACTTGTAAGTTGTAAGGCACGTACCAAAGGTCGAAAGCATCATAGGGCCGATTAAAACCCTCCATTTCCATCAATTTCTCTCAGCAGACATTTCACCCTACAACCACCATACTTTGGAAGATATAATCATTCTAAAAGCTTTCAAACATTGCCTCCACTCTATAACTGTCTATACAGAGGTAAGACCATCATTCCCTAATTGCGGCCAAGCATAGCTAATTGTCTGCTAGACCGCACAATGTCGGAAACACTGGTATGAATCGCATCAACGGATCGAAGCTTAATAGCTCACAGTTCTAGGTCGGAATCAATGGCTTCGGTCGTATTGGAAGAATTGTAAGTCAATGCAGCTCTTGTGTGAAGCTTCGCTGGTCCTAATTCTGCTCCAGGTCTTCCGCAATGCGTATGTGCCCCACCATCCTTATCGATAATTATTTTTTGCGCCACAGAAAAGCAAAGCTGATTCGGAAACCACAACAGCGTCGAGCACGGTGCCGTAAAGGTTGTCGCGGTCAATGACCCATTCATTGAGCCCAAGTATGCTGTAAGTTCTCTTCTAGCTTCCCTCTTCGTCACCAAATCTCCCCATGTTGCTGTGGTGGGTTCCTTAGAGAACGAGTAACTAATTGTGCTCCATCTAGGCATACATGCTCAAGTATGACTCTCAGCATGGCCAATTCAAAGGCACCATCGAAGTTGACGGCAATGACCTCGTGGTCAATGGCCAGAAAGTTAAATTCTACACCGAGAAGGACCCCGCCAACATCCCATGGAAGGACACTGGCGCATACTACATCGTCGAGTCAACGGGTGTATTTACAACCACTGAGAAGGCCTCAGCCCATCTGAAAGGTGGCGCCAAGAAGGTTGTCATCTCAGCACCTTCTGCAGATGCCCCTATGTTCGTCATGGGTGTCAATGAGAAGTCGTACAAATCCGACATCGAGGTTATCTCCAACGCATCTTGCACAACCAACTGTCTCGCTCCTCTTGCAAAGGTTGTTCACGATGAATTCGGTATCATTGAAGGTCTCATGACCACCATTCACTCCTACACTGCGACTCAGAAGACGGTCGATGGCCCATCTGCAAAGGACTGGAGAGGTGGACGGACTGCTGCTCAGAACATTATCCCTAGCAGCACTGGTGCAGCTAAGGCTGTTGGAAAGGTCATCCCAGAATTGAATGGCAAGCTTACTGGCATGTCGATGCGTGTGCCAACATCGAACGTTTCGGTTGTCGACCTTACCGTCCGTCTTGAGAAGTCCGCCACCTATGACCAGATCAAGGAAGCTATCAAGAAGGCAGCTGCTGGACCCATGAAAGGTATGCTAATTTAAGGACTTAGCTTAAGTTTTAGCTGACTGGTGAAAGGTATAATGTCCTACACTGAGGACGACATTGTCTCAACGGATCTCAACGGGGACGATCACTCCTCCATCTTTGATGCAAAGGCTGGTATCTCTCTCAATGACCATTTTGTCAAGCTCGTCGCGTGGTACGACAACGAGTGGGGCTACTCCCGCCGTGTGTTGGACCTCCTAGGTATGATTTGATATGTATAATTTTGCACAGATTCTCCTAACTGACTTCCTGACAGCCTACATTTCCAAGGTCGACCACTCAAAATAAGTATCAGGATGGAGCACTGATGTCCGTAGTCGGCTATGAAGGAGGAGGTTTGTTCCGGAGAGGGCCAGGAGTGCAGACACTGGGGAAAAGTACTGAAGTCAACTGGACGCAATGGATTTGATGCTTCGGTCTTGGTACCGCAACCGCAATACAACTAGAACTTCTCAAAACACAGTTTATGCAGTTTAAATGTTCTTCAAGTGATCTCTATCAAGCCTCCGAGCTTGCGTACCTGACGCAACTTCTCTGGATCCAAGCGGATTTGAGATGTAGAATGGTTTTTGCACATTGAAGCATCCACTGCCCAAGCACAAAGTCATCCGTAGGCAAACTAGTCGAATACTGGCAGAGTGAAGCTAGCTTAAGGTGTCTTGTCGTCTGTGAGGCTGTGAGTCTGTGAGTTGAGACTTGAGAGACTGGGAGATTGGCTTAGCGCACACCTAGTAATCTCCGCGTCAGGGGTGCATCATTATTTATATTTGAGAGCGAGCTGCCCATCATTGTTCTTTCTCCACCACGAACATGATGTACAAATCTATCACCTGCCCCGAGGGCTTGACATTGACCTTGCGAGAAGATGTGTGGAGATCATCTCACGATGCATCTCAACCTAACCATAGCCCCAAAGAAGGGGTTCTCATTAGCTGAGTTCTTTGAGTTGCCTTTCGGCGTTGGTACACTGTAAGCACTGTACTACGTCGAACATCAAGAGAACACCTTAAAGAGGTCTCACTGGAAGAAGAGCAGAAGGAGTAGAAAGAGCAGCCAGATTGAACCAAAAAAATCCGAAAATTAAAAAACCAAATAAAAAAAGAGAAAACAATACAAACAAACCACGATGCAATTCACCGCCCTCCCCAACGAGCTAGTTCTCCACATCTACCAGTCCTGTACCGACATTCCATCTGTCCTAAACCTCGCATCAACCTGCCATCGCTTCCGCAAGGTCCTTTCCCTACCCAGGCGTCTCCCTACCCTCTACCTCGCCGCCGAAGCTCAATTTGGCCCCCTCTCTTCCGCCATGACCCTCGTCACCCACAACACTAGCCAACCCCCGCATTTACCGCGGCCCTCACCTCCTCACTCCCTTGCCCTCCTCACACGCCTCCTCGCCGTCGGCCGCGTCGCAAACCAATGGGCGAACCTTTACCCCTTCCAGAAGTGGCGCGGCCCGCAAAGCTCTTCCCGCCGTCTGCTGAACTCCACCGAGCGTCACCGCCTCCGCCGCGCTTGCTACCGTCTCTGGCTCTACAGCCTCGCTTTCCACACGCCTATGCGCCCCCGTACAACGCGTTTGTCGCCCCCAGCCATCCGCTCCCGCGCTGCTCTGCTGCGTTCATGGCCAACGGATCACTTGGCGCAAATGCTGGACTTGTACACCATATTTCGCAACGTCGTGCAAACGCACATCTGCCCCAGCAACGCGCTCGTCATGCGTAGACACAAAGCTCGTTTCCCAGACGACCCATACCCCTCGCGATTCCACGCCTCACATCATCCACCAGGTTTCCCGCAAGCATACTTCCACAGCACACCGCACGTAACAAAGCTACTTGCGAGATCCCGCCAAGACACATACGGCTTCGATGGCTGGGGCGATGAAATCGCACACTACTACGTCGTAGAGGATATGCTGAAACTGGACCCAGGACAATTGATGTGGCTATACAACGAACTCACGTGCACAAGCGAAACGAACGAGGCATGCACCGCGAGCCTGACCGGGACGGCATATCCAGCCAACGGAGGCTACGCCGGTGGAAAGACGATAGTGGAGAGGTTCGTCGCGGGTTTGGGAGGGGAGTGGTTTGAGAATAATGGGGAGACGTTTGTGGAGACGGCGGCGCTGGTCGTTGGGGATCGAGGGGAGGAGGTGAAGGTTTTGAAGGAGATGGTGGAGGATAAGATGGAGGGGATTGTGAAGGAGGGGGAAGTCGTGTGAGAGAGGCGAAGGGGGTAGGGGTAGGAGAGGGATAATGAGGATTGGAGTATGTCTGGAGGGGAAAGGGGGAGATTTTGGGGGGGTGGGATTGGAGGATGGGAAGGATATCTCACTTCTAAACATGTCTAACTTCTTTACTCTCTTCGAATACTCAGCAGCGTCTACAGCCCGCACATCTTTAAATAACCAATATCACTTAACTTTGCTTCTGTATTTTTAAAACAGTCCTCCCGTCCTCATCTCCTTTCCTTCACAATTCACCTATCAGCAAACACCCCCTATCCAACCATTTTACTGTCGAACCCCAAGAAAATGCCGAACCCCCCTAAAATCTTTCTCCCGGTCATTCCCTCACGCACGCACGCAAAAACCACCTTTTCCCCACTCCATCGTCTTCTTCAATACCCCACATTCTCTAAGGTACCATTGAAAAGCTCGGTTTTTCTCTCCTCTCAACAACCCCTTTGTATTCGCCCGGCTAGCCCTAGTCTCAACTTCTTATCATTTTTGCTTCGAGAGAGTCTGTCTTTTTTACGTTTTATACAAATTATCACACTCATGCATGCTTCGGTGGTTTTTTTTGGGGGGGGGGGGGGGGGGGGGTTGGGGGTTTGT
>JAABVA010003887.1_pt1 | contig 13988 bp, 15 predicted proteins | sample 5560331 | NCBI WGS metagenome assembly JAABVA01 (sample SAMN12812661, study PRJNA571458) | rock metagenome | isolation source: Antarctica rocks | place: Antarctica: Victoria Land, Mt New Zealand sud | collected 2016-01-07 | reverse complement strand
CCACCCGCGCCCTGTCGCCGCAGGCCCGTGAGCGTGCGCCCCTCCTGGCACAGCAGCAGCCCGAGCAGCACGGTCACGAAGTGCTGGTATTGCGGCTTGCTCAAACAGGTGGCGACGCTGGCCGCCCCCTGGCGGACACGGGCATCAAGGCATACAATCGGGATAGGCATGGCGGTCCTCCTGGCTGCAAGGGCGTGTGAGCACCCTCTTGGTACCAGATGGAGCGCCATGCCTCAATTCTCCTAAAAACTGCAAAGATAGAGCTCCCGTATCACGCTTATAGAACGTGTCCGTAGCCTTCCAGAAAACGCGTGTGGACTTACCGGATGCACCACTTAGCGGTAGTTTGTTAAAAGGGGTGTGGGATGGTAGACCGAGGGAGGGAGGTGACGCCATGACCCGCCGCATCGACTGCCCGCCGGCACCCGGCCCGCTCGAGGAGTACGCCGCGCGCTTCGACGACCTGTTCACCCACGCGGCCCAGCGCCGTGGCTTCCGCGACTACCTCGCGGGGCTCCTCTTGCCCCGGGACCGCAACAAGACGCTGACCGGGTTGGCGGGGGCCGAGCCCGTCGTCGCGGCGCAGGAGGCGCCCGTCCAGCGCCGGCAGTCCTTCCTCTCCGAGTCGGTCTGGGACGCCGCGGCCGTCAACGCCCGCCGCCTGGAGCTGACCTGGGCCGACGCCGCGCTCGCCCCGCACGAGGGCGGCGTGCTGGTCATCGACGAGACCGGCGACCGCAAGGACGGGACGAAGACGGCGCACGTCGCCCACCAATACCTCGGCTCGGTCGGCAAGATCGCCAACGGCATCGTCTCGGTCACGAGCTTGTGGGCCGACGAGCGCGCCCACTACCCGCTGCACGTCGCGCCCTACACGCCCGCCGCCCGCCTGCCGCTGGGCAAGGAGGACCCCGCCCTGCGCACCAAGCCCCAGCTGGCGTCCGCCCTGGTCGACCGCGCGCTGGACCTGGGTGTGCCGTTCCGCGCGGTCGTGGCCGATTGCGCCTACGGCGAGAACGCCGCCTTCGAGGGCGAGCTGTGGGGGGCGGGCGTGCCGTTCGTCCTCGCGCTGCGGCCCTCGCGCGGGACGTGGGGGCCGGAGGAGGCCGCGCACACGCCCGCGGAGGCGGCGCGGGAGGTGCCGTGGGCGAGCGCGGCGGAGCCGGGTGGCTGGACGGCGGTGGAGCGGCGCTTCCGCGACGGGCACACCGAGACGTGGTGGGCCGTCGACCTGGAGCTGGCCGGGTACGGGCCGCGCGGGTACACGCGCCTGGTGGCGGCGACGACCGACCCGGCGACGCTGCCCGCGGCGAGCACCTGGTATGTGGCCACCAACCTGCCGCACCCGCAGATCGCGCCCGCCGCGGAGTCGGCGCCCGTCGCGGAGTCGGCGCCCGTCGCGGAGTCGGCGCTCGCCCCGGCGGACCTGGCCGAGGTGGTGCGGCTGTACGGCCTGAGGCAGTGGGTGGAGCAGGGCTACAAACAAGTGAAAGGGGCGCTGGGCTGGGCCGACTTCCAGGTCCGCTCCGACCGCGCGATCCGGCGGCACTGGTATCTGGTCTGCTGCGCCTTCTCCTTCTGCTGGTGGGCCTACCTGCGCCGGCACGACGCGATCGCGGTCGATCAGGCACCCGAGACGGCCCCCGCCCCGGCGGCGGGGCCGGTGGGGGAAAAAAGGAGGCGTCGCAGGGGCGGGCATGGGGGCGCGCCCGACGCTGTCGTGGCCGGTGGCGCTGCGGCAGGTGCAGGGCTGGCTGGACCCGTGGACCACGCTGTGGCGGTACTGGCGCGCCTGGTCGAGCGCGCCCCCGCCGCCCGCCTTGTGGGCGCTGCTTGACGCCGTCGCAAGCGGTCGGCCCTTGCACCTGCCGCTCTGCATTTAACAAACTACCGTTAGCCGAGCGCGTCGCAACGATCCACCGCGCCAGTCAGGGGACGTACGGCGCGCCGCGCGTCCGAACCGAAGCTAGCCGCGGCGGGCACGGGCTACGGGCGCACGCGCGTGGCGCGGCTGATACGCCGGGCCGGCCTGGTCGGCTGCCACCGGCGGTGGGCCTTCGAGACGACGCGGCGCGACCCGGCGGCGGAGCAGGCGCCCGATCTGGTCGGACGGGCCTCCGCGGCCCCCGCGCCCGACCGGCTCTGGGTCGCCGATCTGACCTACGTGCCGACCGGGGAGGGGTTCCTCGACGTGGCGGTGGTCCACGACGCGGCGGTGGTCCACGACGCGTTCAGCTGCCGCGTCGTGGGCTGGCCCACGGCCGATCACATGCGGGCGGAGCTGGTGGCGGGCACGTTGCAGGCCCTAATCTGAACTAGCAATCAGGGTATCACTTGTCACTTCATACTGTAAGCACAATTGGTGAAAGGACTTCGCTAGGTACGCGAAATGTCGCGGCGGTCTAGAAAGCGCAATCCTAACATAGTGCTCTCCTCTTTCTTGATCATTCCAATAAAATGGTCCTCCTGGTAGCACATGAACGTTCCACCGCTCTAGCCAGGCGCAGAAGTCGGAACTTCGCCAAGCTTCAGGTAAACGGATCCACGCAACGCTGAGTGAGGACGTAGGCCTTTCGATGATCAAAGGAGTATTGTCTAAGAGATACTTAAGAGTTGAGCGATTTTCCTCGATTACGCTCGACGTCAATATTGAACCTGCTTCTAGGTCGACAGAAATATATCTGGTTAACAAATTGAATATAAACGGCGAAACATTCAAAATGATGTCGTTCGACACAGCTGACAACTCGTTGCGAAGTACCTCATCACAGACAATTATCCCTAGTTTCATGTCAAGCGTTGGCCACGTCTTTCCTGTATCTTCTAGAGCAATGAATCGTACGTTAGAGGATCGCAATAACGCATATTGATCCCACGCGATATACGAACTGAAAAAGCGAAAGCTAAAATCAATAATTAGCAGCTTGTCGTACTCTTTGCATAGAGATACGATCGATGAAAATTGTTTTTCGCTAAGTTCTAGCCCCGTCGGGTTATTCGGGCATACCAAGAAAATGCTATCTGCTTCTGTCGATGCTATGAACGAAGACGGATCAAGGATTACCGCCTCTTCTATGGGAAGTAGCTGGACTTGATGCCGTTTCAGTATATCCGCAAGGTTATCGAAAGTGGGATGTAAAAGTGCAACAGACATTTGCTTGAGCCGTATGTAGTTCGCGACTATCTCGATCGATAGAGAGCACGAGTAGTTGAATATCGGCTTGGGTAAGCACTTAAACGTCCGCTGACCCGCAACCGCGAAAAACACCTCGGTGAACTCGTCCTGTATCGCATCTTGTCGTTCTACAGTGGAGCGATGATATATCTGTGGGAGATGCTCCACAATGGCAATCTGCCCCTTGATTGGTTCATGGTGTGCATGGCCATCCGCTAAATTACTGTCACTAACTAATGCCTCCCACTCCCAGTCAGTCAGTTTCAATTTGCTGCTCATGCTACGCCCTTTCCTTAGACATGGTTCAAGATGGGTTAACTGCGCTTGATAGTCTGCTCGTGAGTTGCACAAAACCTCCCTAGCTAGTATGGTCGGTGTACCACCAACGATCATCACAACCAGGGAGGACCCCATGGGGCACACACATACTAATCACACTGCGTGAGCGGATGGGGTGCGTGAGCGGATGGAGTAGGTCAGCTATTTGCTGGCCCACGCGGGGGAGTATGGCGTCGTGACGGCGCTTAGTCGCGTCGTGGGAGTGTCGCGGCAGGCCTTGCACACTTGGCTGGCGTGCAGCCAAGAGGCGCTGACGCACGCCTTCCGGCCATCGGAGGCCCCCCCGGGCGTTGACGCGGGGCTGGAGCGGGACATCCTGACGCTGCTGGTGGCGGGACACGCGAACTACCGGGGCATCCGGCGCAGTCTGGAACAGGTGGGGCAGCGACAGGTCAGTCTGGGCACGATCAACGCCGTGGTGCGGCTGATACCCTCCCACGAGCGGGTGGTTGCCCAGGATGAGATGTACGGGCGGACGCGCGACGCGGCCTACCTCAATCTGGTCGATGTGGAGAGCAGGGTAGTCTGGACGGCCGAGAGTTCCGTCCCCGTAGATGGCGAAAGCTGGATGGCGGCGCTGTAGCTGGCCCGGGAGCGGGGACTGCGCTCGCGTACCACAGCGAGCGACGGAGGGGCAGCTATGGAGCAGGCGTTGCGCACGGTCGACCTGGGCGGGCGTGCCCAGCGTGACCTGTGGCAAGTGCTGTATCAGTGCGGCCAGATCCAGGCGCGGTTGTATCGGCGCGTGGCCTACGTCAAGAACTGGCACAGCGTCCTTCGCCCGGACCTGGCCGCCCATCGGGCCTTCGGGCGGCAGGCCATAGAGGAGTTCGTGGAGGGGGGTGAGGTTGTGGCACCCCGCGGGGAGCAGCGCGCAGGCGACGGGCACGCCGTCAGTAGTGCAAACCAGATGCAGGTGCCAGCCGAAGTACTTTTCCTTCTTGGTGGGGCAATAGCCGCAGGAAGCGTGCCTGCGAATCGTGCAGCAGCGCCGCGCGCGCGCCTGACGGCACACCGGCGTTGGTAGGCTGTCGACCACGACGGCGCAGATGGCCGCCTGCCCGCGCGCAATCCAGTCGCCCAGCGTCTCGAGAAACAGCTCGAGCCAGTCGGCCAGCGCGTGCAGGCAGCGGTTGAAGCGCGAGGGCGAGAGTACGCGCGGGAAGTAGGTGCCGCCGGCGAACTGGCCGACCGCACGCGCGCGGTGATTGCCGACGTAGAGCGCGGCGAACACCGCCACGGTGAGCACCTCCGCGTCGCTCAGGCATGCCAGGTAGTGGCCCCGGAGCCCCAGCGCCGTCATCGTATCGTCAATCACCACGTACATCGCTACAATCAAGGCGTCGTCCATGGGTCCTCCGCCGGCTACTCCTGTCGTCAAGCAACAGCAGTGTCCGGCTTCGGGCCGATGGCCGGCAACTACCAATTCAAGTATATATCCTGGCAGGGTTTGACGCCACGGTCTCCTGTTGACCGTGGGGCGGGCCCCACGATTGTGAGGGCATCAGGCACAACGGGCGCGGCCGATGGGCGCGTGCCGCCAGACGTGCGCCGCGGAGGGGCGGCGCGCAGGCACGGGCGGGGCGGGGTTCGCGGCGATCTCCGGTACGGGCATGGGTGGCGGCTCCGGGAGCGGGGTTACCGGCGCGGGGGCGCTGGCGGCGGGGGCGGCCGCGCGCCGGCGCGGGCGGGCCGGGGGCCAGCACCGCAGGCACGCCCGCAACGGGTGGGCCGCCCAGAACGCGGCCCAGTCGCCCGAGGCGCGCACCGCGCGCAGCGTGGCCAACGCTTGCAGCCGCGCCCGCGTCCAGCGCATCCTGGCGCCCTTCGCGCGCGCCTCGATCAGGGTCTTGCACAGGCTCTCCACCGCCCCCGAGCCGATGGGCAACCGCTGCGCCACGAAACGCGGGTAGTCCATCCGCGCGGCGTTGTCCGCGAAGTACGCGTGCTCGCGGCGCAGCACCTCCGTCGCGACGGGGCCGAGCGGCCGCGCGGCGAGCGCGTCGAGGGCGGCAAGGATCGCGGGCGCGCCCTCCGCATAGAGGGCGTCCTCCAGCGGCTCGGCCCAGGCCGCGAGCGCCTCGGGCGCCTCGAAGGCGGCGCACCCCGCGTCCCAGGGGTGCTCGTAAGCGTGGAAGATGTCGAGGACCTCGACGACCGCGACGCCCGGCCCGCCCAGGAAGTGCGCGGCGCGGGCCCAGATCCACTCCGCCCCGTCGCCGAGCACGACCACCCGGCGCGTCCGCCCACCGAGCCCAGCGCGCCAAGCCGTGACCGCCACCCGCCACCAGAAGTCCTCGGCCCCCTCCAGCCCGGCGCGGATCGCCGCCCGCCCTCAGGCCAGGTAGGTGCGCCCCGAGCGGCGATCGGTCCGCGTGGCCGGCCCCAGCGGCGCCGCCCGCCCCACCTTGACCTCGTGCCAGCCGTCCAACAGGGGCGCCTGGCAGCCGTCGACGGCCACCACCACATTGGCCGCGCCCCCCGCCGGCCGCGCCCGCTCGCCCCGCCGCGCGCGGGCGATGTCCGCCTGCTGCGCCGCCTCGGCCACCGCGTCGAATGCCCCCATAATCCCGGCCCGGCAGGTCACGCGCGCCAGCCGCAGCGTCAGCGTCTCCGCCCCCAGCCCCAGCTCCGCATCTAAGGGGGCCTGGCCCCGCCCGCCGTCCGCGCGCGTACAGACATACGTCGGGCGCACCAGCGTCGCGTCGCCCGTGAGCCCATGCAGGTCCCGCCCCCGCGCCCGGTCCACCAGCCGCAGCACCCCCCCGCACGCCGGGCACGGCGGCCGCTCCCCGCGCGGCACCGCGCGCGCCGCCAGCACCCGCTCCAGCGTCGCCCCGCACACCCGCCGGCTCAGCGCCTGCAGCCGCGCCTCCATCCCATCCAAATCCGCCGCCAGCAGCTCCGGCCCTGCCGCCCGCAACTCCTCCGCCAGGATCGTGCCCACTTCCTGTATGATATGATAGCCTCGGACAGCTCCGCTCTGTCCATGGTCCCCTCCTCCGGGCACACTCCGGGCGCTGATCCCGTCCGTGCCCGGAGTGAGGGGACCATCTCCCCTCACAATCGTGGGGCGCGCCCCCTGGTGCCGTGCCGGTTGTACTTGCTAAACATCAGGCGTTCGGATATGCTATTATAATAGAGGCTCGATGCAAACACTTGTCTCCCCATACGTTGCACCGTCCCTTGCCTACAAAGGTCCTGCTGGATTCACTCTTGACCTTGGTTGCCGTTATGAAATGGGACTGTCTCTTGCCAAAATGGTAATACAATACCGTGATTGCTAGTCGAGATTGAGACAGGTGAGGGCGAGCAGGGACGCATGGACGTTGATCTCCAGGCCAGCGACGGAGCGGACATGCAGATGGGCGAGGCCCATGGCGGTGAGCTGGCTGTTGACCGTCTCGATGGCCAGGTGGAAGGTGCGCAAGCCGCACTGCTCGGCGCGCGTGTTCGGGGCCATGGTGTCCTTGTGCAGGGGCACGAGGACACCCCCGCCACGGGCGCGGATGACCACCTCGTCGGGCGCGCTGTTGTTAGGCCTTGTCGCCATAGACCCACGCCCCGTCGGGCAACTCAACCGTCAACTCGTGGAGGGGGGTGAGGGCGTGCCACCCGCCCGGCAGGAGCGTGAAGGCGACGGGCCGGCCGTCCGTCGTGCAGACCAGATGCAAGCGCCAGCCGAAGACCTTGTCCTTCTTGGCCGCACAGGAGCCGCAGGAGGCCCGCCCCTGCACGGGGCGGCAGCGCCGCGCCCGCACGCGCTTGCACACGGGGACGGGCCTGCGATCGATGATAAAGTCACAGAGCGCGGCCTGTCCGTGGGCGAACAGGTCCCCGAGCACGTCGAGCAGCAGGGCCAGCCCGTCGGCCACGGCATGGATGCGGCGCGAGAAGCGCGCGGGCGAGAGCGCCCGCGACAGGTACCCTGGGGCGCGCACCACGGCCAGCGTGCGGGCGTGGTGGTGGCCGTCGAAGGCCGCCGCCACGACCGCCACCGTGAGCACCTCCGCGTCGCTCACCCCAGCCAGACGATGGCTCGTGTGCTCCAACGCGCGCATCGTCTCGTCAATCACCACGTCGATGCCTCTACTGTGCGCGGCAGTCATCGCCCCTCTCCTGTTCACTGCTGTCTTGCAACCTCAGTGAAACCGGACCGGGCGATGATCGCCAACTAGCAATCAGGGTACAATCATTGTAAAAGTGGTCATGGCAATCTATATAATAGAATAAAATGTGCTGGCAGTGCCTATCACACTCCGAGATGCATCTTGTAGCACCGACTAGCCTTACGGTTTGGTGCCTGGAAAAAGCGCCAACTGTACAGCACCTTACGAACTTTAGTCTACGGCAAGTTGCCGTGAGAGAGCAGCTATGAGCGATGAGCAACGAGAACGAAGAAAACACGACGGTCTACAAAGTAGTGGTTAACGACGAGGAACAGTATTCAATCTGGCCCGCTGAGCGAGAAAACGCATTGGGTTGGAGAGATGTGGGGATGATCGGTTCCAAGCGGGAGTGCCTGAAGTACATAGCAAGAGTATGGACCGATATGAGACCGCCCATCTTACGCTGAAAACAATGGGAGAGTGGCTAATGAGTAGTGCATCCGCTGTCTAAGTGCACCTCTCTATCGCAGGTGCGATGTCCGCAATGGGACGGGGCGGGAACTTTGTGAGCTTAAGAACTACCACAAATCAATCGTAACACTATCACGAGTCGTTCTCAATCCTCCTGACTGCTGCGTACCTGCTATCTGTTGCTAAGTTTAAGGAGATAGTTATGTAGTTGGCTGGCGTCTAAGTTGACGAGAATTAACCAATATTTCACTAAGATAGCTGTATCTGGATGGAGGGGCAGTATGACATCCTGGCTTGTTCCAGGTCATCTAGAGTTCGTAGATGGCTCTTTGCGTATAGATAACGTTGACACCCTATCCTTGGCGCAACAATACGGCACGCCCTTGTTCGTCTTTTCCGAACAGAGAATTCGACATAACATCCAAGAAATCAAGTCGGCATTTCAAGGAATTAATCCGCGAACCAGCATTTTTTATGCTAGTAAAGCTAATTCTAATTTGGCAATATTGCAAATTATTAAGGAGGAGGGCTTGAATGTAGAAGTGAACAGTGGTGGGGAGCTGTACAAGGCGCTACAGACAGGTTTCGGGCCAGAGCAAATCATCTTTAATGGGGTAGCTAAAACAGAGCAAGAGATTCGAGAAGCAATTGAAAACGAGATATTTTGCATCAATGTCGACTCACCCATTGAATTAGCGCGGATCATAGTAATCGCCAAGCGGTTAGGCAAGAAGGCATCGGTGGCACTTCGTATGGTTCCAGAGATAGAAATAGATTCACACGGGGGATTTAAAACTGGTACTCATAAGACAAAGTTTGGTATTTCGGAGGACAGTCTCTTTGATTGCTATTGCGAAGCACTAAGGCATCCTGAACATCTCAATCTGATCGCTCTACATATTCATATAGGTTCTCAAGTAACAAGCGCCGAGAAGTACAAACTGGGCTTCAAAACCCTGGTCACAAAAGCGAGCGAGTTGTATCAAAAAACGGGGTATTGTGTTTCCTGTTTAAACTTCGGTGGTGGAATTCCCGTTTCTTATGCCAAACAAGGGGATAAATATCTCCGCAAAGCGCTTGTTCACGGCTCGCAACATCAATTTGGTGATTTACACGCTATGTTGATGGGAAGCCTTTCTATAGTTGACATTGCTGCCGCAACACTTGGGCAGTTGACAGACGAAGCATTTTTGCAGGAACTCGATTCGATCAATCCCTCTTTTCGAAAAGAGTTACCCAATATTCGCATGATTATAGAACCCGGCAGAAGGATAGTTGGTAATGCTGCAATTTTGCTAACAACAATTCAAAACTACAAAACAAGGCCAGCGACCGATGATATTTGGTTGCTGTTGGATGCTGGTTTTCACACGTTGTTCGACGCATTTGCATACAATTGGTATTTCCAACCGGTAGCGATAACCAGCGCAGATAATCCGATCAGCCGTCGCTATAAATTGGCTGGGCCGTTATGCGATAGCGGTGATGAATTCCATGATACTGAAGGGTTAGGTCGTTTGCCGGACTACTATATGCTGCCTGCCAACATTGAGTTGGGCGACAAACTCGCCTTTCTTGATGTCGGAGCCTATGCGCTAGAGCTAATGTCTCAATACAATGGGCAACAAAGGGCAGCGGCGCTGTTAATTTCAAATAGCGAAGCTACTCGGGTCATCAGGAGGAGGGATACGTACGAGGACCTGATTAGACATGATATGCCTTTGAAACCATAATTCCTTTATTTCATCAACCATTACAGCCGCCTTCTCAAACATTGCTCAGAGGCTAAGTCGAAACGTACTCGCTACACTCCGCCAGTTCGATTAGTCAACCTGCAAGGCGATTTATCTGTATACAACCAGTACCACGGCTGCTGAGTACGCTTCACGATTACAAAGGGAAGATCAATATGGCTCCATCATCTGCCCGGCCATCGCCAAGGTCCTTATATCGAGGTGCAAGATGAAGGCGCGTGGAACAGGAGTATTGCCACAAGAGTTGCGGATGGCGTGGGAGCGGGTGGGTGTGGGTGACGGCACGATCTACGCCTGGCTGCGCGCCTTCATCCTGCACGGGGTGGAGAGCCTGCGCTACGAGGCCCCGCTGGGCCAGCCGCGCAAGCTGACTGACCCCTACGCAGCGAGATCGCCTGCAGGAGGTAGTGGCGGGGCCGCTGGCAGCGAGCTACCTGGGTGGACACTGGAGCGCCCTCATGCTCCAGGATCTGGTCCGGCGCGAGTTCGGCGTGTGTTACAACGCCCGTTATCTGTGCGCCCTGCTACGCAACCTGGGCTTCTCCTACCAGAAGGCGCGCTTCATCTCGGACCACCTCGACGAAGGGCGCCGCCGCGCCTGGATCGAGCGGGAGTGGCTGGCAACCTTGCGCACGGCCCGCCAGCGTGGTGCCTTGCTACTCTTCGGCAACAGGCCAGTTTCGCGCAGGGGGGCTTGCTCTCCTGCACTTAGGAGCCCTTCGGCGCGCAGCCGCTTTTCCAGACCTGCGGCACGCGCAAGGCGAACAAAGTCTTCGGCGCGATCGACTACTTCACCGGACGCCTGTTCTACCGCGGCCAGACCGATCGCCTCATCGCCGCGACCAAGTAGTATATCGCCGCTCACGCCAATCGCTTGAGCGTCCACCAACTGCCCGCCTATTCGCCCGAGCTCAACGCCATCGAGCACCTATGGAAGAATACGAAGAAGCGCACCACCAAAGAGGGCCTTGCCTACTGCCAGGCCCACCCCGCTGCGGTCAAGCGCCTCATAGGCCCCCTACCTTGATCAGATCGTCGCCCTGGTGTCCGCTGCTTCTGGTTCCACTCTTTGTCTAAAGAGCTATAGCATCAGAGATTATTAACCATGAAATCACTCGTTGTGCTCAATGAAATGGGTTTTGATCAGCAACAAAAGGAGTATCTGATGCGCATGTTTGTAAACGTATCATTTTACAGTGATACTTATGACGTAGTAACTGCGATCAAGCGGACGCGTCAAGCGCATATCGTGATTCTCGATCAGTTTCTATTGCGCCTTGACCGCGAATTCTTTACTTGCTGTAAGAATGTAGAGTTAATTATTATTAACACAACCGCGTACGACAATGTTGATCTTCACCTACTCAACGCGTACAATGTGAAACTTGCCAATCTACGAGATTATGCAACTCGTGATGTAGCCGAGGTCAGTGTGAGTATGGTGCTTGCGCTCAACAATAATGTGCAAATGGCGCAAAAGATTGTTGACAAAATGAACTTTGAGCATAATGATTACGTCCACACCGCTCCAGTATATGATATATGGCCGGGGCATGACGTTGTACCTATGCTTATTAGACATCGCTTGAATAGGCAAACCGTTGGTGTTGTTGGGCTGGGCAATATAGGGCAGGAGATCGCTCGTATGTTCCATTCGCTTGGTATGCAGGTAATTGCATTCAGTAGATCAAGGAAACCAAGTTTAGGCATTGACATAGTGCCTTTGCGTCAATTGTTTTGCATATCTGACGTACTATTTATTGCACTTTCATATGATCATAGTCCCGCGATGAAAGGGTTAATTTCCGCCGAGTTGCTTGACTCGGCAAAGGAAGGCGCCATCTTGGTTTCGATTGCTCACCCCGCCCTTATTGATATGGAACACTTGATCATAAATCATGGAAAGTTTCGGGGGATCGGCCTTGATTATTTGGTGACTGAGGAGGTTAGGCGTTTGCGCGAGGTGCGCCAACATAATATCATTATCACCCCGCATCTGGGATCGCAATCGTTGGAAGCTTACTCCAACATGACCGAAGGGATCATCGAAATAGCATTAAACTTCGCACAAAATAAGTCCATTGATCTAATTAATTGATATAACATATAAATTAGTGGCTATGCACGTGCCGAATGATTACGAGGATTGAGTTATCGCCGGGTTCAGTAGTGACGAAGCCAGAGGAAACGTAGTTAATCTATCGACTGATAGGACGAATGGACACTTGCCCGGCAAGAAGGGTATGGTTCAGAAATAGCGTGACAATCTGGAGACAAACGGGGCAGGATAGGGCATGAGCGGCCGTCCGCCGTATGCTGGAGGTGTCAAGGGCTCAACATAAAGGGGGGACACATGCCCTATGGTATATGGTACCACCACAGGGAAGTGTGGTCATGCGGCCCTCCCCGCGGGTGGCGCGGGGCGCACCGGGAAGGGGAGGAGGCGGCCCCGATCGCGCGAGCGGCCGGGCCGCGGTTTCGGGGTGACGGTGCGTGCGCGGGGCGGGACGCGACAGCGCAGTACCTCTTCGAGCGTCCACACATGGCCGGTTAACCCTGCCGCCAAGGCTGGGGTGCGCTCCTGCCACTTGGGGCCGCCGATGTCGCGTAGGCGCAGGCTCTCATGAGCCTAGACACACTGCACCCATATCAGCAGGATTGACGGATGCCCGCGCTGTCCCGATCATTGGGATAGACGGGCTGCAACAGTTGGTGGCCCTGGTGGCCCGGCTGCATGCGGCCGCGCAAGCCCATATAGAAGGAGAGGCAGCGCCATGTCCACCGCCGATCCCGTCCTCGGCCCCCCCCTGTGCTGGCTACTTCGCGCATCCGTGCAACGATCACATTAAATCGTTGCACGGATGCGCGAAGTAGCCAGCACATCCACCAGCGCCAGGCGCTCCGCCCTAGACAGGCTCGAGGCCAGATTTTTTTTGAGCCAGGCCACCTGCGTGGTCAGGCGTCCGATCTCCGCCTAGAGATCCGTGACCTGCTGCTCGTGCGCGGCTTTAAGATCGATCGTTGCATCGCGCCGGTCGAACAAGCTCGGCAAGCCCTGGATGGCGAGCGCTTTCCAGCGCCCCAGTTGATTCGGGTGCACCCCGCTCTCCGCGGCGATCTGCCCCATGGTCTTGTCCTCGCGGAGCAACTCCTGCACGATACGGGCTTTGTAGGCGGTTGAATATTGTTGTCCCATTTCTTGTCGTCTCCCACCTTAAAAGTACCTCCTTTCGTGTTGCGTTGTAGCGATAGGTAGGGCCTCGCGGCCTTTCCCCCGCCCCAAACGCAGCATGCGACTTTCACCGCACTGCGCTTTCCGGTTGGGTCCAGGTACTCACGAAGAGCAGACTCGTGGTCACCCACGGGGAGGCGCACCAGTAGGACAGCCCTACCGTCATCTGCTTCCCTCCCTACACCTGTTGGCTTCGCTTTTCACGGACTTACCCTGGCGGGCCTTCACCCTGTCCGCGCCATGACAGCACGGCGTTTGGCTACGACGCCGCCTCCGCCCTCCCTCCCGTGCGCTGGCATGCTCGCACCCCCTCGCGGGGCTTGACGGTGTGGGAGTTCCCCAGTTCCGATAGGTGATGTTATAGCGACCCGTAGCTGCCCACTATACGCCGGATGAACTGTGAAGTACCCCTGGTCCGCCCAGGAAAACGGCCAGGCTGTCATCGTCCCTTTTGGGTCAGGCGTGTCAGCCACTTGCGCCTGTCAGTGGTTACGACATGTCAGACGTGGGTTTCTCGCGTCAGCATAGGTCGCACGGGTTGCATGCCCTCCCCGCTGTGGCTTGGAGAGTCCACGCGTTGTCAGCAGGCTTCGCACCCCCGGCTGTGCCACAACCGGACGCACGCTGCTCACCCGTCACACCGGTACTCATGTGCGGCTCTTTCGAGCAACACCTCCTATCGTTAAAGGGCGCACTCCTAGGTCTGTCTGTTAGGGTGAAAGAGGAGGGGGCTGACTCTAAAAGGGTCGGCGCACGGATGTGTCGCTTGTCGTGGAGCGGCCGCCCCTTCCACCATCCGCACGACGCGGATAGGCCGAACGGGAGGGTGGCCACGCGAGGCACTCCAGACAGACTTGCCATCGGCGTCGTGCCGGAATAACTGATCGCGGACTGAGGAAGGCACGAAG
>JAABVA010003884.1_pt1 | contig 13992 bp, 17 predicted proteins | sample 5560331 | NCBI WGS metagenome assembly JAABVA01 (sample SAMN12812661, study PRJNA571458) | rock metagenome | isolation source: Antarctica rocks | place: Antarctica: Victoria Land, Mt New Zealand sud | collected 2016-01-07 | reverse complement strand
ACAAACCCCCATGCATGCACAGGATCTGCACAGTAGCTGGCAGTCAGATATAGCACTGGATGGGCAATGGAGGGGCAACTGCTTGAAAGGTGCACTTTATTGCTTTGTAGCAGGCAGCAAGCTTTCATGCTACAAAAAGTGGGGAAATGCAGTTCCAGCTGCTTAGCAACAACTGTGGGTGAAGCTGGCCTCAGGCATGGCAGGAAGCTTACTGCACATACGTCATGGTTGGCTTCTCCATGGTTAATGTGCAACACATACAGGGTGACATGCTTTTTTGCAGAGCATGAGCAAGCAAAAGTCAGGTCATGTGCAAGAAGTCTACAGAAAACAATCAGTTGAGCAGAGCTGTAAGATTGACTGCCAACCTTTTCATCTACCAAAGCGGCAACTGGCAAGCAGTTGAAGCAGTCTGTAAATGTCTTCCATAGGCGAATGTTATACCGCCGTTTGCACTCATCATAGAACCCATAAATTCTGTTGATGGATGCGCACTCATGGTTTCCTCTCAACAAGAAGAAGTTCTCAGGGTACTTGACCTGCGGATCAGACGAAGTCCTTTCGTGCATCTGATTGGCAGTGAAGCAGCTTGCATGCACCACGGATACACTGTTGCCATAGTAGCAGTAGAAGATCTCATTTGACTGCTGTAAGTCCGCTACCAGTCTCAGAATAGTGCATGACTGATGGCCTGCACCTGGCTCGACAAGGCTTGCTGCTGCTGTCAAGCTTGTTCCTGTGCATGTGCTGGCTGCTGAAATGCAGGCTGGAAGCAGAGTATAGGGTGGCATGACACAAGCCGTGGCTGCTGTGCAGATGCTTCAAGCTGGCTGAAGATAGTCCATCGATGGCCACTCAAAGAGTAGCCTGCATCCGGCTACAACACAGGGCTATCGAGGGAGACCGACTCGAAGGCGTACCTTATAAGCAAGCAACAAGCAAATGGTTTCCAGACTTTGCTTGCCACGGTCAACGTAGTCTCCCAAAAAGAGATAGTTAGCCTCGGGTGGGAACCCTCCGTACTCAAACAACCGTAGCAAGTCCGAATACTGCCCATGAATGTCGCCTACACACAGCAGGTCCTCTTGCTGCAGATCCTGTGATCGGACGTGCTTTATGTGGCCAATCTCTATGTTCTTACCGCAAATCTTGATAGGGGCCTCCAGCTCGAGCAGGTTGGGCTGACTCATAAATATCTCTTTCGCTGTCAAACATAGCTGGCGGATCTCCTGCTCGGTCAACTGTGCTTGCTTTCCTGATCTACCGTTCCTGACGTCCAAGAGTCGATCGATTATGTCGTCCAAAATCGCCTCCTCCTACAAGAACATGTGTCCGTGACCCTTTCCTGAGTGAGCTCAACAAGTCTCTCATCATCTTACAGTCACATTGAAGCAAGCTCTAAGCTAAAACTGCTCACCATTGTCTATACACAAGAGCCCTTGAGGCTGCAAAAGCCCTGTGAAGGGTCAACAAAGCTATTGCAGCCTGCAAGGCTTGCTCATACTTCGTGAGTTTTCCGTAGCGCACATGCACCGGTCTATCTCAGTCCACAGGGCAAAAGCTAGATTCGGAAGTGCCTGGCGCAGCGAAGGGACAGCAGACCGGTGTACTTTGTCACAGCGGGCTCTTGCAGGCGTGCGTACTTGCTTCATGTACGGTGCAGTAATAGAAAACGTCAATCATGCCATCACTTCGGTTTAGCATTCAGCTCATCGAGGGTTAGCACGTTGACCGGAAGTTGAGACCAGAACCTGCTTGAGGCTAACAAGAAAGTGAGCATCTGGTCACTGCTGCTGCACGGGCTATCCTTAATGCGTTATCACAGGGTGCTTGACACTGACAGCGGTGTTTTTCTCAGTCATGTATGCCATGCCTTATTGGTCCATCGATTGCATGCAACTGATTATAATGCTGTGATTACAGCAGTTAGATATACAGATTTTTGCCGAGTCGAGAGACGATGTACCCAGGTCTAGGCAGTATTGTTACCATGCTGTTTACTTTGTGACATTGCTTGCAGCAAGGCACGGGCGCAGCGACGAGTAGTGAAACATTTCATTAATGCCATGCATCTGCAGCTGTGCAAATCCAGGTACTTCAAGCTTACAGTTTGTACACATAAGTCCTAGGGAAAAGTATCCTGTGCTAACGTCCAAAGCGTGTCTGAGCTGCATAACATTGACACAGCAACATGTCAAAAGCACAGCGCAAAGTCTTCCCCCTAGGCCAGCAGGTTTCAAAATGCAGGACCGACATGCTGAACCTGTTAGTTTGTGCAATTGTTACATGGCTCATTCCGCGAGCATCTACACAAGAACAATAAGTACCACCCTAAACATTGATGCGTTTCTTCCGCAAGTAGTGATTGACACGAGCATCAATGCCACTCAAAATGACCGCTGTCAACATATCCACACTCATGCGCTGCTGCCCGTAACCTACAGGCGTAACACCCACCACATCATAGGTGTCAGATCTAACGATTTCTTCTATGCGGTGTAGATGGCGTGTAGCCTGACGACAATTGCCAACCTGCAGAAATTCTATTCCCAGCTGATGAGCAGGATGCCCACGATCTACTATGCGGCTGGAGGGTCGACAGCAGAACGAATTCATCGTCTACTTTGCCATCAGTAATGATCACCAGGTTAAGCGGCTTCAGGTTGCGCTCATAGCGTAGGGTAGCCATGTACGCACCCAGGATTGTGCAGACACATCTTCCTAATGGAGCGCCACCTGTTGGTCTGACTCTGGAGAAGATGGCTTGCACATCTTCACTAGACCGGAGACCCTGCTGGGAATTCCTGTGGTTCAGGAAATGCATGTCCATGCCTTGGGGGTCATACTGAGTAACAATGGGTGCAAGGTCACTAATCAGCCCACCAACTTGATGCCACCGAGATGATCCAGATCCCCAACTGGGAATGCCACGCTCTGTCATTGAAATGCTGTCATCAATGAGCAACACTGTGTGTACTTGTGACAGCGCGGGTCTGGAGAGGTCCAGCGTGCTGGGGCGATCGGCCTCATAATTTGGGCTGGTCCAGAGTCCCAAGCTCCAGTTGTCCATCCTAGGTAGCTCAAGTCTGCCACCTGGTAGACCACCAGCAAAGGCCTGAACATACCGATGGTTGGCATACAGTGTGTTGAAGAGCTGTCTCCTGAACGGGTTCACGGCGTGACTCCACAGCTGTCTGACAGCTGGTCGGCGGTCCAGCACCTGTGCTGATAGGTTCTCAAGCTTGTGCATGACATGGTTGTACACGCGTATGGTAGACATGCTGTAGACATATTCAGTCCGTAACTGCTTTTTGGTGGCATGGACCAGTGCGCTCTGCTGCTTGCTTTGTAAGTATGTGCCAATAACTGACTGGAAGCTTGAGACTTGTGTCTCACAGTGGAGCACTGCGCTGACCGCTTGGCTGCAAGTGGTCAGTGGCTGTGGGAAGGGCAGAAAGGAAACTGATTGGCTAGGGCAGGTAGCTGGGGCTGTGCTGCGCTGGGTCCTCCAGCATTTGAAACTGCGCTGGGCTTCTGCTTGCTTGCTGACGAGGTATCTGCAGGAAGCTTTGCTGCTGCTTCTGGGCCGCACTTGCGCACTGCTGCTGTGAAGGCCGCTATCTCACTCTTGATGGGATTGCAAGGGATCAAGGTGAGTGCTGTCAAGGGAGCATTGGTGAGGGGATCTGTGCTGTGTGCTTGAAGCCATTCTGTGATTGCAGCGCGCTCGTAGACATTCCCTTGGACTGTCAGCACTGGATCTTGCATGAGAGTTTGTGTGATAGGGCAGATAAGTTCCACTGGAAAGTCACCAGTGCCTGCAAAGTGTGTTGCAGCTTGTGCATAGCGCGACTGAGCTGAGTCCTGTTCTGCAGCAGCCATACGACCTGCAGACACGTTTGAACATCAGCGTCACTTGTGTGCATAAGTGAGACAAAGCACATACAAACAGTTTCAAAATGCCAGCTTGGCCTAGCTCAGGCTCCGACGAGGCATCTCACCGGGCCTGTGGTGGGCTGGCAATGCTTGCTTTTGTAAAGACTAACTTCAAAGCAGATAGCGATCAGCGACAGGCGCAAGGAGACCTGCGCAAAGACAAAAGCCAGGGATCAACACTGGCACTGCATTGAGTGCAACAGTAGTGTTGTACACATGTGACGCAGCGAAGCAGGCGGTAACGGCAACTTCGAGCAACTCAATACAAAGCACCAAAAATTGACAGATACACTCACAGCTACGAAAAAGAACCTGCTGTCGCACACGAGCTTGAGCCGTTCAGTCCCTTGCACAACCGCGATCTCCGGAGCCGAAGAGCGCGCCACCAGCTTTGCGATCGTGCTTCAATTGCGGTCAATTGCTGGTTCAGCTGCTGCAAGGCGGGAGCACCGCAATCGCTGCGTCGATGTCACAGACTGACTGGACGCTGTGATCCCTGCCAAACTTCTCCAACGTTGGAAGACAATGAGTCTCACTCGGAAGCTAACTCAGGCGTTACGCATGAACAGTATGAGCAGATCATCTGTGACACAGCGGCAGCTGTAAAGTGCACATGTGTGTGACCAGGGCATGTAGATACATCCAACACGGTCACTGAGGGATGTCAAAGCCGGCATGTTCCCCAGCATTTGTGCAGCTACTTAGCTAAGTACAGTGTGCGCACAACTCCACACAAGACAGACTGTGGCATGACGTACAATGTTGTCTGCTGAGCTTAATTACAACAACACAACAGATGTGCGCATGGACATGCACGTGCAGCTGCAGAGGTTGATGCATGATGAGCATCGACTCCAGCCAATTCATGCAGATGACCCTGGTGCGGGGTAGTCAGATTGACGGCAAAACAATGTGCAAGCCGGTGCACCAAACAGTCCATGGCAAAAAGTGCGACTGTTTATTTGATAGTTGTGCCTCTGTACGGCTACTCTCTCCTGTTTCGATTCTTTCGCCGACCCTTGGTCTGCGCATTCGAGTCTGCCTGGGTGCCATCATGCTGCCCGTTCATGAAGCCTACAAGCCACGACATCATGGTCACGTGTACAAACTAGACACAGGAGCATTCAACAGCAGAACTGTCCAGTTGCATTATGCAGGTACTGTAAGATAAGCGACAGTCAGGAATTGATAGACATGGCAGCAGTGATGACAGATGCTGCCCAGCCATTGTTCCATGGAGCAACACAGTGGCCTACCAGTCTGTGCAGAAGCACTGCTACCACCAGGGTGGTTTCCCCTCTGATCATTTGCTTGCTGAACAGGCTCATGCATTGCAGACTCATTGGATGCGCCCTCATTCAGCGCCTGGCGATCAGCATCCAGCCTGGATTGCCTGGCACGCGCACCTTCTGCACATGAATATATACTCAGATACGCATCAGCAGGCCCCCATATGGCTACAGTAATGTGTAAGGCCCGACAGCCTTTGTAACCAACGCAAGAGAGACATGCATGCATACACATTGGATTACCTGTCAATGATGTCATAAACGCGGGCATGATATATTCCCATACAAGCATCCACATATGACATCATAGCCACGCAGCAGCTAACAGTGTCCTGAGAGCACTTGAACATAAGACAAGGATGTACACAAGACTGTCAATGAATGTGCAACTGGAGACTGCATCCAGCAACGACATGCAGCTGTCAGGACTGGACAAAAGTCACTCGACCTCCAAGCTACCTGAGGTAACCGCACCACCCACCTGCATGTGATGCAACCATCCCACCGAATCACAAACAAAGAAAAGGACACTTGCTCACCTGTGGTAGCTGAGCTGCCGATGGCTCCAGCAGGGGAGGGGTGGGGCTGCACCACGGGGTCAGCATGGGATAGGCTCACAGTAGGTGTCACTTGCTGACGCTGTCCCTGCACACCAGATTGACCAAATAAACAAGTAACAAAATAAATAAATAACTAAATGAACAAATAAATAAATAAACATCATTCTTGTGTCCTGAAGACTCGGATAGGTATCACCTCTGTGGATGTGACATTTGGACCACTGAGTAAGATTCACGCGGACATTGTCAATGAGAACCTTGCAAGTATGCTGCATGCAGTCACACTGCATTTGCTTGCACTGCAGGTGCGTCGCATTTGCAGAGGTGAAGCTCAAAACCTGTAGCGCACAACTGTGTCAGTGTGAGGTTGTTATAGTCAAGGCAAGCAAATGTGCCAAATGCAGGGCTATACACGTGTGTGGTACAGTGCTCTCCTCAGGCCACACAAGCATAAAAGCTCACCTGCCCTAGATTCAGGGCAGCATCCAGGACAGCGCCATGTGCTTGCTGGGTGTCGGAGATGACATTGCTGAATGCTGTCAGCCAGCTCTGAACATCCTCTCTGGACCAGATCAGCTGCAGCTGGCCTCTGTGCCAATCCATCCTTTGAACCTCCACTCTGGACTCTTGCAGAGTCTTGACACTTGCTGCAACCAAGTCCTGCAGCACTTCAAGCATGTCAGATTGATGACAGCCATGTACCACGCATGATGGGAACCACAGCTCATTTGGAAGGTGTCCCTGCCTGAGGCTGCAGGAACGAGGCCTGGGGCAATGCAATGCCCTTTCTCTCAAGCAACACAGGATACACAGACACACGCCCACAAACTCCTGTAGAGTTTTGACCAGTCACACAATGACAGCAGTCTTTTTAAGTATTGAATGCTGCAATCTTTACTGGTGGGGTGTCATACTGCATAAGGGAGACTGTCCCACAGCACTCACATGATCTGCAACATAAGATACACCTTGACAAAGCAATGCACTGTGCATGGTTTGGCACAGATTGGAAAATTGCTAGCATTGCAGTTTGCCATATGCTATGCAGATGCACACGCCTTGTGCTTCACAACTGCCGGTGACACTTCCAGTCGAGAAGGGATTGCCCTGATTCCAGAGCATGCTGGAACTTTCATGTCATATGCAGTTGCTTTGCAGGTACTGTAATGGATGGGAGGCCAACTCAGCCTGCATGCTTGTTTCGCATGCTTACTCTTGTGCATACTGTTCAGCCAATCAATGGCATGAATCATGGTAGAGGACACGACAAATAAAAGCAGTACGCCCCTGGCCAAATCTGCCAGCCAAAACATGATACAATAGCCTGTCCGCCTGTCTTTTGCCGCTGCAAGTTTGCCTTTCACTTTTGCAGGGGTTGCCTGTCACTGTCAAAGGTTTGCCTTCAATCACCGAAGAGCAAAAGCGGCTAGGAAAAGACAAGTACCTTGACCTGCTTCTGGTAGTTCTGCTGATGCTGCTGGTTTTGGGCGATCTGCTCTTGGCTGGCGCTGACGGTCTCTAGTTGATGCCCCGTCTTGATCGCTCTGGCCAGCTGGGAAGATGCCTTCTGTACCTTTGGGATGATCTGCAAAGAAAGAAAAGGTCACAACAAGACCGCGACACCTGTGACCCTGCCTATGCACCAGGTCCAAAGCTGAAAGCAAACAGTGACACCCTCAAGACAATCTGGACAAAAAAGAACAGCTCATGACCGGGCAACAACTTTTGCCCGATCTGTGCGCCAATAAAGAAACAGAAACAGGGGCAATCTGAACATAACAGAATCAGATCAAGGATACAGGACCTTGACAATTGCCTGTTGACCAGAAGAAGAAGACCAGAAGAAGAAGGAAAATTCAGGACCAAAAGGAGACCCATGTACGACCGCCTAAGGGGCACCTAGAACACAAGCATGCAGCAGAAAGGTATACATGACAGCTTCTCAATCAGCAACTGAGCACACTGCCCAGCACAGGCAATACACATTGCCTCACAAGATAGTGGGGAGAGCATACAAGCTCTGTGCGTTCAAACAGTAGTCTGTAAGCTGTAGATCAGGGTCAACAGCTACACCTTGGAACTGCATGCTATGCTGCACTGTTTGTACACAGACTGACTGCAGCTAATCATCGCTGAAACAATGTGTAGTGGTGTTTCAGTAGCTGTCAACGACCTAATCAACACAAGCAACAGCCAGCATACCTCTTTTAAGTTCTCCAGGTTAGCGTTTAGCAGCCGCTGCAGATTGGCAAGAAGTATTGGGCAGCATCTGAGAGTTGCCCTTCAGAAAGGCCTTGGGCGGAAAGGCCTGAAGGGTTGCTGTAGGGGCTCTGGCTGCTGATCATGCACTCCCTCAGGGTCTGGAAGCAGTCCAGCTGCTCTTGAGTGGCAGGCTGCGCAAAGCCATTGGTGTGTGCTGCCTGGTGGAAGCAGGTGTTATGGTCAGTCATACATGCCAAAGCGGAAAAGCTTCAAAGGAACTGAGCAGGTTTGCAGTGACCCTGACCAACTTTGTAGTGGCCCTGACGAAGTTTGCAGTAGCCCTGACCAAGTTTGCAGTGGCCCTGACCAAGTTTGCAGTGACGCTCACCAAGTTTGCAGTGGCCTTGACCAAGTTTGCAGTGACGCTCACCAAGTTTGTGCATTTCCTTCTCCACGCCATGCATCAGCCTGTTTGTGTGAATGTATTAGGCAGCACGTCCATGCGGTTGTAAATCTGATGCAGTCACACAGACGAGTTGATGCATTGCGTGGATCAGGAAATGTACAAACTTGGTCAGGGCAGCTTGCATAGGTGCATGCTTCCTGGAATATGCAGACACCACAATGCATTCTCTGAACTGCTTCACGCTGTAGTGTTTGGGTTGTGCTCCGAAAGGTTAGCACACTGGATGGTGTTGTTTGTGTCAGGGCTATGCATGGATTCCGTGAATGTTGCTGATGGTGTTGTTTGTGTCAGGGCTATGCCTCACTTGATGACTTGCAGTTGATTAGTCTTGTTACTGGCAACAACCAGCAAATAGCCATGCGTCCCATTCGCAATATGGTGACTTCGACCCACATTGCAGGTTTAGGGTTTACAGGGGGGTTTGTGATACCTGAGACTTTGATAAGGTGGACTTTGGACGTTGGCCTGGGTGGACTTGTGCTTCAAGGTCTCGCTCCTGCTGTCTCAACACCGCCAACAGCTGCTCGCAGTCCTGCGCCCATATGCATAATGTTGTGACCAACATGCGGTGTGGATGAGCAACAAAAGCTGTGCAAAACGGAATTCTGGTACATCAGCAATAATTGATGTTGACCCAGGATCACCATCAATGTGACGCTGTGTTCACGCTGAATGAGGAGAGTTGGGTCAATGATCTACGCAGCTGAGTGTCCACAATTACATTTTGTGCTTCTAAGCCAGGACGTTTGACGAGTCACATCTGGCTCCACACCCCAGACTGAAAGGTGTTAAATGAGAGATGAACAGTCATGCAAAGACACCCTCCAGGAGTGCAAACCAGCAGACATTGACACTGTCTGGTTCAGCTCAGATAAGATGCAAGCTGCAAGTGCACAAAACCTCAGTGTTTCCCAAGCATATGCATGACGGCAGAAAGGCCCACTTGGATCTTCCCCCTGATGTGCGCTAGCTGCTGTGAGTTCTGGTCAGCTCCAAGTTGCTTGTCATCATCAGCTGACGGTTTGTCGCTATCGGTTGCACTGCCCTGCAGCCATTGGGAACTTGATGTGAGCATCGATCTGCAGGCGTCAATCCTGAATGCAGAAATGGTGCAATACAACATGTGCTGTACTGACAGCATGAACAGTCATATGAAGAGTACGACATCATTTGTATGACTGTACCTGACTGCATTACACAGACCAGTAAAGCGTGTAGACCATGTTCAAATTCAATGAGCCAACCAGCAAGTTGTGAATACATGCAGAAAGGGTGTCGCAGCAGCATTGAACATTGGACATGTTGATGCCAGGCGTGGAATGCCGCCAAAATCTTTGTGTATATCTAGAGTTGAAGGGTCATATGGAACAGATCTGGGAACTGAACCTGGGATTCATCCCCAGCGCCATGACCCAGAGCTCAAGGACCGCATGAAAGTGTCTGAATCAGTGCGGTCCAACTAAGTGAAACAATTCAGGCAAGTAAGCAATGTGCACCTGTTCATGAACAGAGGCAGCCAATTCCTGCACAAGAGCATCTAGGGCCTCCACAGCCTGCCCTGCCCCGGTCTCATGTGAGGGGCTGTTTGGGGAGAACAGCTGCAGATGATCCTTGGAGAGCCCCAAGGCTTTGTGGATCATTTCCATCTCCTGCTTGCGATCCCTGCACCGTACTTATTCACTCATACACTCAATCAATCAATATTTCATTCATTTGATCATGCAACAATTGCAAGGGCTCAACCAGGACCAACTGACAGGCCTGCAATTGAAACAAAGGTTTCACTTCTGAAACCCTAACAGAGCACTTGCAGAATGGGATACACAGATACAGCCCAGTTGGTTGGACTCACAATTGCAGTGCAGCGCTGATACCCTAATTTAGTGCATGCCAGGATGTGTAGCTAAGTTGGTGTGCAAAGCATTCACCAAGGAACCGAGCTATGACCCTGGGATCATGTAGAGCAAAAGCAGGAGACACAAATGTGGTGGTCATCTAAGAAAAAGTAGCCTGCATTGCAACACAGGTTGCAGAAGTGCTGAACAGTACCGTCAAGCTGATTTGCATTCCTGAGGAATGTGCCTTGAATGTGCTGTGGGATTCAGATTCACCGCTGACAGCTTTGAGGTGTGAAGTCAGATGCAGCAAATCACATGTTCTCTTTCCATGTGCAAGTGAGGTTATGCAGGTGTAATTCACCTCGATTTGAGTTTGTTGTTCATGTCCTTCCCTAGATCTTCCAGCTCCTGCGCTTGTGCAGCAGCTCGCTCAGGCAGATCTGATTTGAAAGAGGTAACACTGCTGGCGCTGTCGCCAGGTTCCTTCTGCTTGAGCATCTGAACCACAGCAGCCACCACGTGCTGCGCTCTCTCCTTGGTGCTGTGTTTGCCTTTGCTGCGTGAAGATGAGGGAAGGAGCTTTCCCAGCTGGACAATAGATGACAAGAAAGCGTCCAGAGTCTCGTGTTTGGCAAACTCGGGCCGGGCAGCATTCAGCAGGTCAGCATAGCTATGTAGATCAGATCTAGTTGGAAAGGGGGGCTCAAGGCAGCGGTGCATGGTGATCTCCAGGGCCTCACTCATCATCAGCACCTGCAAGAGTCTGCTGTAAGGAATGTAGCTCTAATGAGTTAGCTGGATGACCAGCAGTCCAGAATGGTAGCAAATCTCACATCTGTAAAGCTGTGGGGAATCTGCAGCTTGCTGCCATCAGTGAAGGTCTCACCATCTTGGTCTTCGACCTGCAAAGGGAATTTTTGGTTTATGCTGTGTATTCGATAGTCTGCACAGTTGTGTTGACTAAGACAGCACCTGCTGCTGCCAGGCCTTCCATTGTGATACTCTATCTGCACTTCTACTGAAAGGGGTCTGGCGAGCGGCGGTCTTCAGATCAGTCAAGCCTTCCGAGACAGTACGCTGTTCGATAGCGCTGGCTGGCGTGCTGGGCTGACGACTTCCTATGCTAGTTCTCCTAGAAACTTTGCCGGCTAGCTGAAACCCGTCATCGGCTGCGTTCTCGTCGTCTGAAGCGGGTGCTGCTGTTGGAGCAGCAGAGTGATTCACGCCAGACGGAGGCAAGGCTGACGAGGCCTGGCCCTTGCCCTTTTTCGACTTTTTCTTCTTGTTAGTCGCGGCAGAGGTGCTTGGCGCATCACCCTCTAGCAGCGCGAAACTATTGACAAAAGAAGCCATCTGAGCGATCGGAGCTTTGCGCTCGGTTGGTGCACCTTCTGCAGACTGATGCAGATGGCAGCCCTCCCAGTTGTCAGCGTCACAATGTTTGCAGCAACAATGCAGCCTTTGAGGACATCCTAACCAGCTGATGTTGCATCCTGAAACAGAACGCAGAGCTTGAACGGAAGACTCCGCACGGCGTGCGCAACAAATGTGAACGTGGTCCGCTGAGGGCCTGGCCTCATCAGCGCTGGCGTTATTGCAGGCCCGCAATCCCATCATCCCATTGCGCGATCATATTCAGCTTGTCGCGAGAAGCAACAGCAAAGGGCGTTGCGATCAGCAAAACTGGCACAGGGCAACGCTAGATGCATATCGAGCACAAGGCACCTTGAGCAATGGGGCCGCGCTCGGTCTTCGCTAGCTCTCCCCCGTGTGCTGTAAGACCTGTAGGCCCAATTAGTTGCATCTGTACTTCCAGAAGGACACCATATCACAGACGTATTTCAACAAACTGGTTCACCTCGCCGGTAGCGTCGACGTTGGTGAATATCGACAGGCCTCCAGCTAACAAGCCCAAACTCAGTTATGTTGGCGGTAAAGTGTCAGGTACAGGTGTCTGCAGCATTGCATCGCCTGCTCAACGAAAAGTGCCTCGACACCAAAGCATTCGACACCAAAGCATGCCAAACGTTTGATCACTGCACCTCACCTTCTGTGGCAACTCCGCAGCAGCAGCAGACGGCATGTGCGTCGACAAGGCATCTTGGCAATCGTCAGTTGGCAGCAAAGTCACAGCGCCATCGCTGACCAGGCTAGATGAAGCTTTTGAGGCAGAAGGTTGTCAGTTTGTATGGGGTATGAAGGATCTGACTGTCTCAGACCTAAATGCTCTTTTTCAGAAGGTATGTTCAGTTTGTGTGCTGCCCAACACGAACTTGAGCTGGCAATGCCGTACATAGCCACCTGCACGTATTCTTCGTATGTAGATTGCTGCACACAGCCACCTCCTTCTTGTAGCTGCGCAAGGCGTTCATGTAGCTGCGCAAGGAGTTCTTGCCTCTGTCATGTCTGGTACACACCTTGGTGCGCTGTACAACAGGTAGGGTTTCCACGAAGGGATCCCGCTCGCCTCCAGCTTGCGCTTGATAACAGCCATTCAGTGCTCTGGATCCGCAGCATGAAGCAAAGCAGATGGGCACGGCAGGGGCAGCTTCTGGGCTTTGCACGAGCCACCAGCGATGGAGCGCTTTCAGCCACCATCTGGGACGTTGCTGTGAGTGTCTGTTCTGAGCTAGGACATGTGTTGCTAGACCCTGTGCATGCAGTGCATCCTACTTTGGCACTTTCAAGTAGACTGGTGCATATGTGCACTCGCAACATCTGGCAGTGCTTGCGGGAATTTATACCTGGCAGACATCGGCTTGTTGCTGTCATGCATGCTGCTGGTGCATGTCCATGTTTACCTGAGTTAAACTGTATGAGCTTTGTTTGCAGTGTAGCCGTGTTGCATGCTGATCACGCAGCGGTCTACACAGATTGATCTGCAGATTTGCAAGCACAGCCTGTCTCAGACTGCAAACATGTGTCTGCAGGTAAACCCTGCATGGCAGCGCAGCGGCCTGGGACGCGGTTTGGTTGAGCGTCTGACTACCAGATTAGTCAATGAAGACATTACAATAGTTTCTCTGTATGCTGAACCGAATGTTGTTGGCCTGTATAACAGACTGGGGTTTGTTGCAAACCCTGAGGGAATCAAGGGGATGGCTTTTCAGAAGACCAGCAAGCCTGGAAAAGCATTAGTAGAGCAGGCAGCTGCCACAGCAGCTGTGGCAGCATAAGATTTTGACCTCATTTGTCTGCCATCAGTAGCAGTAAATGTTGTGTTGTGTTTGAGCGATGGTGCGTGTTCTTGTTCTGAGATGTTGTGAGCAGTCTATGCCATGTCTGTTCTTGCAGGATGATTGTTTGGCATCTGGCACATTTTGACATCAGCTGAGGTGTACTCTCCACATTTGTAGGTCCTACAATTCCTGGAATTACAGTATCATGCAGCTTTACAAAGTCGTCAGGACTGCTTGCTTTTGTCATTGGGCAGCTGCAATGCAGGCTGCTTATGCGTTTGCTGCTGAAACTGCAGTTGTATCCAGTACACACTGTCAGGCAATAAATCTGCAGCCATTTTGGCAAATTTTTTGTGTACCTATGTGTTTCAGCTTGTAATCAGAGGCCTGTGATACATCTTTGACAGCTTGATGAGCTGCATGTGTACAGTGCTTCATGTCAGAAAGTTGCTGCGCAAGAAGCTGATCAAGCAAGCATGCACGGTCGTCAGCCGATGACCACATTCCTACCAAGCTTTTGGC
>JAABVA010003883.1_pt1 | contig 13992 bp, 17 predicted proteins | sample 5560331 | NCBI WGS metagenome assembly JAABVA01 (sample SAMN12812661, study PRJNA571458) | rock metagenome | isolation source: Antarctica rocks | place: Antarctica: Victoria Land, Mt New Zealand sud | collected 2016-01-07 | reverse complement strand
GCGCGGCGCTGGAGCCGGCGCGGCCCCTGCCCCGCGCCACTCCGGCCCGCGCCACTCCGGTGCGCTTTGCCGTGCAAACCTGCTTGTGAAAAGAAAAAAAAAAGGAGGTGAGAAGAAAAGGTCGCTTGAGGTTGGTGAGCAAAGGGGCTTAGGAGTGAGTGTGTTTCCTCCAGGTGGGCGTGCTGGCCTGACGCGCATCTGTGAATGCGCTCGCACGCCTGCCGAGCCAGGGGGAGCGGCCCTGTTGATTGTGCTCGCAGCGGCTCAGACAGTGACACGTCTCTCCATGGGGTTTACAGGCCGCGCGGAGCGTCAGTGGGCGCGTGCCGCAGCTGCGGCCGCCCGCGCAAGCAGCCAATGAGCTGGAGGGGCTCGCGATACCTGTGCCGCTGGAGTGGTAGAGGCGGCAAGCGCAGGCGTCCGCGCTCCTCAAGAGTGCAAAACATGGGGGGCGTGCAGCCGGAGAGCGCGTGACACTGGGCAGTGTGGTCTGTGTGTCGGTCGCATGTGTGTTGACACAGAGTGTGTCGCGGCTTGCATCCCGCCCATGCATGTACTCTGCAGCGAGCCAGCTGGGGCATGCAGGCCTGTCTGCAACCGCTCAAGCAGGGCGTGTAGGAACAAAGCAATGTAATTGTGTAGGCACCTTAATAGCAACAGGCAAGACCGGCCGCCGCTTGTTACCTTTGCTGCATCACGGGGACATGCAGGGCATGCTCTGCTGCATGAGCAGCAGGTGCATGCCCTGAGACCACAGATGATGCACTGCTGATCATGCTCAGCATGCTCTGCATGCGACCCTGGGGAATAGCCCTGTACAGTCAAGGCGCTTGGTGTCCCTTGGACTGCGAGATGTCCCCAGTTTCCTCGGTGTCCCTGGGCTCATAGGCCGGCCGACGGTTGGGAGGGAGTACCGCCACCACATCCGCTGCAGCTCACGGCATCAGTTCAGAACACGCACTGCTGAGGTGCGCACCGCTGTCACCTCTGGCCACCTGTACTCACAGTAAAGTTATTTTTCCAGATCAAATGGAGCTGGCGCTGCTGCAGCGTCCCTGCAGCGCCACCGCGTCGCTCAGCACACAATTAACGCCGCTGAGCACTGCTGCGCTGGCTGATACCGCGCGCCTTTTGTGCCGCAGGAGCACACGTGCCCGTGCCCATCTGGTCAGCAGCACAAGCAGCCCCAGCTCTTGCTGTCCCGCGGACGCGGCAGCATGGTCGCGGCGCAAGCCAGCCTCGCCAGCACGCGCCTGGCGACGTGCGTGGCCGGCAGCCTCAGGCACAGCGCGCTCGCGCCGTGCTCGGCGGCGCGCTGCTGGTCCGCCGCGGCCGCGCTCTCGCCGCCGCACGCCTGGCGCATCCCGCCGCGCTGCCGCGCGTTCTCCGCCGGCGGCAGGCGCGGCGCCCGCGCCCGCGCCCGTGCCCGTGCCACAGCTGGTGGCCGCCTGCCCGGAGCGCTGCGGGGCTGAGGCGCCGGTGTGTGCGGCGGCCGCGCAGGCCAGGCTTCCGGGCGGGCGCGAGCGCAGCTGGGCAGCGCGGCCGCGAGGACAGCTTGACGGGGGCGGCGGGCAGGCCCGGCGCCGCGGCGGCAGGCAGGGCGCGGCCCGCGGCGGGCGCGGCGGCGACGGCCCCGGCGCCCGCTGCGGCGGGCCGGGCGGGCGCGCACGGCTGGCCGCGCGCGGTCCTGGGCTTCCTGATGGCCGCCGGCCTGGCCATGGTGCTGGCGGTCGGCCGGCCGCCTGCGGCGTACGCGCGCACGCTCGCGCCCGTTGAGGCCGCGCCGGCCACGCTGGAGATGAAGGCGCGCGCGGCGGCCCAGGGTGCAGGGTGTCGGAGCCAGGGTACAGGGGTTCGCTCGGGACGCGCGCGCAATGCCATCGGGTTGGAGCGCACCCTGCGCGGCATCAGCAGAGCTCTGCACGTGCCCTGTGCTGGGCCAGGCCGCGGCCGCGCGTGCACCGTACGCCCCGTGCCCGGCGTGTGAGCTGAGGGTTTAAAACCCTTATGGCTGCCCGCAGGCGCCCAAGCCCAGCCCGGCCGAGCTGTCGCCGGAGGAGCTGCAGACGGTTGCGCTATTTCAGGAGAACACGCCGTCCGTCGTCAATATTGCTAACATTGGTGCGCGCGGCCCCGGGCTGCTCGCGCCGCCGCCGTGCAGCCTGCGCATGGTGAATGTGCGGCGCGCGCTGGCGTGCCAGCGCCTGCGATGCGGGCGCCAAGAGCGGGGGCCGAGCTGGCTTGCCTCCCGAGTCGCTCGGCTTCCTACGCGCCGCTGGCTGAACGGCATGGTCTGACCCTAATGGCGGCGCGCAGCCTCGCGGCAGAGCTTCTACAGCATGGACATGCAGCAGGTCCCGCAGGGCATGGGCTCCGGCTTCATCTGGGACCAGAAGGCGCGCGCTGCGCGCCCGCCCGCCCACCCGGCGGCCCCGCTGCCGTCCTGCCTCCGCACGCGCACAGGCGCTGCGACAGTGCGACTTGTGAGTGTGTGAAATGAGCTCTGTCTATAGATGTCGCACTGGCCGTGAGCGCGGCGGCTTGCTGGGCCCGCATCCTGCTGGGTGCCACTCGGGGCGGCTGCGCGCTGCGCATGTGACCCTAAACCTATGCGGTGCGACGCGCAGGGCCACATCGTGACCAACTTCCATGTCATCCGCGGCGCGTCCAACATCAAGGTCGCCCTCATCGACTCGTCCGTCTTCCCCGCCCGGGTGCGGCGCGCGCCCCGGCCGCGCCGTCCTCAGGAGCGCTCGGCTGCCGCGCGCGGAGCGGTCCGCGTCGGTCGCCGGTCAGTGGGCTCCGACGTGCCGCAAGCACAGGGCTGGCATGCAACCCGCGGCGAGCCGGGCACTGCCCGGCGGGCAGGGGTGCGGCAGAAGGACCGCCTGGCGCGGCCGCCGCGTCTGGCGGCGCTCGCACCCGGCGGCGCCCGCGCGCGCGCACGGCGATCAGCGCGCGCGCCGCAGCGCCTAACCATCTCACCCTATTTATATAACAACCTAAGCCCGGGGCGCCAGGTCATTGGCGGCGACCCGGACAAGGACGTGGCGGTGCTGGAGCTGCAGGCGCCGCCGGAGAAGCTGGCGGAGCTCAAGCCGGTGGCGGTGGGCAGCAGTGCCAACCTGATGGTCGGCCAGCGCGTGTACGCCATCGGCAACCCCTTCGGCCTTGACCACACGCTGACGCAGGCGCGTGCGGCCGCCCGCCCGTGCGAGTATTGGGGCGATTTCGCCCGCCAAGCGGGCCAGCCGGGCGCCGGGAGCTTGGCCATGCCGTGGTCAACACACAGACACGGTTCTAGTAAACAGACCCGAGTGCAGCGCAGCCAGTAGGTGTTCCGGCAGCGGTGGCGTTGCTTGGGCGCCTTGCATGGCAGGCATGGGAGTCAGGCGATTGTGAGGGGTTGTGCACTCCACACATCCACCAGCGGCCAGGGCAGTGCTCGCACTGTCTGGCAAGCCCTTGCTGGCCTCTGTGAGGGGCGCCGGCGTGCACGTGCAACATGGAAGCAGCCGACCGCGGCGCGCGCTGCCGCGACAGGGCATCGTGTCGGGGCTGGGGCGCGAGCTGGCCACGCCCGGCGTGCGCGGCGTGCCCATCAAGAACGTGATCCAGACCGACGCGGCGATCAACCCGGGCAACAGCGGCGGCGTGCTGCTGGACTCCAAGGGCCGCCTCATCGGCATCAACACGGCCATCGCCAGCCCCAGCGGTCCGCCGCCCTAACCCTACCCTGCCCCCGAGCCCGAGCTGGCAGGCGCATGGGCATCTCTACATCCAGCACATCGGCATCAACACGGCCGTTGCCAGCCCCAGCGGTCCGCCGCGCGCGCCCCTGCGCCTGTCCTGACAGGCGCAGGTCCATCTGTACATCCAGCAGAAGGGCAGAGTCGCCATGGGCGGGGGTGATGTGCAGCATGCTGCAGCCAGCATCACATCATATATGTCCGCTCCAGCAGCCGTGCGGGTGCATAATTGAGTAGGATGTACAGCGGCACACTCTCGCACGCCCTGCCCTGCTGAGGCACATGGTGTTGGACCGAGCTGCCTGGTTGCGATGCCACGGCGCTCGGCCTTGACAGGCGGCGCGCCCGCCGGCGGCAGGCGCGTCCAGCGGCGTTTGGATAGGTTACCCAGCGGCGTCAGGATAACCCTAGCCCTAACTCTACCCTTTGGTGGCAGGCGCATCCAGCGGCGTGGGCTTTGCGATCCCCATCGACCAGGCGCGCGGGCTGGTGGAGCAGATCCTGACGTACGGCAAGGTCGTGCGGCCCGTGCTGGGTGCGGCCCCGCCCGTGCCCAGGGCTTGGGTAAGGGTAGGGTGGGCGCGCCCCAGCACCTGCAGGGCCGGTCCGGCAGAGGCGCCGGTGCAGCGCTGACAGGGGAGTGTGGCCTTGGGCCGCCGCTCGTGTGCCCGGGCAGCCCGGGCAGCGAGCGCCGGGCGTGACCGCGGCAAGGCACGTGCGTCTATGCATTCGCATGCGCTTGGGCGGTGCGAGCCTGGCTGGTGTTGGCACGGGCGCGGTGCTTGGGCAGGGGTGCAGCTCCGGGGCCCGAGGAGGGCTGCGGGAGCTTGCGCGCGGCATGTGTTCTGCCACCCGCGCTCCCAGGCAAGCGCGCGCCGACGCCTGCACCGCGCCGCCGGCGCGCAGGCATCACGATCGCGCCGCCGCAGCTGGCGCGCCAGGTGGGCGAGGAGGGCGTGCTGGTGCTGGAGGTCCCCGCGGGCACGCCCGCCGACAAGGCCGGCTTCAAGGGCACCTACCGGTCCGCCCTCCTGTCCCAAGCCCCGTTCTGACCAACGTTGCACAGCGCTGTGGGGTGTCCACAGAGGCAGGGCAGTAAACGATGTCGTGATCTGAACGAGGACGAGTGCGCCGCTATGCAGGTGACGGGTGGGCGCGGGCGAGCGCAAGGACACATGGCTGGGGCATTTCTTTGCTTGCTGATACACATGCCCTGTGTGGCAAAGCCATGGCGGGCCAGAGCGGCCGCCGCCTGGAGCACGGCCGGGGACCTTGCCCTGTCCAGCCTCGCAGGCGCGACCGCTGACGCGCCCGCGCCGCCCGGGCCGCGCAGCGACGAGGCCGGGCGCGTGATCCTGGGCGACATCATCGTCGGCATCGACGGCCGGCCCGTGCGCCTGCAGCGCGACCTGTTCGAGGCGCTGGACGAGAAGCGGCCCGGCGACAAGGTGACCGTGGAGGTCACGCGCGACGGGCGGCGCACGCAGCTCCTCGTCACGCTCGGCGGCCGCGACATCACCGGCATGGAGTGACGCGGGAGCGCTGCGGGCGGCATCGAGACGCGCCCGGGCGCGGACGGGGCGCCGCAGTGGCTGGCTGGAGCTGTTGGGGGCGTGAGTGAGTGGCGCGGTCTGTGCAGATGCAGGGCGCGTTTCGCCATGCTGAGCAGCGCCCGTACTGACCGCAGCTGTGCAATGACTTTACTGACATGAAGTTGATGCAAGATACTGCGCCTGGACGTATTGAGCAGGACGTATCAGCAAGTGTGCCGCGTGCATGCATCATTTTAATGCAGGGTGCAGTTAGCACTTGGGTGCTGCATATGCATATGAGATTGTAGGGCGCATCCTGGGAATTGGCAGAATTGCTTGTGCTGTGCGCGTCCGTCTCTTGTTACGCGTCACACGCACGTGTCGATGGTTTGTGTCTGTCGGTTGCGGTATAAAATGGATGTAAGAAGGCAGCAGGACTTCTCTGCCATCGAGTGCCTGATGTGGGGTGGAGAAGCCTGCTGGTAGCAGCCTGTCCTATGCTTGGAACAGAAGGCGAGCATATGGGATTACAGGTGACTTGGACCCCGCTAGTGGCGCGAGGCTGTCGCAGGCTGCGCCGTGCACGGCGTGTCTGGGGCAGGGAGCGCCAAGCACTGTGCGCTGCGCTCCTGTGCAGCGTTGTGCGCAACATAGTCCCTGCGCACACCTGTTAGAAAGGTGCAGCAGAGGACACTGACAACAGCCCGCTCTACGTGCCTGGTCACCTGTATGACTCCAGCTGCAGCGGCGGTGTGTCCTCTGCCGGCACTGCGTCTGCGTTCCAGCTGCGCTCAGTGCTGGGCTGGTCCCAGTCGCCGCGCGCATGATGCAGGCGCGCGGTGTGCTCCCGCACCGCCTCCAGCAGCTGTGCAGCGACCGTGTCAGACGCCGTGCTATCCGATGAAGACGGCCACACCAGCAAGTGTGCAGCTCTGGTGCAGATCTGGTGCACGAGAGTTTAGCTAGCGGGGAAGAGCGCGTGCCTTCAACTGCTCACGGTCACGCGTGTCCACCCTCGCCTCAAAGTCCTTCAGCAGCGCATCAATGCGCTCGCTCTCCATGGCTGCTCGTCACCGTGCAAAGGTGGAGGCAAGCTTATTGTGAGCAGGGGGCGTTACAACGAGCAGCACATTGTGTTTGCCCAGCCCCGTTCGAGTCTTAAGGCAAGCGATGAACTTCGCCAATGCCCGCCAGAAAGAAGCCAGCCGGCAAGAGGGCGGCTAGTGCCGCCAACAAGGCGCCCGAGGCGAGCGAGCCTGATCATGACCCCAGGTGGGAGCAGGCGCGCACAGCCCCGCAGCGCACCTCACACTTGGTTGCTGTTTCCGCACGAGCACGCTACGGTTCACTTTGAGAGCATCACGCACAGCTTGCTCGCCGTGTGCGCCGCTAGCCCGTTCCCGCCATCCCTGCTTGCGCCAGGCGCAGCCTGCTCAAACAGCTGCCCACACCGCCGCGCGCCCCTGCCGCGCCAACAGGCTGCAACTCTGCGCCAGGCCGTGGCCAGCGGCGTGCTGGACTTCTCGCCGGCGGACCTGCCGGACGCCAACACCTGGCCCACGCACGGCGCGCTGCGCGAGCGCCTGCTGCTCGCATGCCGCGCGGTGGAGCTGCCGGGCTGCCACGCCGCGCGCGACGCCTTCCTCGCGGAGCTCGTGCGGCTGACGCCGCCCGAGCTGGCGCGGCTGGTGCGCTGTCTTCTTCCTCTTGCTGCCTTCCGTTGATTTGGCGGCGCTCTGCACGCGCATGAGCGCTCAGGCCCTCTGCCTGGGCCTGTGCGTCTGCGCTGCTGTGCTGCCACGCCGCGGCGTGCAGCGCGTCCCCGAACACCGGTGCGGCCTGACGACGCCGGAAGCGGACTGCTTACTCTGCGGATGCTGCCGAGCTTCACAAGACGCCTGCGGCGGCGCGCGCACAGGCGCTGCGCGGCGCGCCCAACCTGTCGCAGCTGGTGGTCGCGCCGCTGGGCGCGCTGCCCGCGCTGGCCGTGCTCGACCTGACCGCCTGCCCGCGCCTGGGCTACCTGTTCGTGCAGGCGCCGCTGCTGCACACGCTGCTGCTGGACCAGTGCGCCGCGCTGGGCAAGGCGCGCCGCCGGCCCCACCCCGCCGGGCCCCGCGCCTGGCCTGGCACCGCTCGCACTGCTCACAGTCCGCGACCGCGGTCCCATGCAGGCTTGCTACGGCCTTGCCTGGCTGTGCCGCAAGCGCCTGTGAGTGCGGCTCGCCACTGGGCGGTCGCCGCACAGGCTGTCATCTACTGCAAGCGCCTGGACACGTTGCGCATGGGCGGCTGCGCCGCGCTGGGCGTGCTGCTGCTGTGGAGCGACCGCCTGACTGAGCTGTCTCTACTGGACTCCACGGCAAGCTCGCAGCCCGCTCACACCTTTCCCGGCTGAGCATGCCACTGGCTTTGCGGTGTAGTCTCATCCTAGGCTGCATAAGGGAGGCTGCTCCCTGCTCATGCTGACAGCATTGCAGCTGATGCAATCCCGGCGCTGTAGTGCTGCGATCTGGACTGATGCTTGGACTGATGCTGCTTCTGCTGATATGCACACTCTCACCTCCAAGCCCGAGTCATGCTGATACTGCAGTTACATCGGAGGAGTTCAGGGCCCCATCCCATGTCGGCCACCAGAGATGAACATCGGGACCCCAGTGCCAGGGCACTTCCGCCTGTTGTGCATACCTGGATAATCCGTGTAGCATAGCCGTGCTGCCTGATGCGCCAGGGCGGCAGCGCCTGACCACACGGACTTCTTGCATCTGAAGGTCTTTCAGCGCGCAGGGCCTGCATCATGTGGAGCTGCGCTGCCCTGCCCTGCTCGACCGCAGCGGCGTCCCGCCCCTTGCGCGCCCCGCCCCAGTGGCACCCGGCGTCCAGCCACCGCCCATTGCCGGCCTCCTCAAGGTCAGCGCCTCCCTGTAGACGCCTGCTCCCGGTCAGTGCAGCATCGCCATGCATGCACACCTCGGCGCATGCATGACGCACAAGCACAGGATACAGCCCCAAGTTGAGTGCCTGAAGGTCATGACATGGCGCACAGCTGAGCGCAGGGGTCCAGGCCCCTGTGGCAAGCCGTGGCAGGCCCAAGTATGACAGCACATCCACGTGGCTCGCCTGCTTTGAATATGAGTGCGCACCATCAGGTACTGGTGGCCTGTCACCAGCCTGATCATCTCGTGGCTGCTGGCGCAGGAGCAGTACCAGCTGAGGGGCAGTGCGGGGCTCGCCGGATGCCTGCCTCATGCAGAGGCACCTGGGCATACCTGCTTGTGAGGCCAGTGACGGCAAGCCGCTCCGTGGCGGCGTAGCACGCGCCAGGAAAGCTATTCACAGGGAACTCATGCAAATATTGGTGTGCCATGGCTGTGTGTTAAGAGCGCACGGCTGTCACTGCACTCCCGTGTACAGCACGCACTTGTGATTAGCCAGGAGACACAGAAGAGCTCTCTCTCCCTTGCAGGGCAGGTGCCTCTGCCCCCCGCATCACTGTTACACAGACGCACCAGGCAGACGCAAGCGCAATGCAGACCCGTGAGGCATCTAAGCACAACTCGCATCTAGCCTGCAGATCACTTCATCACACCGGTTGCATACACTGCGGTGAGCACGAATGGGACTGTTGGGCTTGAAGGCGCACGGCGCTCCCCAGCATGCCCACTACTGCAAATGCATTGCGGTGCTTGCAGAACGACCCAAACTTGGGGCAAACTTACGGAACCTTGAAGCACTGAGCATGACAAAAGGCAGGCGTGCACGCGCGATGCAGCTGCGCTGGGCTGCAAGTGCGACATCAGTCCGTGCAGCATGGCCATCCCGTCACTGGGCAGGCGCAGGCGGGGCTGGCATGGCACATAATGTGAACCGCTTCTGCGCTCGCAAAACCCCCACTGCGTCACGGCAGAACGAGGTTACCATGGCCAAAGCCGCTGCTATGTTGCTATGTAAAACTGTCCTGGTACTCCTCTGCCCGCCGCCCAACTGGCAACGGACACAGGCTGTTATAAAATTTTGGCGCAATGCTGCGCACGCGAGCCGCCCTGCTGCAGCTGCCTTATCGTGCTGCGCCAAACGCTTTGGGGGGGTTGGGCAGCAACGTACGTGTATTGCTCACGCAGCTCCCCTGCGTGGCAAACACAGGAGATACCCCAGACGTCATTTGCTGGCGGGCTCACTGGCGCAACAAGCGCACAGCATCTGGTTGCTCAGCGCACCGCCTACCTCCAGCGTACACTTCAGAGCGGCAGCGACCAGCGCAGACTCGCAAAAATCATATGCCAAGACGTGAGCCAATTGCTCGCCATGGGCTTCCCAATGCTGGCCATGCCTTGCCAGTGGTACCATTCACAAGACCTGGGTGACGGCCCACACAGCACCCCTCCTCTGCTTTCAAGTGCACATGTAGAAGTCCGCCAGTGCAGCAAAGTACGCAAAGTTGCAGCAAGGCTGTAAAACGAGGAGGACATGTGTTGCCGCGGCATGCCCAGAGCGGGCGCCCTGTCCGTCACTCTCCCGCATTCCGCATGCAGGAACGCGCGGGCGCAGAGTCGCGCCCGCGCCACAGGGCGTCCTTGCGCGCTGCTGGACCAGCAGCGACGACGCACAAAGGACGGCCCTGAAGGCGGCAGCTGCGGCGGCACTAAACACCCCAACCCTGACGATAGCTAGCACCTGTGCCGCCGGCCAGGCTGCCTGGGCCCGGGCGCATGAGCGGCCCTGCAGCCGCGCACCCCATGCTGTGACCCAGGCTAAACGCCGGGTGGGAACAGGCCAGGGTGCAAGCAGGCCCGAGGCGGCCGGGCCGGGCGCATTGGCGACAGTGATCACGTGTCGGCGAACGTCAGGTTGGACGAAGGCGCAGGCAGGCCGGAGGGTGCGGTGTCGGGCGCGTCCGCGGCGACCGTCCAGTCGGACGCCGGGCCGAACGCGGCCACCGGCCGCGGCGGCAGCGGCTGGGTGAGCGCCCATGTGGCATTAATGGCCGCGGCGGCAAACGCGATCTGGTCGCTGATCTGGTCGACATGCGGCCCCGAGGGCGTGCCTGCGCAGGCCGGTGGCGGCTCAGGTGCGGCTGCATGTCGACGCTGGCAAAGGCCCCTGCGTGTCAGTTCTGGCGCCGGTGGCAGTCCGCCCTGGCTGACGAGCCAGCGCTACGTTGGCGGCTATCCCGCATAACAGCAAATCTAAAGCAACGGAAGCCACATGGTGCACGCTAAAAGGATTGTGATCCGGCGCGTGCCCATGCGGCGCGACGGCGCGGCTCCTGGCGGCGCACGCGCGCAGCACGCGCAGCTCGACCCACACAGGCAACGCGGCCAGCGCTCAAGCGGCAAATTGCGCACCCGCGCCGTGCCCGGCGTTGTGCGCGATGCGCAGGATGAGCGGGTTGCGCTGCGGCGAGTTCGGGTAGCCGGCCAGCACGTGCTGCAGCGCCGCGACGAACTTGTAGCTGTGGCTCGGCACCACCGTGTCGTCGTGGTCCGCTGCCGCGGCCCCAGGCGCGCGCACCTCACACCCTCCTCAAAAACCCAGGGCTTGGTAAACTCCCCCTGTCCGCCGCACGCACAGCGCTGCACGGAGCTGGGCCTGCACCGCGCCGCTGCTCACGCAGCAGAGCTGGGCAGCTGGCGGGGCGGGGCGAGTGGCGGGCCGGGCTACCTGTGGTCACCATGACCGCCGGGTACTGGCCGGTGCCGTTGGGCACGTTCACGTTGTCCACGGGCGAGGTGGCCAGCAGGTAGGGGAACTCCGTGGCGTTGGCCGGGTCGCCATACTCGCCCACCCACGCCTTGCCTGCGCACGCGCGCGCGCGCGCATCAGAGCCTGCAAGCGTTTGCCTGGCAGGGCGGGCGTCGGAACTGCGGTGCGTCCTCGCACTGCTTTGCCGGCGTGGCCGCAGCACGGCAGAGATCGGCATGCCACAGCATTGTGGATCGCAAACGGTTGCGGTCCTCATGCTCATATGCTCACACCCCTCAAAAAGTGACGACCCTCGGGCACAGGACTTGGGGTCGCGTACAGGGACAAGGGTGATCACCACGGACGCATGCACTCGGGGTCGCGGGCCCCATCACGCACGCGCTCCCACTCACAAGGCAGGTGCGGAAGCTTTCGCACATGACCGGACGGTGGCCAGCCGCGGCGAGGGGCGCACCAATGGTGAAGAGCGGGTAGCGGAGCAGGTCCATCACGCCCGCGTCCGCGATCACCGCCGCGAACATGTTGGGGTGCTGCGCGCGCGCGGCCGACGGCATCAGCGAGGCGCCTCCCTGGCATGGACGGCGCAAAGTTGAGAGTTCCTGGGACGACTGGTATGCAGGGATGCCGGCGCAGGCGGCTCACAGGATGCGGGGGTCAGGCACAGGGCCTGCGTCTGGACGCCCGGCCGCTCCAGCAACGGGGCGTCGGCGCTGCATGGCACTGTGCATGGGAAGGTATGATGCGCAGCACAGCAGCTGTTGAGTAATGCTTGGGGGGGGGCACGGGCACGGCGCACCTGGTTGGCCTCCACACCCATGAGCAGGCCGCCGTTGGACTTGCCCTGCGCGAGCCGGGCGCTGCGGTCGGAAATCTCCCCAGCGCTGGCACACTTCGCATGCGCTGCTCTGCGTGCCATCAGTGACCCCCTCCGACTGCCCTCCATTCCAATGCCCTCCCGAGCCTGACGTGCGGCCGATCAGTGTGTGCGACCAGAGGCCCAGAATCCGGATTGCGGGCATCCGGCACATGAGGCGCAGCGCTTGCAGCGCAGTGGCAGCACCACGCAAGCTGGAGCCAGCACACGGGGCTTGCCACCGTAGCAGGCAGCCCGTGAAGCCCGACGCACCCCACAGCTTTAGATCCGGCGACCCTTGGCGGCGCAGGCACGGGTGTGCTGCCAGAGGCGCGGCGTGCGGCGAGCAGACAGGAGCGCACTGACCGCCATCGGGCTGCAAGGGAGCGCCGCTGAAGGCCCAGCGCGGCCTGTGGGGCAGCGCTTGGGCAGGGTGAGGGTAGGGTCAGGGCGCGCACCACGATGGCCAGGCCGTTGGGGGAGGTGATGCCGCCGTCGATGAGGTAGTCGGCGCAGGCGGCAAAGTCGTCGTAGCTGTTCTGCTTACGGATGCGCCGCCCGGCCTCCCACCAGCCGCGCCCCTTGGCGCTGCCGCCCCTGCCGCGCGCGCCGTGCCTGAGCACAGCCGGCGCCGTCGGCGCTCTGCTCTCCTGCGTACATGGGCTCTCCGCTTCTCGCTCGGCAAAGAGGAGTGATGTCTGGTGCAGTGTCCTGCGACACCCCTGCCTGACCTCATATGTCGTGCCTGTGCATGATGGTAAGTGGGCGCATGACTTTGCTCTCTGCTGCCATCGGCCCTTGACACCTGGTGTTACACCAGGTGCATGGGTGTGGGAGTGGCCCAGCATCGAGTGGGCCGCACCGGATGTTGGCTACGGCGTACACGCCGTTGTATGCGCGCATGAATGCCAGGCGGGCGATGCTGAAGGAGGGCGTGACCGTCTTCTGGAAGCCTGCGCGTGTGGAGTGTGCAGTCAGGTGCGCTGAATGAGGCTTGGCAGACACCCAGAAAGGCACCCCTCTCAAGGCACCCTAGCCACCACGCTTCAATAGCATGATGTAGCACGGCCATCATGAGCCGCGGCCCGACCAAGCGCTCCGCACAGCACGCTCGCCCTGCCGACCTCCAACAACGTATGACACAGCGCTCGCACAGCATGCACAGCTGCCTGGCGCCTTCACAAGGGCGGCGCGGGCAGGAGGGCGCGCCGCCATAGCCGTAGAGCATGGTGGGGTTGTTGCCGTCGAGCGTGATGTTGATGGGCGCGACGATGAACATGGGGACTTGCGCCCCGTCGCTGCTGACCACAAAGACCTGGCCGCGCCCGCGACCAGGCGTGGGGCAGGGCCGCACGCACGAGCCCACCCTACAAGCCCGGCCCTGCCGCATCGCAGCGAGCGCAACCCCACATCGCCCCGAATCGCACACGCCCCTTAGCCCCGCCGACCTCTGCACGCTCGGCAGGCGCGCCGCATCCACTGGAGCTTGCCGCACAGGCGCAGCCGCTTCCGTGCCGGGCGGGGGCTGTCTCCGACGCGCCTGGCTGGTCTCATAGTCGTCCAGGTTGTAGCCGCCCGGCAGCACAATCGCGTGTACCAGGTCCGCAAGCTGGCCCGTCAGGCGCGAAGTGTCCATCCTGCGCGCGCGCGGCGCGTCCCGCAGGCGCTCAGCAGCGGCGCGGCCCCTGCTGCGGCGCGGCGGCGTGCGCACGCGCCCGACGCAGACGATATAGCAGACACGGCGGAAGTGGAGAGCTGGCCGTCGGGGGACTCTAGAACCGTCGCGGGCCCAACAATCAACAGGGCTGCTCTTCCAGGAGCAGGACCGGTCCCGCTGCGCGGCGCGCTGCATGGACGCCGTGCCTGGCGCGGCAGCAGCGCACAAACCAGCTCCTGCACAATGCGCACGCCCGCTTGTATCAAGCGTACCAAGCCGGCCCGGGCAGGCCCAGGCAGGGCGCAGCACGCACGTGTAGATAGCGCCCGGCTCGGTGAGCGAGTTGTAGGAGAAGTGCAGGATGGGCGACGCGCGGCGGCCGGACACCTCCACGCTGCCCAGGCCGGGCAGCCGCACGGCCTGCAGCAGCGTGCCCGTCGCGAGCGAGCGCAGGTGCAGCACCGCCGACACGTCGCGCAGGTAGCGCACCACCAGCAC
>JAABVA010003882.1_pt1 | contig 13993 bp, 10 predicted proteins | sample 5560331 | NCBI WGS metagenome assembly JAABVA01 (sample SAMN12812661, study PRJNA571458) | rock metagenome | isolation source: Antarctica rocks | place: Antarctica: Victoria Land, Mt New Zealand sud | collected 2016-01-07 | reverse complement strand
GCGAGAACGGCATCTCGCCCGCGAGCGAGGCCCGGATGGTGCACCTGGCTCTGGCCGCCGAGGCCGCCGGAGCCGACGCGATCTTCTCGGCGTGCTCCTCTCTCGGGCCGACCCTCGACGCGGCCCAACGCGCGGTCGGTGTGCCCGTCGTGAAGATCGATGAGGCGATGGCCCGCCAGGCGGCGACGTACGACCGCATCGGGGTTCTCGCCACCGTGCCCACGACCTTAGGCCCGACGTGCGACCTCATCGCCGCCCGCGCCGCCGACCACGACCGCGCCCCGGCGATCACCCAGCGCCTGTGCCCGGGCGCCTTCGACGTCCTCATGGCCGGTGACCGCGAGGCGCACGACGCGATGGTCGTCGAGCAGGCCCGCGACCTCGCCCCCGACGTCGACGTCCTCGTGCTCGCGCAGGCGTCGATGCAGCGCCTCGTCGGCCGGCTCTCCGAGGAGACCGGGCTGACCGTGCTCTCCAGCCCCCGCCTAGGGGTTGCCGACCTCGCCGCCGCCGTCACCGAGAAGGTGTCGTGACGGCCGCACGCATCGCGGCGACCGCGATCGCCTGGTCTGACCTCGTCGGGTCGCTGCCGACCCCGTCCGCAGCCGACGACGCCCGCGACGCGCAGCGCTCCTGGCACCTCGCCTCCCGGCGTCACCTCGTCGTCCTCGACGACGACCCCACCGGCAGCCAGGCCGTCCATGACGTCCCGGTCCTCACCAGCTGGTCCGCCGACGACCTCCGGTGGGCCTTCGCGCACCCCGGTCGCGCCTTCTTCGTCCTCACCAACTCGCGCAGCCTGCCGTCGGCCGAGGCCGAGCAGGTACTCACCGAACTTGACCGCGCCGTCGCGCGGGTGGCGGCCCAGGTCGGCACCGAGGCCGTTGTGGTCAGCCGCAGCGACTCCACCCTGCGCGGCCACTTCCCGCTCGAGACCGACGTCCTCGCCCGGGGTGCGGCCGAGCGGAGCTCCCCGCTCGACGCCGTGGTCGTGGTGCCGGCCTACCTCGAGGCCGGTCGGGTGACGGTCGACGACGTGCATTACGCCCGCAGCGGCGACGAGGCCCTCCCGGTCGGCCTCACCGACTACGCCCGCGACGAGGCCTTCGGTTACGCCAGCTCCGACCTGCGCGACTGGGTGGAGGAGAAGACCGGGAGCCGCATCCGCCGCGACGACGTCGTTAGCCTGTCGATCCACGACATCCGCGTCGGGGGTGCCGACACGGTCTTCCAACGCCTCCTGGGGGCCCGTAACGGCGCCGTGGTCGTTGTCAACGCGGTGCTCGACAGCGACCTCGACGTCGTGTGCGCTGCCCTCCGGCGGGCCGAGGACGCCGGCTGGCGCGCGGCCTACCGCACCGGCCCGAGCATGGTCGCCGCGCTGCTCGGACTGCAGCCCAGCGCGCCGCTACGTCACGACGAGATCGTCGACCCGCGGCACTCCGGTGGCCACGGCCTCGTCGTCGTCGGCTCCCACGTGGAGCTGAGCACACGCCAGGTGGAGCGGCTGCTCGCCACCACCGGCACCCGCGCCGTCGAGGTCGACGTCGTCTCGCTCGTCGACCCCGGCCAGCGCGCGGTCGAGGTGCAGCGCTGCCTGGAGGCCTGCCGCGACGCGGCGCTGTACGCAGATGTCGTGCTCCTCACCAGCCGCGAGGTGCTCGTCACCGCGGCCGGCCAGTCGAGCCTGGCCTTGTCACGGCTCGTCGCTTCGGTGCTCGTCACGCTCGTGCGAGAGCTGACCTCGGCCTGGGTACCAGCGTGGGTGGTGGCCAAGGGCGGGATCACCTCGCACGAGGTCGCGACGGGCGGCCTGGGCATTCACCGCGCCATCGTCCTCGGCCAGCTCTTCCCCGGGCTGGTGTCGGTGTGGCGCAGCGAGGCCGAGACCGGGCGGGAAGGCCACCGGCCGCTGCTCGAGGGTCTGCCGTACGTCGTCTTCGCTGGCAACGTGGGCGACACGGACAGCCTGCGCGACAGCGTGCTCACCCTGCGGGGGTCGACCCGTGCGTGACCTCGGACCCCAGAGCCTGTACGACGCCGCATGCGATGGTCGCGCGGTCGGCGCCTTCTCGACTTACACGATGGAGCAGACCCAGGCCATCTGCCTCGCGGCCGAGGAGGCGGGCCAGCCGGTGATCATCCAGGCTGGCGCCAGCGCCTTCGCCCACTCACGGCTGGCCGAGCTCGGTCCGCAGGCCCTTCTGGCCGCCGACCTCGCCCGGGTCCGCGTTGGGGTGCACCTCGACCACTCCCGTGACCTGGCCCAGGTGCGGGCCGCCCTCGAGGCGGGCTACACGTCGGTTATGGTGGACGGCTCCCACCTGCCGTTCGAGGACAACGTCGCGATGACCTCGGCCGCGGTCGTGGCCGCCCGGACGCACGGCGCCTGGGTTGAGGGCGAGCTCGGCGCCGTCCCCGGACACGAGGACAGGTCGGTCGTTACCGCGTCGGGGGCCGCGGCCGACCTCACCGATCCCGCCCTGGCCGAGCAGTTCGTCGCTCGCACCGGGGTGCACGCCCTAGCGGTCGCGGTCGGCAACGTCCACGGCACCGCCCACGAGGCGCGGCCCCTCGACCTCGACCTGCTGCGACGCCTGCACGCCGTGGTCGACCGCCCCCTCGTCCTCCACGGTGCCTCGGGCCTGCCCTCCCACGAGCTGCACGCGGCCCGCGCCCTCGGCGTGGCCAAGGTCAACGTGAACACCGAGCTGCGGGCCGCCTTCCTCGGAGCGCTCGAGCGGGGACTCCCGACGGCGCGGCCTGCGGTCGACCTCGCGGTCCTGCTCGGCGCGGCGCGCGACGCCGTCCGCGCAGTGGTCCTCGCCGTGATCCACGAGCTCAGCGACCCGGTGCCCGTCTCCCTCGCGGTGGCCGCCCCCCACACCCTCCCCCGACCCCCCACCCCCTCTGTCCCGCTCCACCCCTCGAAGTAGAAATCAGGAGACGTCATGCGCAGCGTTGCCCTCGGCGGAGCTCTCGCCCTCACCCTCGCCCTCCCCCTGGCTGCGTGCAGCTCAGGAGCTAACAGCCCCGGAACGGGCCCCGTCGCAGAGGGAGGAACCGCGGCAGCCGGTGCTGCCGGAGCCGACTCGGTCTCCGGCGACACATACGTCTTCCTGCCCAAGTCGCTCAACAACCCCTACTGGGTCGACGCCCGCAAGGGCATGGAGGCCGAGGCGGCCAAGCTCGGCGTGAAGGCCCAGTTCCTCGGCCCCGACACCGACGACGCCGGCAAGCAGGTCGCGATCTTCGAGTCGGTACTCTCCAAGAAGCCGGCGGGCATCGCCGTGTCCCCCAACGACCCGGCCAGCGTGACGAGCATCATCGCCAAGGCCCGCGCCGCCGGCATCCCCGTCATCGCGTGGGACGGACCGGTGCCGAACAGCCAGGTCCTCGGCTACATCGGCACCGACAACGTCACCGCCGGCAAGAAGCAGGCCGAGGCCCTCGTGGCCGCGATGGGGGAGACCGGAAAGGTCGCCGTCGTCATCGGCTCGCTGTCGGCCCCCAACCTCAACCAGCGCCTCCAGGGCCTCAAGGAGGGTCTGGCGGCCCACCCGGGCATCCAGATCGTCGCCACGGAGCAGTCCGGTGAGTCAGTGGCCGACGCCCAGGGCAAGGCCGAGACCATCCTCCAGGCCCACCCCGACCTCAACGCCATGGTCGGCATCGGCGGGTCCGACCTGCCCGGCATCGCCGGGGCCCTGAAGTCGGCCGGGTCGTGCGGCAAGATCAAGGCCGTCGGCTTCGACGTCGTGCCCCAGGGCATCCAAGGAATGAAGGATGGCTGCGTCAACGCCCTCATCTCGCAGAAACCGTACGGCATGACCGGCCAGGCGCTGCAGATCCTCGTCGACTTCCGCGCCAAGGCCTCGAAGCTGCAGAGCAACTTCACGGTCGACACCGGGGTCGACGTCGTCACGCCCGCGAACCTCGAGACCTTCATCTCGACCCCCCACTGACTGTGGCGTCGAGCGAGCCGGAAGACCCCGGCCCGGTCAGGGGTGGCTGCCCGCCGCTGGTGCGGATGAGCCGGATCGAGAAGAGCTATCCCGGTGTCAAGGCCCTGCGCGGCGTGGACCTCACGGTCCACGCCGGGCAGGTGATGGGCCTGGTCGGCGAGAACGGCGCCGGCAAGAGCACGCTGCTGAAGATCCTCGCCGGGGCGATCGCACCCGACGCGGGGACGATCGAGGTGGACGGGGCGGCGACGACGCTGCGCAGCCCCCGCGACAGCCAGAAGGCCGGGATCGCCGTCATCTACCAGGAGCTCATGCTGGCCGAGCACCTCAGCGTCGCGGAGAACGTCTTCGCCGGTCGAGAGCCGTCACGACGCGGAAGGGGGATCGACTTCCGGGCCATGAACGCGGCCACCGCGGCCCTCCTGGCCCGACTGGGGGTCAAGGTGGCGCCGACCGAGCGGGTGGGCCGCCTCAACGTCGCCCGACGGCAGATGGTCGAGATCGCCAAGGCGCTGTCGATGCAGGCCCGGCTGATCGTCATGGATGAGCCGACCTCCTCCCTCACCGAGGACGAGGTTGACTCCCTGCTCGGGGTAGTCCGGGCGCTCAGCGCAGAGGGCGTCGGCGTCGTCTACGTCTCGCACCGGATGCGGGAGGTCTTCGACGTCGCCACCGACGTGACCGTCCTGCGCGACGGCGCGCTCGTGACGGCCGCCCCCATCGCGTCCCTCACACCCGACGCCGTCGTCCGCCACATGGTCGGACGCGACCTCGTCGACATGTACGGCCGCCGCGAGCAGCCGCTCGCGGCGGACGCCCCCGAGGTGCTCCGGGTGACGGGCCTGCGCGCCGAACCGCGGGTCATCGACGTGGGCTTCTCGGTGCGCGCCGGGGAGATCGTCGGCATGGCGGGGCTCATCGGGGCGGGACGCACCGAGACCGCCCTCTGCGTCTTCGGCTCCCTGTCGCGCACGGCGGGGGAGCTGCACCTCGACGGACGACAGGTCACCCTCGGCAGTCCCCGGGCGGCGATCGCGGCCGGCGTGGCCTACGTACCAGAGGACCGCAAGGCCCACGGGCTGTTCCTCGGCCTGCCGGTCCGCACCAACATCTCCTCCGCCTGTCTCGACCTCGTGTGCCGGGCCGGAGTGGTCTCCGGTGCCCGCGAGGACGACCTTGCCCGGCGCCTCGTGCGCGACCTCACGGTCAAGACCAGCTCGGTCGAGACCACGGTCGGGACCCTCTCCGGAGGCAACCAACAGAAGGTCGTGCTCGCCCGGTGGCTGGCCCACCTGCCCAAGGTGCTCATCCTCGACGAACCGACCCGCGGGGTTGACGTCGGGGCCAAGGCCGAGATCTACCGCCTCGTGCGTGAGGTCGCCGCCATGGGGGTCGCCATCCTGATGATCTCCTCCGAGCTCCCCGAGGTGCTCGGCCTGAGCGACCGGATCCTCGTCATGCGCGAGGGACGCCTCGTCGGCGAGCTCGACGGGCCCACCGCGAGCGAGGAGCAGGTCATGGCCCTCGCGACCGGGGTCGAGGTCCTCACGTGATCGACCGTGCACGAAATGGAGACGACGATGTCTGACCGCACCACCGCAACCAATGCGAACGCCACCCCCGCCACCGGGGCAGGGGGGACGGGCGCGACGACACCCCGGCCTGCCCCGGGACCGGCCGACCACCGCTCCTGGGGTGGTGACCGGCTGCGCCGGATCCTCGCCGCTCGTGAGGGGGGACTCGCCGGGGTGCTCGTGCTCCTCGTCATCCTCCTGGCCTGGCGCTCCCCGTACTTCCTCACCACCGGCAACCTCGTGGTCGTCGGCCGGCAAGCCGCCCTGTCGCTGCTCATCGCCATCGGGATGACCGTCGTCATCCTCGCCGGCGGAATCGACCTGTCGGTCGGCTCGACCGTGGCCCTCGTGAGCGTGGTGACGGGAGAACTGCTCGTCACCCTGCACCTCAACCCGGTGCTGGGGGTTGTCGTCGCCGTTCTGAGCGGGGTGGCGGTCGGGCTCGTCAACGGCCTGATCGTGGCGATGAGCTCGATCCCGCCCTTCGTCGTGACCCTCGGGATGCTGGCTGTCGCGCGGGGCCTCGCCCTCGGTATCACCCAGGGCCAGACCATCAGCGGCTTCGACCCGTCGTTCCTCGTGCTCGGCCAGGGGTTCCTCGCCGGCGTGCCGATCCCCGTGTGGATCGCGGCGGTCCTCGCGGTGGCGGCCCACGTCCTGCTCACTCGGACCCGCTTCGGTCGCAACGTCTTCTTCATCGGTTCCAACGAGCAGGCCGCCGTCCTGTCGGGCATCCGGGTGCAGCGCACGAAGATCGCGATCTTCGCCATCGCCGCGGGCCTTGCCGGTCTAGAGGCCGTCATCGAAACCGCCCGGCTCAGCGTGGGACAGCCGTCGGCCGGCAATGGCTACGAGCTCGTCGCGATCGGCGCGGTCGTCATCGGCGGCACCAGCCTGTTCGGCGGCGAGGGCAGCATCCTCGGCACCGTGCTCGGCACGCTGCTGCTCGCCCTGATCCAGAACGGCCTCATCCTGCTGGGCATCTCCCCTTACTGGCAGCAGGTCTTCAGTGGCACGATCATCGTCGCAGCAGTGGCCCTCAACATCTGGCGCCAGAAGGGGGGGCAGCGTTCGTGACCCCGGGTCCCGAAACGTACGCTGGGCTCGCTCACTCTTCAGACGTCGGACGACAGGACACCGCCCATGGGCACACGCCCCTCGTTGGCCGAGGGCCTGGACGACATCGTCAACGACGTGCTGGCGGTCGCTACCCGCCCAACAGCCCGCTGCCGAGCGAGACCGAGCTGGCCGACCGGACCGGGGTGAGCCGGCTGACGGTTCGCGAGGCGGTCAAGGCGCTCGCCGCCAAAGGCGTGGTCCGGGTCGAGCACGGTCGCGGCACCTTCGTCAACCCGACCTCGAGCTGGTCGGTCCTCGACCCGGTTCTGCTCATCGCGCGCTCGTCGCTCGAGGCCGACCGGATGGCGTTGCCGCGCAAGCTGATCGAGGCCAGGCGTCTGGTCGAGGTGGCCGTGGCGCAGCTCGCCGCGGAGCGTCGTACGCCCGAGCAGGTCGACGAGATGGCCAGCAGCCTGCTCGGCATGCGTTCGGCCGCCCGGGTCAAGGACGTCACGGCGTTCGTTCAGGCCGACATCCTCTTCCACCAGCAGGTGATGGACGCCGCCGACAACAGCTTCGTCACCGCGCTATTCGACCCGCTGGCGCGCATCCTGCGCCTCACACGGCACCAGACCTCGTCGCACTCCCCCGTGCGCTCCCACGCCATCGAGCACCACCAACAGATCCTCGATGCGATCCGCACTGGCGACCCGGTCCAGGCCGGCGCCGCCATGCAGGAACACATGGTCCAGACCGAGCGCGACATGGACCACTACGTTAAAGACCCCGCGTCGGCCCTCCTGGCCCTGCGCGCTGGCGACCTCACCGTGCGACCCCGGGTGAGCCGCAGTCCCTGAACATCCCCTGCTTTCGAGGAGCATTCATATGAAGATCGTCGTCACCGGAGCGCACGGCAAGGTCGGCCGCTTCGCCACCGAAGCCCTGTTGGCGCAAGGCCACGACGTGCTGGCCGTCGACCTCACCCGCCCGGGGTTTGAGCGCAAGGAGCCGGGCACGGCCCGCTACCAGATGGCTGACCTCACCGACCTCGGCGAGGCGTTCGAGGTCACCCGGGGGGCCGACGCAGTGGTGCATGCCGCGGCGATCCCCGAGCCCACCGGCAACCCGCCGCAGGTCGTGTTCCGGACCAACCTCATGGCCACCTTCAACATGATCGAGGCGGCCGTGCGCTTCGGCGTCCCGCGCTTCGTCAACATCTCGAGCGAGACCGTGCCGGGCTTCTTCTTCCCCGAGCGCGACTTCCTCCCCGACTACGCGCCGGTCGACGAGCTGCACCCCATCCGCCCCCAGGACCCGTACGCCCTGTCGAAGTCGTTCGGCGAGCAGCTCATGGACGCGGCCGTCGCCCGCTCCGACATCCGGTGCATCTCGATCCGGCCCAGCTGGGTGCAGTTCGAGGGCAACTACGAGCAGAACCTCGGACCGCAGGTCCGGGACCATGCGGTGACCAGCCCGAACCTCTGGAGCTACATCGACGCCTACGACCTCGCCGACGCCATCGCCCTGGCGGCCGAGTCCGACCTGCCCGGCCACGAAGTCTTCTACATCGCCTCACCCGACAACGTGGGTGGCCACAACTTCGCGGCGGTGCTCAAGGAGCACTACGGCGACCAGGTCGAGCTGCGGGCGCTCGAGCGGGTCGACGCGTCCGGCATCTCCTCGCGCAAGGCGATGGACCTGCTCGGTTGGACGCCCAAGCGCTCCTGGCGCGACTACCTCGACGAGTCGGGCCGCGCCCGCATGTAGTCGTAGAGCTCGGTGTTCGTCGTGGTCGGCACCCCGGGCTGCGGCCGCCTCGGCGAACAGCCGGGCGGCCGCGGCGGCCACGCCGGTGGTGATGCCCCCACGACGTGACTCGTCGGCCACCAGGCCGAGGTCCTTGACAAACAGGGCGAGGCTGCTGCGCACCTCGGTGCCGGGATCGACCATCCGCCGTCCGCGGTCGTCGAGCATGAACGAGGCGCCTGCGCCGCGTCGTACGGTCTCGAGGGCCCGTGCGGGGTCGAGGCCAAGCGCCTCGGCCAGGGCCAGCGCCTCGGCAGCCGCGGCGATGTGGACCCCGCAGAGCACCTGGTTAACCATCTTCATGGCCTGACCCTGCCCCGGGTCGGGACCCACCTCGACGACGTCACCGAGCGTGTCGAGCAGGGCGCCGGACACGGCGTCCAGCCCCGAGGCCATCACGAGCAGGCTGCCGTCGCGGGCGCGCACGACGCCCCCGCTCACCGGCGCGTCAACAACGCGGGCACCCGGCGGGACACGGCCGGCCAGCTCTTTGACCCAGGCCGTCCCCACCGTCGAGAGCACCACGACGCGGGCCCCCGGATCGAGGGCCTCGAGCCCCCCACGACCGACCAGGGCCTCATCGGCCTGCTGGGGGGTGGCCACCATGACGACGAGGACCTGCGCACCCCGGGCAGCGTCCGCCGGGTCGGCGGCGGCGTAGTCGGCACCGGCCGCGTCGAGGCGCTCGCGGTGTGGGTCGTAGGCGCGGACCCGGTAGCCCGCGGCAACGACCCGCTGCACCATCGGTAGGCCCATCGCCCCCAACCCCAGCCAGGCGACCACAGGCAGTGCAGGGTTCTCGTCGGTCACGGGTCGGCATCCCTTCCGTCCGGCCGTCGGTCCGGAAGCCGGGATCGGCTGGGCGGCCGCCGCCAGCCTGTCACACCCGGCAGTCGCACCAGATTGTCACCGACGGCGCGATGTTGCTCGGTCGAGGGACGCTGGAATGGGCGGTCACCTTCACGGACAGTCCCACCGAGCGGGCCAAGCAGAGGCTCATCCTCGCGAGATCACCGGCGGCGCCCCACCCCGGTCCGCAGCGATCGCTCGGATCGACCAGGCAGCCTTCAACCCCGCCGAGATCTCCCACCGGTCACCGGCCGTCAACATCCGCCGCACCACAGACCCACCCTCGCCCTCGCTCATCGGAGCCTGCTGACCAGGGCCGTTGCTACGACGCTATGACACCGCCGCCAATGTGATCCCCAAAGGGCTCCTGTTGGAGCGCGACCCGGAGAGCCCCGACGCTTGAGACGATCCCGGCGCCTCGCGGGTCCGTTATGGGGCCAGGGGGAGCATTCCTTGCCTAGGTTCTTCGACTCGGCGGAGTCGAGCGAAGTCCAACAGGTCAGACACTTGCGCGCCTCTTGAATGCCAGTCTCGAACGGACGTCTCACCAAGCAACACGTGGCCTTCAGCGGGACGGAGATGACCCGATGGTGATGATCGCCAGCGTCGAACTCGACGAAGCGCCGGCCGGCGCAAGACCGCCTGAGAGTCTCTAGGCTAGTATGCTAGCCTAGACGGATGGAGGGCAAGCAACAGTTCAACGTGTACCTACCGCCGGATCTCATTCGGCTGGTTAAGCACGCGGCCGTTGACAGCAGCATCTCGCTGTCCCAGCTGGTCGAGGATGCCCTCCGGGCACACCTGAACCCCTCGAAACGTGCAGGAGGCTCCTCATGAGACTGATGCCGATTCGCTACGTCAGCGACATCGATACCGCCGAACGGTTTTACGCAGCCTTGGGCCTGGCCCCCGATCAGCGGTCCCGTAGCGGGGACTGGTCGGAGTTGGAGTCGGCCGGGGGGCTCCTGGCGCTGCACACCGCGACGGCTGCAGCGCCTCAACGGCGGGCCACTGATGTCGAGCTGTGCTTCGTCACCGCCGAGCCGCTTGAGAGCGTCGTCGCGCGCCTGGACCAAGCAGGGTTCGGACACGACGAGATCGCCGACGAGAACTTCGGGCGACTTCTTCGAACCACCGACCCGGACGGACTCGTAATCCAAGTCAACGAACACGATCCCTCGCTGTACACCTGACGTCCTGGTCGCCAGTGCTTACCGCCTCCGTGGCAGCGGCACCAAGCCGACGCAGCCAGCTGATCCACCAGACTGCCGGCATGGCCGAGCAACCGATCCCTACCCCGCCGCGGCCGGCACCCAACGCTGAGCCAGCCGAGTGGCTCACCTCCCGTATTGCGGTGTTGGGGACGAACTGGGTCACCAGCACCGTCGGCACTGGCTGGCCCGCCTACGCGCGGATCTTCCACCCTCTCGGCGACGCCGCGGACGCGCCTCGCTGGGCTGACGTCGCCCGCTGCTCACGGGCAGGCGCTGCACCCGGGCGTCCAGTGGGACACCATCAGCAGGGACCAGCCGAGCGCCGAACCGAACGGCGGCCGCGGCTATCCCGGGGAACCCGAATGGGGTCACCTGCGGCCTCAGCCCCTAGCCGCGCCGTGTCAGATCCTCGCCAAACACACCACGACCGCACAGCGATGCTGGTTCGCCCTATGGGAAGGGTGGGGTTGGATGCACCCCGGTGGCTACGCCCGCCTGACCGCGCGCGAAGCCGGAGACGCCGGCGTTGATTCCGCTCCCCTGCGAAGCAGCGACTACTTCGCCCCTCGACGAAGGGGCCACTATTCGTGACCGCGGGTGGGGCCAGACCTCTTGACGAAACCCAGTCGGGTCACCCATGTCCGCACCTGTCCGGCCGCTTTCGTAGCTTCACGAACGCTCGAAGCCCCAGCAGGCCGTTGCCGCTCGACGGGACGCCTGACCGTTGGCAAGAAGAGCAAACGTGATAGACAACACCGCCTTGCATGATCGTGACCCTCGTGCGCGAGCACCTGTTCCAGACCATCCTGCAGGAGGAACGGTCCTGTTCCTCCGCGAGTTGATCTCCCTCGTCCACGACCAGGCGGTAGCTGCTCGCGGGTCTCGCCCGTCTCGAGGCCCAGGTCTACGAGATCCTTGACGCGCGGGTCGACGAGCACCACCGGATAGTCAAGGTGCTTCCCCCCGACTACGAGAGCTGACCCGCTGCGGATGTGGCCTCCATGGGTGGGCTGGGAGTAGCCGCGGTGCGCCGGTCGGGGCGAAGGTGAGGCGCGGCCGGCGCTGCTCTGGCTGCCGGCCGGTGGCTAGGGTTGCGCCGTGCCAACTCGGGTCGACGGTGACGCGCTGCACCGGGCCCGTTCCGCGCGTGGCCTGACGCAGAGCCAACTGGCCCGGATCATCGACGTCTCGGGCGGGAGCGCGTCTCAGAGTGGGAGCGGGGCGTCCGAACCCCCGCCGTCCGGTTGATTCCAGCGGTGGCGGCCGCTCTCGGGGTCACGGCCTTGGAGTTCTGCGCTATGCCGAACGGCGTCGACCTGAAGGCGCTCAGGCTGGCGTCCGGCAAGACGTCGACGGAGATCGCCGAGCAGACCCAGGTCTCGTCGGCAACATACCTGCGCTGGGAGTCCGGCAGATCGCGGGCGACCCCAGATCCAGCCGTTCGGCGCAGTCGGCGAAGGCCTTGGGCATCCGTCTGCCCGGGCTGGAAGCCGCCCTTGAGGCCACAACCCGAGACTCCGGCCCCATCGAGTGACTAAGGCCACTAGTATCCGTACACCGCCTCGACCCGGGGTTCGCCCGTCCCGGTCTCCTCCGCTGGCCGCACGAAGGTACCCAGGTCCAACCGCCTCACCTCGTCAACTCTCATAGCTACACGCTACGGACCGACGACGGCGCTGTCCCATGGGTTCCGCCGACGGCCGAAGCGTCAACCCGCTCCGCGGCATAGGGCGTTCCGCTCCGACAGCGGCTACTTGTTTCATTGACCTCAGGACGGGGTCTGGCCCAAGGCTCGGTCTAGGTGTCCGGGTTTATCGCTCTCATCCGCGGCTGCCCACGGCTTCGTGTGGCGCCGTCGGCGCGAGCAAGACCAAGACGTTCCTGGGCGAACGTTACCGGCGCATCGCCCGAAGGCGAGGCAAGAAGAGGGCCATCGTGGCGGTCGGCCGTTCCATCCTGGTCATCGTGTGGCACCTGCTGGGCGACGACACCGCCCGGTTCAACGACCTCGGGCCCGGCTACTACGACTCACGGATCAACCCAGAACGTAAGAAGCGCAACCAGATCCGCGAACTCGAAGCCCTCGGCTACAAGGTCACACTCGAACCCGCCGCCTGACCCACCCAGGGACCACACCTCACCGCTACAACCCATCCCGGCTCGGCTACGCTCCGCCGGGATGCTGCCGCCTGCCCGCTCACCATCCACTTTCGAACTAGGTGTCCCACCGGGGGCAGCAGAGTCGTGTACGCCTCCGCGTCGAGCCAAACTCGAGAGCCCATCGACGTCGTCCTACAGGTGCCACAGTTGCCGCTCCGGCCGTTTCTGATCGGAGATGCCTCTGGCTTCGCCTACGCACTTGGAGCCGGGCGCCCTAGCATGTCGCGGCTATGCGCAAAGACCCGCTTTGCTGCGCATTCCGCGCATAACTATTGCGCACAGTGCGCACCTTGTGCGATCATGACGGCGCGCTGCGACGGGCAGCGACCAACGCACCGACAAAGGAGTCGCCGTGGCTGTTCCAATCAAGAAGACGCTCGATCGCATTCCCGGCGGGATGATGATCGTGCCGTTGCTCATCGGCGCAGTCATCCATACGGTCTTCCCGACGACCGGCACGTTCTTCGGATCCTTCACCGGTGCTCTCTTCACGGGTGCATTGACCATCTTGGCCGTGTTCTACGTCTGCATGGGTGCGAGCATCGACCTCAAGACGACCCCGTACATCCTGAAAAAGGGTGGCACCCTCTTCGGCGTCAAAGTGGTCACGGCGATCGTGATCGGCGTCGTGCTCGGTCGGTTCCTTGGTGAGTCGCCTGTTGCGGGAGGCTTCTTCGCGGGGCTATCTGTACTTGCGGTGGTCGCTGCCTTCAATGACACCAACGGCGGCCTGTACATGGCGCTCATGGGTCAGTTTGGGAAGCCAAAGGACGTAGCGGCCTATTCCGTGTTGGTGATTGAGTCGGGGCCGTTCCTGACCATGGTCACTCTGGGAGCGGCCGGCCTTTCCGCCTTCCCCTGGCAGACCCTGCTTGGTGCGATCATTCCACTGATTGTCGGGGCGATCCTCGGCGGTTTCGACCCGGACATGCGCAAGTGGTTGAGTGGCGCCACCCCGATCCTTATTCCTTTCTTTGCCTTTGCCCTAGGCGCCGGAATCGACTTGGCCGCGGTCTGGAAGGCCGGCCTTCTCGGCCTCCTTCTCGGCGTGGCGGTCTTCATCATTTCTGCCGTACTTCTCGTCGGCGCCGACAAGTTGACTGGAGGCCGCGGGGTTGCAGGAATCGCCGCTGCGAGCACCGCCGGCAATGCGGCCGCCGTGCCCGCCATCGTGGCCGCCGCCAACCCTGCCTACAAAGCCGCTGCTGGGCCAGCGACCATCCTGGTCGCCGCGTCCGTCGTCGTCACCTCCGTGTTGGTCCCTTTCGGTACCGCCTTCATGGCACGAAGGGCAAATCGTCAGGACGGCGCCGACGTTGAGCAATTCAAGGATCTCGTGCATTCAGACGGTGAACAGGCAATGAGT
>JAABVA010003881.1_pt1 | contig 13996 bp, 11 predicted proteins | sample 5560331 | NCBI WGS metagenome assembly JAABVA01 (sample SAMN12812661, study PRJNA571458) | rock metagenome | isolation source: Antarctica rocks | place: Antarctica: Victoria Land, Mt New Zealand sud | collected 2016-01-07 | reverse complement strand
CGGAGTAGCAGGCGACCCGGGCGTACGACCCGGCGATGCGCTCCCGGAGGTAGTCCATCGTGTCGGTGTACTGGGTGAAGATCACGTAGCTGTCGTAGCCGCTGTTGAGCGCGTCGGTGAGGTCGGCGTAGAGCTGATCGGCCTTGGTGTCCTGGCCGCCGAGCGCCTCGATGTCGGCGATGAAGGAGTCGAGTTCCGTGATCTCTGCCGTGAGCAGGTCGGCGGAGATCGGGTCGGGGAAGCCGAGGGGCTCGCCGCTGGTGTCGTCCTCGGTGACGTTCTTGTCGTCGGCGTCGAGGAGGTCCGCGATCGCGAGCGCCCTTCCGGTGGCGAGGGCCTTCCGACGGCGCTGCAGGGACAGGCTCACGGCCCTGAAGCTGCTTGTGAGGCGTCGCCGGTACACGGTCATAATGAAGCCAAGGGCCTGGTTGCCGGTGGAGGCCATGTAGGCGTTGTAGTAGCGGCTGATGTAGGCATCGATCCGTTCGTACAGCGCCCGCTCGGCGTCGCTGAGCTTGATGAACTCGTCGCGGATGGTGCGCCTCGGGATGACGAGGTCGGCGGGCAGCAGACCCTGCGCCTGGTACTGCCGCATCGTTCCGCGGGTGTGCCGGAAGACGCGGTCGCGCATGGGCGTGTGAGCGCGCAGCCAGTCGTCAGCGAGCTCGCCCTGCTTGACCTTCCACCCCCGGACGCGGTGACGGGTCGGCGCGGGCGGCTGGTGGAGCTTCAGAACGGCGCGCGACAGGACCGGCCCGAGCTCGTCGACGACTCTCGTGCGCAGGGCCTCGTCCGCAACAGCGTCCGGCGCGTCGATCTGATCCCGCAGCATGTGCGACAGCAGGGACCAGTCCCGATCACCCAGCGGGCGCCGCAGCTCGCCGAAGTACCTGACGAACTTCTCCGCCGACTCCGCCCACTCCCCTGGCAGACCGAGCAGCTCGATGAGGTCCCACGCCTCGTGGGGCGCCATCTGCATCGGCGTCGCAGAGGCCAAGTAGAGCGCCTTCCATGCTCTAGCGTCGCGCATCTCCTGCAGCAGCGACAGTAGCGTGTTGGGCGTGCCCGTGGCCTTGATGCCTCGCCGGCGTGCGTGATGTGCCTCGTCGACGAGGACGACGTCCCACGGTGCGGCCGCGAGAAGCTGCGCCCGGCGGTCTTGTCGCCGGGCCAGGTGTGATGACGCGAGTATGACCGGGAAGGCGCTCCACGGGTTCGCCGTCGGGTCGATCGGTACCTCTCGGTTGTGGCGGTCGAGAAAGACGCCGCCCTCGTAGCGCGGGACGTCGAGGCTCAGCTTCTCGTGGAGTTCCTCCTGCCACTGCGACTGAACGCTCGCCGGCACCAGTAGGAGGGCCGTCTCAGTGCGCCCAGACAGGATCAACTCGCGGACGATGAGGCCGGCCTCGATCGTCTTGCCGAGCCCGACCTCGTCCGCTAGCAGGTACCCGCGCGGGAACGTCTCGACGGCCCGCACCGCGATGAGCTGCTGGTGTGGCAGGGGCACGGCACCAGCGCTACCGACGCCGACCATCGTCCGCGTCAGCGGGGCGTTCAGGATCTCTAGCAAGCGGACGCGATCAGTCTCCATCGCCTTCGTCTCGATCTCAGGATCGTCCATCGGGTCTTCATCGTTCCCCTCGGCGGAGATACTGACCTGACCGCCGCTCATCGGGTCGTCGGGGACGTCAAGGTCGCGGAGCCTGGCGTCAGCGTCCTGTGACGGCGGGGTCCAGCCGGCAGGGACGATGTTGATCAGGTGCTGTCGCAGAGCGGTCGGCACCTCAAGGACCGCCCATCCGGCGTCCGGGGTTCCGTCCCAGTGCTGCTCCAGGCGCTTCGTGATGTCGGCGCCGTACATCGACCACACCTGGTCGTGCCATGAGCAGTACACCTGGAACGTCTCGTGGTTCCCTGTCCAGCCGGCGACTGTCTCGTTGTCGCTGCCGGAGAACGCGACCTGGCGGCCGAGGTCGTCGGTGAATATCCCGTACTTCGAGTGGAAGTATCGCCGGGCCTGCTCAGGTCGTAGGGGCTTTCCTACGGCGTCGATCGGAACGCCCACTCGCAGTTCCAGTAGTTCCTCCCGCAGCATCCACGCGAACAGCCGGAGGTGTTCCCGCTGGACGATGCTGACCCCCTCGGTGAGCGGCTCTAGCGTGAGGCGCTCCGCCACCACCTTGTTAAGGGGTTCGCCGCGGAGGACCGCGTCCACGTCCTCGTCGGAGAGTTGAGCGCCGACGACGAGCTGCATGTGTGCACGCCGGGCGGCGAACGGCGCGAACCCTGCCGCCGCTCGGGCGAGGACCTGCGCGTTGAAGTAGCCGACGAGCCGCTTGTACTCCTTCGCTCGTGCCAGCAAGGGCACGTAGAAGCGAATGAGCGGCTGCTCACCTGTCGAGTATGCGACCTGTAGCGGTACCTCCTGAAAGTCCGATACCGGCAGCATCAATGACGCAGGCTGAGGTGCTGCATCTGTTACGAGTTTGGGAACACCTTCCAACGTCACACGACCTCGAATAGGTCACCCTGCTTGGCAACCGGCTCGTCCGCCGGGTCGGGCGGCACGGTCACCTGTGGTAGGTAAGCAGTCACCACTCGGTCGAGACTTGCGGCAAACGGCAGTACAAAACCACGCTTGCTGCGAACCCGCGGCACAGCGTTCACGAGCGCCTGGACTGCCGTAAGGAAACGGCTGTCCTTTGACAACCCAGTCCGGTCCATCAAGGCCTTCGCACTACCAAGTCCGTCTAAGTCGGCTACAAGGCAGACGGTGTGGACGGCGTCAATAAGGCTGCCGAAAGAGGTCGCTTGCGGTCGGACACCGGGGGCTTGATCGTCCCCTCCCTTGGCGCGCAACCGTTCCTGCGGTGCTAGCAAGCGCATAACACCTGCCTTCTTCTCAAGGATCTTGGCACGCTGGAGCTCGTCCGGGTCTAGGCCTCCGACAGCGAGCGCCAGCCGGCGGCCTTCGTCGAATGTTGCCGTGTCGTCCTTGATGAGGTCCCAGAAGGCCACGGTGAAGTCGGTGAGCGGGTCGAACTCGATAGGCTGGCCGACGAGGCGCGCTCGCTGGATCCGGACGATCTCGGCCCGTGCAACAGACAACGCTTCCTCGGGGCGAAGAAGTCGGGACCGCCCCTCTTCGTCGGCGTCGCTGCTGAACACGGGCCAGTGCTGGCTGACGACGCTCAGAGTCGGGCCGTAGGCCGACAACAGTAGGTCGACACCGTCAATGCCAAGCGCGCGGAATCCTTCGACGGCGTTCCGGGCCGCCTGACGCACCTCACCTTCAATGTCTTCGAGGTAGACGTCATGGCCGGCGGAAGCATTTTCACCGCGTTTGCGGCAAACGAGCATTATCGTGCTTGCCGCAGAGTTGACGCCAGACTGGTGGAGGGAATGCTCAGCCTCTGTGTTCACCGGCCAGGACGCCTCGATCGTGAAGCCCGCTTTCAGCAGGCCCATTCCAAGGGTGTCCCACGCCTCCGAGCGCTTGTGCGTAAACATGACGGTCAAGACCCCGTCGTCGCGCAGGACGCGGCGGGCCTCGGCGAAGATCGCTGTCATCTTCGCTTCGTAATCGGCCTCAGCAAGCTTTTTGCGACGTGAACCCATGTTTGCAAAACGCGCCGCGTTGGCTACTGCCTCATTCTCCTTGTCGGCGAGTTCCAGTCCAAAGTACTGCGGCAGGATGCGGCCAATCGTCCGCTTCTCCCAGACGTAGAAGAAGTCGCTGAGCTCCGCGTACATGACGTTGTCGTAGTACGGCGGATCCATGCAGAGATGGGCAACGCTGCCGTCGGCAATCGCGGGCACATCCGCTGCGTTGCCCTGCGTCACGGTAACGCTGCGCAGCATGGGCTCGCCGGTTACCGGGTCGGCGCCTGTCCGCTCCATGAGTCCAACGAGCCCCTTGTAAGCGTCCAGTAGTTGCGCGAGCGCGAAGTCAAGCAGGGCTACGCCCTCAAACTCGGCGAAAGCGAACTTCCACTGGAAGACGTGCTTCTCGAACGTCGAGCGCATCACTTGCCGCACTTGGTGCCACGATGCCATCTTGGAGTTATAGTTGAGGGCCTTCCCCTGCATCAGGGCGAGCAGCGTCAACACAGCGTCAGCCCGTTCCGCAGGTAGGGCGCCCCGGATCTCAGGAACAAGCTCGGAGAACTCCGCCGCGAACGTACTCTGCAGCAGGAGCTGGCGGTCCGAAAACATCTTTGCCCAGGTGTCGATTCCGTAGGCAGCTACTCGGACGTCGTTTCCAAGAGGGATCGCCTCCGTCGGCAGGTGCCCGTCGCGCTCCAGCACGTCACGTCGTGACGCAAGGTGGGCTGTAGCGGCAGCGACTGCTTCCTGGTCAATCGGGAGAGGCGTGCGGAAAGCGCGCTTTCCGTCTGCTCGCTTTGTGACGACGGCGTACAAGACGCTGCTCATTCGTCCCAACATGGCCTCGCGCTTGATGTAGTCGCCGTCGATGACAGAGTGGTCCCACGGGCTGAACCCGTCACCGCGCTTGACAGTGCCCTGCTTGGGGTCGAAATCGATGGCTTTTCCTTCGACAATCTCGAAGTCCGCCTCCGCCAGCGACCGACCGCCTCGTTCCACCACCAGCCGCACGGCAACTTCCTTGCCAACTTCGGAACGAAGTGTCCAATCGGGCACCAAAGGCACAGGCTTGCCGGTGCGAGGGCACGCAACGGTGTGAGCCCAGACGTAGTTCGTCACCTGCTCGCCCGGCGGCGACGGATAGAAGACCGCGATCCGGAGCCGCACACGCCGGGCGAGCTCCGTGCCCCACTCTTCTAGGTCGCGCGTAAGGTCGGCGCCGAACTGGGCGGGATACTGCACGCCGCTACGCAGGATGGCAGCGGCGACGCCGTTCAAGTCGTTTGCGTGTGTCCTCAGGCCCAGTCGCGCGGCAGCAAACGGGATGCTTCCGCCGCCGGCGGTCAGGTCTGCGACCAGCGGTGGCTCACCCCAGGTCTTTGTGAGGATTTCGGCTAGCAGACGAGTGTGCGAGCCGTCTACATGGTTGCGAAATGCTTGCTTGTAGGTGAACGGATTCGTGGGAAGGGGGACGCCGCTCGCGATGGCTTGGTCCGAGGCCAGGCGGGCCTTGACTGGGTCACCCCAGATGCCCGTCAGATACTTCAACCACTCGCGGTACTGCTGCTCGGTCGCCACCTGCTTTACGCCGGGGAAGGCGGCGGCGAGTTCGGGCGTCCAGGCGGGGAGGAGTCCGGCGAGGATCACACCCGCGCTGGCCACCAGGGGCCGCCGTGCCCACCAGACATGCAGGAACGACAGCGGTGGCAGCGCGCTGGCCGCGGCGCGTTCGCGTCGGGACTCGATGCCCAGTTCGGCCATCGGCAGCCAGTGCTCGGACATGACCTGGGGCGCGTCCACAGTCACTCCTCGGCCAGGAACAGACGGAGCGCCCGGCGGACCCGGTCAGCGTCCGGGCCGACTGCCTTGGCGTACCAGTAGTAGGTCTCCTCTGTGCTCATCAGGGAGACGCCGGCGACGATGCGCCGGATGCGGTCCGGCTTGCTTACCGGCCGCGCCGCGAGCAGCGCGAGCGCGAGCCGAACACCTGCCGCCTCGTCGAGCGGGATGGGCTTCTTCCTCGTGGCCGACAGAACGCCTGCTTGGTGACCGCTCGTCCGCACTGACACGACCAGCGCGTCGAGGACACGGGATGCCTGCAAGGGGGTGGCACTGGCGACTGTTGCCGCAAGCGTCCGCTCACCATCCGCGTACGCCTCCTCAAGCCGGATGCCGTACCGGTCACCTTCCCCGGGCCTGGCAGGGGCGGGGACCAGGTGGAGGCGGAACGCCCGGACGGCCACCCTGGCGACGGCACCGGTGGTGGTCACCCTCTCTGCCTGCGCGCTCACGCGACGGATCCTTCGACGGTCAATTCAGACGGTCCGAGGTTCCGAATGATGCTGTCGACGTGGGCGAGTGCAGGGGCCGTCGCCTCAACGCCACCTTCTCCGAAGTCGATCGTCAGGGTGAGGGTGCCATCGACCTCGTCGGCGGCCTTCAGCAGCGGACCGAGCTTGGTGTTGGCCTGCTGATACTTGGCCTTGTCGCCTTCCAGGCGTACCTCGACGACACCCTCCAGGCCGGGGAGGGACGCGGCGAGGTCGATCGAGACGGTGATCTGCTGCTTGGGCATCTGCGCGACGGCCATGGTGAGCAGTTCGAAGTCCTGCATGCCGCCGCCGGACTCGGCTCGGACGGTGAGGCGCATCTCGGTTAGCGGCTTGGCCTTGTCCGCGAGCTCGTCGCGGAACTTGCCGAGGGCGACACCGGCCTGTCCGGTCTTGGCGTCGATACGCTTGGACGCTGGTTTGGCGATGGCGGACTCAACGCCGATCTTGTCGGCCTCGGCCTTGGTGAGGACGTGGAACGCGTCGAGGCTCCGCTCGCGAATCTCCTTCACCCCTAGGGCCTTCACACCCGCAGCGGGGGTGACGTCGGTGATGACGAGCTTGCCCTGCCGGAACGCCTCCGCGAGCTGGTCCGCGACCTGCGTCTTGGTCGGTTCCTTCTGGCAGCGGTCCTCTAGGGCGGCGCGCAGGGCCGGGCCGGTGATCGCGGGGCTGACGTTGGCGAGGACGTCCCCGAGGGACGGCGCGCGGCCCAGGATGCCCTTCGTCGCCGCTTCGTCGGCCGTGTAGAGCTCGGCTGTGTCCGCCAGTTGGATCGCGGGGGTGGCCGATGTCGCGCTGTATGCCCTCTCGGTGAGGGTGTCGTAGTAGACCCAGCCGTCGTTGGCGATGCCCTTCTTAATGGCGTCGGTGAGCAGCGTTGGGTCGAGCAGCAGTAGGGCTGCCTGATCACGCCAGAACCAGTCGACGATCTTCTTCGTGGTGGTCGACTCGGGCTTGTCCCAGGCCCGCTGCTTGAGCCAGTTCGTCGGGATCGGCTCGGTGCGGACCTTCCCCTCGTTGACGAGGAGCTCGCGGACCGTGCGGACGACGCTCTTTGCCATGTCGCCCTTCTGCGCGGCCGGTAGCTCCCGGTGTGCGAGGTGGTCGCTGCTGGCGTCCTTCACCGGGTAGTAGACGTGCTTGTAGCAGCGGGTCACCGCGATTCGGGCGTTCAGGCCGCTGTCGTCATACATGGAGCGGACCTTGGCCTTGACTTCGTCCGCGAAGGTCGCCAGGCGGCCCGGTTCGGTGACGAGGGCTTCCAGGGCGAGCTGCGACCGGATCCGGTCCTTGAGGTCCTCGACGGCGTTCGTGTCGGCTACGACGAACACGACGGCGTTCCGGTAGGCCCGGAGGCTCCCGGCCGCGCCGGCCCGGTCGCGGAGCTCGATGACCTGGTGCGGGGCCTTCGCGGCGTCGGTTCCGGTGACCGCGAGGTGGTCGTAGTCGAACGCGACGACGCGCAGCCGAGCCTCGTCCGGGACCTCGCCGGGGCTGCTCGGGAACACGATGGCCGTAACGCCAGCGTCGCTGGTGAACGACTTCGCGACGAGGGCCTTCGTCTCCTCGCTGACGCGGGTGTTCGGGACGTCCCGTTTGCCGTCCTCGACGATCTTGTTGACGTTCGGCTCGGTGTGGAAGCGCCACCGTGTGCCGTCGTAGGTCAGGTGCCAGCAGATCCGCTCGGCGTCGGTGAGGGCCTCGTCGAGGACTTCGGGGTCCTCGCCGGTCCGCAGGGTCCCGACGACGTACTCGCTTCGGCCGGCTCCGACTCCGGTTCGCATCTCCAGCGAGTGCAGGAACACAGTCGTGGCGGCACGCGTAGCGAAGGGCGGCTTGCCCGGGAACCGGGTGACGTCGACCGTGTGGCAGTGGGCGTCCGGGCCGACGAGGTCGACCTTTGCGACGCCGGAGAACGGGTCGCGGTCGATCGCGACGGTCAGGTGATTGAGGATGCCGAGGCGACCGAGGTTGATGTCCGCGACGTTGATGACCTCGGTGTCGCCGTCCTCCCACAGATCAGCAACGACCTCCGCAAGGAGCTTGAGCGCGCCGCGTGCCCGCTGGAAGTTCGGGATGCTCCCGAGGCGCTTATCGAGGACCCGGATGATCTCGGGGTGGAACGGATAGCTCGCCGCGACGGCGTCGCCGTACTGGCCGGGGCTCTCCGCCCCACCTGACAGGGCCACGGTCTGCTTCACGTGCTCGTACAGGTCGCGGTAGGCCGTACCGGCCTCGGCGGCGGCCGCGGGGTCGATCGTCTCGAACAGCCGACGCTTGAGGATCTCCGCGATCTCGCTGTCGGTCGCGGGCTGGACGACCCGGCCGGAGCGGGAAAGCACGCTCGCGAGCTCGCCCGTCTCCTTCGCGTAGGCGTCACCGGACGACGCGAGGCTGACGATGACGACGACACCCTTGTCGCCCATCGCGAGTTCGAGGAGGTTCTTGAGGAAAACAGGGACCTGGCCGGCGGAGCGGCGGACGTCCTCACTGCCGGACTCCCCGACCTGCCGGAGGTACTGGGCGATCTCGTCGATGATGATGATGGTCCGCTGGCCGGCGAGTGCCTTGCGGAGCGTCTCGGTGCCGGGGGCGGTCCGCTGCCGGTCCGACTCGGCCAAGAAGGCGTGGGCTTGAGGCCCGAGTTGCGCGCCGATTTCGCCCCATAGGGTCGTGCTTGTCAGGCCGTTGGTGGTCAGACCGTTGACGGGGTCGAGGGCGTCCCCGACGACTGCGGCGACGTTCACCGGCCCGTCGGGCAGCAGGCCCGGGTCGAGGAAGTCACTCAGGCTGGCTGGCCGGGCGCCCTTCGCGAGGTGGTAAACGGCCATGAGGCTGTGGGTCTTGCCGCCACCGAAGGAGGTCTCGGCCCGCAGAACTCCGTTGTCTCCGTCGTCGCCCTTCACGTCGGTGAGACGGCCGAAGGTCTTGGCGAGAAGCTGCTTGAGCCCGGTCGTCGGGTACGTGAGGTCGAAGAAGCGGTCCGGATCCGCGTAGACCTCGTAGCCGGCAGGGTCGCGGACGACCTTATCGAGCTGTGCCGCGAACTGGTTGTCGCTCATGCCCCCCGCGAGGACGTCCGGACGGGGCACGCAGGTGCTCCGGATGCCGCGAAGGGCGCTGCTCATGCTGCAGGTTCTCCTGTCGTCGTGGTCACGGCGAAGGTTACTGAATGAAGCGGCACCCATCGGCATACGCGCCTGCGAGGCCGCGGCCCAGGTCATGCCGGGCGCGGTAGATCTCCCTCCTGCCATCAACGAGCGGAGACGGAATGGCGTTTCATAAACGCAGGTGACGGGCGTGAGCTGGTCCACGTCCCTGTGAACTGCACCGGCCGTGTCGTCCCTGCCGTTCGGATCCGGTTGTCGGGGTGGCGTGCGAGGCTGCGTCGATGACTAGTGCCACCCCCTCGTGGGCCCTTCCCGGCGAGCCGTTCGGCGTCGCCTACCGCGACGCATACCGGACGGTGTCTCAGCCGGTGCAGGCGTGGCCGCAGACCTGGCCGGAGGGTCTGCGGGCGGCGGGCCAGATCTGGCGGGCCGACGTGTTCGACGTGGCGCAGGCGTGGCGCCGCGAGGAGGTCCCTACGCGGTCGCTGCTGACGGCGGCACTGGCCTGGGGGTACGGCCGTGTCGGGTACGGCCCTCACCGCGCGTCGCTGACCCTCGCGGCGCCCGACCTCGACGAGCGCCTGGCGCACCTGGACCCGTTGCGAACCGAGGCCCCGGGGACCGAGGCGCTGCTCGCCGCGTAGGGGGCGCTCAACGACCCGGACGTGGGCCGGCTGCCGTGGCTGGGTGCGGCGTTCTTCACGAAAGTCCTGTACTTCGCCGGGTACCGGCGCGGCGTTGGTGGGGTGCAGCCGCTGATTCTTGACAGCGTCGTCGGCCGTGCCCTGCCCGCGGAGGTGGACATCCCGCGGCGGCCGACACGTGCGAGCGCGCCCCGGTGGTCGTCGAGGCAGTGGCTGACGTACCTGCAGTGGGCGGCGGAGCAGCCCGATGGTGCCGAACCCGACGCGGTCGAGACCCGCCTGTTCGCCGGATCGTGATCACCACCACGTAGGCGGTCGGGACCCGTGGCGCCCGGGCTGTGAGTCGGAATGGGCACGGGCAACGAGGCGTCGGAGGCGGCGGGTGCCGCCCGCCAGGGGCTGCTGTACCCCCCGGTTTGCAGCACCCGCCGCAGGCGGGCATGGGCCGCCATTGAGCGCAGCGGGCCGGTGTGACGCGATCAGGGCATCGAATCCCGCACACGGCCCCCTGGGTCCTTGCGGTGGTCGCCACACTCGAGGTCATGAGGGTGTCGATGATGCGGTTCTCGCAGAAGCTTGTCGCTGAGTTGTTCCAGCCGTTCTGGGCGGCGTGGCGGGCGGGTGCTGGTGAGCGTCGCTCGCCACCCACCCAGGGCTACGGCGCCAACTCTCCCCCACGGGGCGGGCGCGGGAAGAAGAAGGCGACGCGCTTCTGGTAGCTGGAGTAGCCCGGTCGGTCCTGCATCCGCCGCTCGGTGCGCTTGGCGCCGGTGGCGAACATGAGCAGGTAGGACATCAGCGCAGGTGCCGGTAGCGCCCAACCCGCCGGGGAGGAGGCAGCGGCGGCGAGGTATGCGCCGTCCCACACCAGGGAGTCCCCGAAGTAGTTGGGGTGCCGCGACCACCCCCACAAGCCGGTGTCGAGCACATCCGGTTTCTGCTCGTCGTCTCGTTCGGTGTACTGCTGCTTCTGCCGGTCGGCCAGGGCCTCGACCACCGTGCCGGCGACCATGACGGCCACACCTGCCGGAGCCAGCCAGCGGCGAGGAGACCGTGGCAGCGCCGACGCTGCGGCCAGCTGCACCGGGGCGGACACCAGCAGCTGCGACAAGCCCTGGGTCAGGAACACCTTCGCCACGACCTTGGGCGTCGAGTCTCCCTCCAGAAATTCGGTGTAGCGGGGATCTTCGTCGTCGTTGCCTCGCACGCGGCTCAGCATCTGCCGCTCCAGCCGCACCGCCCAACCGGTCGACACCACCGCCAACGACCACCGCCGCCAAGCATTGCCACGGCCGACTACCGCGCTCACTAGCGAGACTGCGGCCAGTCCCGGACCCCAGACGGCGTCGGCGTAGTCACGGCGGCCGCTGCGCAGCGCTACCACCGCTGTCGCGGCCTGCGAGAGGGTCACCGCCGCCGCGGACACTCCCGCGACGGCACGCAAGTTGGTGACGTCGAGCCTGCGTCGATGGAGGTCGAGTCTCATCGCGGTACCCCGCGCGTTCAGCGGCCAAGGCCGTTCAGGGTCTCGGTGAGCTGCCTTTCGGTGTCGTTGCCCAGCTTCTCGAACACCACCTTGCCCAGCGGCGCGACGAGCTTCGCAGCACCGTGCAACTCCAGGTCGTTGGTATAGGTGATCGTCGACCCCGCCGCGGTAGCGCTCACCTCGATCGTCTCCGTCGAGGAGGCGGTGTCGTTGCGGCCGACGATCACGACACGCTGGTCGGTGAGCTGCTCCAGCGTGTACGTCAGCTCGGTGCTGATACCGGCGATCTTCGACGTGTTGTGCCAGGAGGAGCCGACGCGCACCGGCCCGTCATCGTTGCGGACGCAGCGTTCGGTACCCGGGTCCCATTGCTCGGCGTGAGAGAAGTCGGCGAGGTAGGACACCACCACCTCAGGGCGCGGGGTGACGTCGAAGGTGCGGGAAACACTGGGCATATCAACTCCTGATAGTCAGCGCCGGGGTCCACGACCACCCGCCGTACCAGTCTGGGCAGCGCTCTGCCTTGAGTGTCCACCCCCGGGCGGACCGGCGGCGACGAGGAACGCCACCATCACCCCGATTTGTGTGCGGGTGAGCAGCACCAACAGCGCGGCGAGCGCAGCCACGCCGGCGCCCGGGACGGCGACTTCCGCTGTGCGTGGTCGACCTCCCCTGCCCCCGTCGGCGAGCACCCACCGACGACTCGGTGTACAACGCCGCCGCGACACCGCACCTGAGATCGCGGTGCGCCGGGAACTGCACCGTCGTGGGCGCCGCTTCTACGTCGACCGCGCACCGTTGGCAGGGCTTCGTCGCCGGGCCGATCTCGTGTTCCCCCGACACAGGGTCGCGGTCTACGTCGACGGCTGCTTCTGGCACTGCTGCCCACAGCACGCCACCCACCCGAAGCACAATGCCGCCTGGTGGGCCGCGAAGCTGGCCACCAACGTCGCCCGCGATCGGGACACCGACGCCCGCCTCGCCGCCGCCGAGTGGGTGATCGTGCGGGTATGGGAGCACCAACAATCAATCGAGGCCGCCGACCTCGTCGAGCAAGCCCTGCTGCGCCCGCTGCTTCCGTGACGGGCACTCTCGGCTCCGCCGTACCCGCACGACCGTGCCGTGGGCATTCGGCACCAGCCCGGCAGGTGTGGCTAGCGGCGCCGCGGAGGAACGAGTACCTCTCTGACAAGCCCCAGCAGTGTGTCGGTGTCGGTGTCGGTGTCGGTGTCGGGGCTGTCGGCGAACGCCAACGGTCCGTCGTCGTACTCGCTGTCGGTGACGTAGCGGCCCACGGCCCAACCGCGCCGCCCTGCACGCTCCCACGACAGGGAGTCCTCGGCGTCGGTGATAAGCAGGTGCTGCCCGGATTCCAACGTGACTTCCAACGCCGCGCACATGCCGCCGGTCTGGGTGAACACCGTCGGCAACCCCGCACCGGTCAGGGTGGCGATGACGTCGGCGTAGCGGGCTGCCCCGATCGCCATGGCGTCGTCCATCCGGGTGTCGGTCATTGTTCCTCCTGCACGGTGATGTGGCTGATGGCGTTGTGGAACTGGCGGGCGGCCTCGTTGGCCGCCCCCAGGTGATGCGCCACCTGATGTAGGTGATCAGCGGCTTCCGCGCACCGCGCGGCGGGATCGTGGGTGTCGCTGTCATCGGAGAGCACCCGCCCGGCCGGAAGCTGAGCGACCTGCACCGCACTGCTGATGGCGACGTTGGCCAAAACCCGCGTCACCTCGTCCAAGGCACCCCCCAACGTGTCGAAGTCTTCTGCATCAGGGAGTCGAACGGTGCCTGCGGTCTCCCGGGCCGCACGGTGCAGAAGCTCACTCGCCTGAACCACTGCCGCAATCGGCTCGTACGCTCGATCATCGCTCACGGCCACTCCCTCCTCGAGACTCGCCCGTCCACCTTGCCCGTCCTGGATCAGCCGCCCACCCGCCGCAGGCACTCGGCGAAGTCGATGGGCCCGGCCGCCAGTTCGCGGCCCACCTCAAATCTCCGCATCGGTAGGGGCCGTACCGTCGATCTGCAAGGACCCGGCCACCGAATCCACCACCCGCTGCCGGTCGCTGATCAGCTGCTCGTACCGGCGCACCGACATCAAAACCACCTCCGGTTTCCGATGCGACCCCGCGAACACAGCCTCACCGGCCAACACCTCCTCCACCACGCCCGACAAACCCTGGCGCAGTTCCCGCATCGTCAACACCCGCGGCATCACCACCCCACTACTATACCACAAATGCGTACACATACGCCCTGGGGTGATGTCGGTCCCGGATCGATCGCCGAGGGTTTGTCAGGGCGATAAGGCGGCAGCGGCTCCACTTGGTGCAACAGCGCACCGATCCTGACCACCACTCCGTTTAGCACCATGTTGTGGTCCCAGCTGAGCGACCCCCCGCCGTCTGACCGCGCCCACCGCTGAGAAGAGGCGGGCGCCGCGGTCCTAACCATATGCAGCGACTATGGCGCGCATATGCAGCGCAAGTGCGGCACACATCCGGCAAACTGGTTGCGCTGATGTACAACATATGTGCACCGTCCGCCGCGCACCCGTTCCGCCTGCGTGCCGCGTATTGTTGCTATATGTTTCTCATATGCGCTGCGCACCTTGGCGTACCTCACGGCGGTGTGCCGCATATGCACCACATACATACGCCGCGTGCGGCGTGTCTGCTTGACATCTGACCTTCGCTAAGACAACCTAAGCTGGATAGGGGAGTGGGGAAGCAAAGTGGAGGCATCACTGATGCGCTCGGTTCTCATCGGGACCCAAAAGGGTGGCGTAGGCAAGACCAGCTTGGTTGC
>JAABVA010003877.1_pt1 | contig 14003 bp, 18 predicted proteins | sample 5560331 | NCBI WGS metagenome assembly JAABVA01 (sample SAMN12812661, study PRJNA571458) | rock metagenome | isolation source: Antarctica rocks | place: Antarctica: Victoria Land, Mt New Zealand sud | collected 2016-01-07 | reverse complement strand
GAGAGGTCAAAGCTCCTCGGGTTGCTCCGGCGATGCTCTGCGGCTCTTCGACAGGACAACAGCGGTTAACCGTTCGGTGCTCCGTCGCCTACTGTGTGTCCTTCGGTTAGGTTCTCACACACCCTCTTACATGGGCGACATAGAGCGAGGGGAGAAGAATGTCACACTGGTCACCGCCGACAAGCTGGCGAAGGGCCTCGGTCTCACCTTGGCGGGCCTGTTGATCGAGATGGAGCGGGGCTCGGGCACAACCGAGGATGAGCGATTACCAGACCGAGCTTTTGCCCCCGGTACCCCCGGTGAAAGCGACTGATGAGCACAAGTACCGGGGGTACCGGGGGTAGAAGTAGTGTTAAACGCTTGGTGTGAATCGTGAGGTCGCCACCCCAACAAGTCGGCGAAGGCCAGCCGGGGTCGGCCGAGTTGCTCGTTGAGCCAGATACAGAAGTTGTGCAAGGCTACTCTCGCCGCCAATCGAGCCCGCAAACCGTGGAGAGCTCGTGGGGCCGTTCTCGCCAGAGGCCGAAAGTGTTGAACAGCTTCTCGTAGACGCTTTCGACGATCTGAGGTATCCCGGCCACCCACCTCCTCAGGCTTGGACCAGGGCTTTTGGAGTTGCGCTTGGGCGGATGGATGACCTCCGCGCCGTAGTGATCGAGCCAGCGGCGATGGTTTTCAGCGCCCTCCAAGCCCTTATCAGCTACATAGGACACGCAGGCTGCCGGGCCGTAGCTTGACAGCCTCGGGTTCGGCTGTGCCCTTATAGCGAAGAAGGTCTCCGCCAATGGCTGCTCAGCGGTGAAGGCGGCCCCGAAACAAAACCCTGTGATCACGCCGGAAGGCTCTACGGCGGTGAGCAAGCTAGAGTCCTCATACCAGCCCAGGCTGTTGGGCCAGGCGATGTCTGCCCGTCCGGCAAGCCAGCCATGTCGTCCGCGGCGCTTTGCGTCGCGGACGGGCATCGCCCCGAGGCGTCCAGGGCCTGGTAGGGACGTTGGCTATCCTCCGTCATCTGCGTCAGATGCAAGGCCATCTTCTCGATGTCGTCGTCGGCATAGAAGCGCACCAGCCGATTGAACTGAGAGCGGTTGGGCAGGGTAGGGAATGCCGCTCTAAGGTTGCTGCAAGCAAAGCGCTAAAAGTCTCGTTCGCTCGCGAATCGAGACCACCGGGCGAAGATGGCCAGGGTGATTACCTCGCCTTCACAGAGGGAGGCTTCGGGGCCAGGGAGCCGCGGGGGTGGGTGATCCTGGCAGAAGTCGTCTGTGATGACGTAAAGTGTGGAGAGGAAGGTGTCCACGTCTACCATGAGTCGGCTCCTCCGTTGGTGAGGCCATGTATGGGTAGGCCAACCATAGAGAGTGGACACCTTCCTCTCAATCTCCGATCCAACAATTCACACCAGGCGTTTAACACCGGCAGCTACGTTTCCGCGAAGTCCTCTATAGCGACAATCTCTGGATGCGCCTCGGCGAGCAGACCGGGTATTTACTGCGTGAGGCGTCTGACCGCGATGACGTTGTCTGTGACGGTGGCGGACTGCCCGTTTGGGCCGATGGCCTGACGCTCGGAAGATCCCAGCAGCTCGGTGCGCCACCGCACGGGGCTCAGGTCGAGCGGAGCTAGCGTCTCCTCCGGGGTAGGGAGGCGAGTATGTGGGTCGGGGTTCCAAGCCCAGGGTCGGACCGAGCCGTGGTCGACGATCAGCAGGAGGCCGCCGGGTGCCACGGTGGATGCCGCTGCTCGCAGGGCACGCTCACAGGGGAACTCCGCCGGCGAGTGCAAGTACTGGGCGGAGACCAAGTCAAAGGCGCCGGCGGGGAAGGTGTGGGCTAGGTCGTGCTGCTGGAAGTCGATGCGGGCCTCGACGCCGACCATGGCTGCGTGGGTCGACTCCCGGTCGAGGGCGGTGACGGACACATCGACGGCGGTCACACGCCAGCCGAGCCATGCCAGCCAAATCGCATGACCCTCTTCACCGCAGCCGAGGTCCAGCGCCGTGCCTGCCGGCAGCGGCCCGGCGACATCGACCAGCACAGGGTTTGCCCTCCCGCTCCACACTCGTTCATGTCCTCGGTAGTGCCCCTCCCAGAACTGCTCGGCCTGGCTGCTGCCGCCCTCGTCGTGAAGCTCATCGGTCAAAGTCAGTCTTCCTTTCTTTCCCTGACTCGTCCGCCATGCGAGGTGGCTGCGGGGGCGCAGGAGGGCAACGTCGTCATAGGCCGTGGCGACGAACGCCGAGAACGCGTTCGCACACTTCGGCTTCCATCACCCTAGCCGGGGCGGTGGCAGCTGGGATCGTACGAAGTACTCGACGCCGACACCCACGACCCACGAATCCGCGTCCCCGGAGCGCCCTGCGGCTCCTCCCGCCCTCGGACGATCGTAGAGCGGGCCACCAGCAGCGTGCCTCCTCAAATCGCCTCGCCCCTGACCGTAGCGTCGGCTGCTCCGCTGGTGGCGTCCCCGTTCCCGGCGGACGATATCTCCAGCTCGGCGTCCTCGTTGCAGAGCGCGTGGTTGAGGGAGCCGGCGTCCTCGACTGCGTAGACGCCCGGGAAGCTCGTCTCTCCCGTCATCGGGTCGGCCTCCACGACCTCTACAGCCGGGCCCATCGCCACCACCTCGCAACCGAGGGCTTCGGAGAGACCAGAGCGCTGGCGCTGGGGGGACCCGTAGAAGAGGCTCTCACGCTCGATCGAGGCGCCGTCCTCGAAGAGCATCCGGCCCAATCCCCCGCCGTGGGTATCGCCCTCCAGCCGGGCGATCCTCTCCTCCCTTACGGATACGCCCAACGCGGCGAGCCTCGCGCGGGCCCCGTCGCCCAGGGGTGTGCCGTCCGTCAGAGCCACGAGGTCCCGGCTCCAGTTGCGGATCAGAACGGCCCGCTCCGCGCCCTCGTCGCCCCCCGCCATCACCGCCAGCGGCCTGTCGCGGACCTCCCAGCCGTGGCAGTACGGGCAGTGGTAGACGCCTCTCCCCCACAGCTCCAGGAAACCGGGCTTGTCGGGGAGCTCGTCCGCGACGCCCGTGGTGAGCACGAGCTTGCGCGTCAGCACTTCGTCCCCGACTTCTAGCGTCACCCCGAAGGAGCCATCCGAGTCGTAGACCTTCGTGGCCCTCACCGCCCGGTACTCCACGCTACCGTAAGGCTCGAGCTGCCCGCGCCCGATCTCCAGTAATTCCCCGGGATGCACGCCGTCGCGCGTAAAGAAGCCGTGGACGCCGGCCGCAGCCGCGTTGCGCGGGTCAGGTAGCGCGGGTTCCTGCGCAGGATGTCCTCCACCGTCATATCCAGTACCGTCGTCAGGCCCGCCACCACGGACGGCGCATCCTCCTCGGAGACGCCCCTAGCCTCGCGACCGATGACGAGTCCTAGCTCCGCCTCACCCGTCACCCGCTCGGATTGCCTGGGGAGCAGGACCCCCTCTCCCGGCCCGATGAGGTCGTGTCCGGGCGCATGAAGCTCGCCGGCTCCTCGGAGGGCGTCGTCTCGCTGTCGCCCGCGTGCTCCACGTAGTTCAACCCTATGCCCCAGATCTTGCGCGGGCGGCGGTAGACCGGCGCGTACTCAACCAGATCCAAGTGGATCACGAGGTACGCCAGCTCTTCCCACGCGACCCGGTCGAGCCCCCGTAGCCACGACCGGAGAGCCTCGATCCGCCCTTCTTCGAGCAGGGAGAGGAGGTCCGTGGGCCAATCAGCTCCCAGCCCGTCGTTCACCGCTGCCAACGACGCCGCGCCGTCCTCAAGCATGACGGCGGCGATCTCCTTGCCGGTCCCGACCTTTACCGTTGCGAACCTCAACGCCCGCTCCGGGTCGTTCCGAGGAGAGCGTGGCGCGGGATACGCTCCACGATAGCCTCTCCTATAAGGAATGCACGCCGTTGCAGCGGGCGAGGGGGCGTTGAGGACGTGGACGCTCCGCTCCCCCTCGACGATGAGGAAGTCGTCCACGAGCGTACCGTCCTCCCTCAACGCCTGTGCACGCACGCCCGCCTCGACCGGGACGAGGTCTCCCTCCTCGACCTCCGGGACGAGCCTCTGCAAACCCCGCACGAACGCCTTCTTGCTCAAGGATCGGAATACCTCGCCCGCCCCCATCCTCCAGTTCCTCCCCGCGAGCCGCCAGAACGCTGGGTACGAGAGGACCTCCGCGAGGTCCCTCACCTTCAGGTCAGTCTTTCTGTAACCCTCGCGGGCGAAGCCGAGGACCGCGTTCGGACCCGCCTCGACACCGCCCTCGACCTTGCGGGTGAAGTGGACGCCAAGGAACGGGAAGCTCGGGTCCGGGACGGGGTAGATCAGGTTCTTTACCAGGTGCCGGCTCCCTGGCGCCAGGTCATAGTACTCACCACGGAACGGCACGATCCTCGCCCCCGCCTCCACCCCAGCGAGTGCTGCCACTCGGTCACTGTAGAGCCCGGCGCAGTTTATTAGTACCCGCGCCCGGAGGCTCTCACCGGAAGTACGCAGCTCCACCCCGTTGCCGGTCTCGGCGATGCCCGTAACTTCAGTGCCGGTACGCAGCTCGCCGCCCTCGTCGGCGATTATCTTCGCGAAGGCTCCGGTTACACCGACGAAGTCCACAATGCCGGTGCTCGGCACCTTGAGCGCCGCAAGACCCACTGCGTGTGGCTCTAGCTTCTTCAGCTCCTCCGGTCCAATCTTCTCGACCGCCAGCCCGTTCTCTATGCCCCGCTCGTAGATGTTCCTCAGGCGTGTTATCTCCTCCGGCTCCGTTGCGACGATGACCTTGCCGCAGATCTCGTACTTGACGCCGTGCTCCTCGCAGAGCTCCACGAGCCTGGCTCCACCCTCCCTGGCGAAGCGCGCCTTCAAGCTCCCCGGCTTGTAGTAGACGCCACTGTGGATGACCCCGCTGTTGTGGCCCGTCTGGTGCCGGGCAAGGGTCTCCTCCTTCTCAAGCACCATGGTCCCCGCGCCCGGATAGCGCCGCAACAACGTCCAGGCAGTCGAGAGACCGACGATGCCGCCCCCGATCACCGCGAAGTCATACATAATCAGCGCCTCCTCTCATGCTGACCATGTTAGCCCATCCCGGCGTGTATCTGGAGTCATACGAGAGCGGCTACGTCTTCGTCCGGGCCTTCTGGGAGATCTACGACACGGAGCCTGCGCTCTACCACGAGGACTTTCCCCACCACACCTATCTGAACGCCAGCGATTCAAATGAAGCGGTCGATGAGAAGATGGAGCCTACCGTCTTCGAGATCTATGCATATGAGTACGCCGTCGAGTCCTTCCGCGACCACGAACGCTATGGGAAGCCCTACTAGGGGGGCTCGAAGGACCAGCCATACGTTTGGAGGCTTGCGGTGGATTGCGTATCCGACGCCGTGAACCATGCGAGGGTTCAGGCTCACGCCGAGGTCCGACAGAGCTACGAGGAGTAGCGCGGGGTTTTTCGTTGGGGTTCTCTGTAACCCCGGCCTTTTAACGTCCGTCGTAGCGGGTCTGTCGGCGCTGATCGTAGGCCAGCCGTTCGCGCTTGGCATGCCGATTCAGCAGATCCTGAACATCGAGCGGTCCCTACGAGGTGCTGTCCTCTTCGGAGCGGAACCAGAAGCACCGCCAGTCTCGAGTGCGGACGGCTAATACGAGGTCTCAAGACGACCTGGCGCTATGCAGCTCATGAGTTTGAGGGATAAAATGAAGCTTGCTATGGCTCCTTTCGCCGTTGAATGGTGGGCTGAAAAAACCGTACTAATCCACAACGAGTGGGGAGGGAGCGGCACGGGATTTTTCGTCTTCAGAAGTGCAAGTACTGAAGATTCAGCCTATGGCAGCCCCTGAACAGGACGAACGTCATCGCTAGGGCGAGTGCGAGGAAGCTGGTCCGGTAGACCTGGGCCGGTACCGGGTTCAGGACCCAGTAGAGGGTGTAGCAGGAGAGAGCCACGCCCATGATAGAGAGAAGGAGCTTCGGCAGCCCGCTCAGTTGGCGGGCCGGCCTCTCGGCCTCGAGCTCCTCTATGAGTTCTTCCGTCCCGGCGGCGAGCGGGTCTTCGAGTCTCACGCGTTCGTCGGGGTGTTCGTCTACGCGCTCCCCGGTGCGTTCCTCGGGCATAGACTCATCCTTTCCCTGTTCCCCTCGCATGCAGCATAGTTTGCACGCTCATCCTTGTCAACGCGGTTACTTGAGACATGTCCGCGGTTCGGTGGGCTGTCTCATCTTGCCCGGGGTTTCGGCTGTTTATAGGATGGGGCGGCAGTCGGGAGTACGGGAAGGAGCGGGGCGTGACGGATCTCGAGTACTGGGTAGAGAACGGCGTGGGGACCATACTGCTGAACCGTCCCGCGAAGAAGAACGCCTTCACCACCGGGATGCTGGACGAGTGGTCGGAGGTACTGCGCGGGGCGCGTAACGACGAGTCAGTCGGCGCGATCATCCTTACAGGCGCGGGCGACGCCTTCTGCTCCGGCGGCGACTTTGAGGGCCTCTCGCCCGACGCGAGGGACGAGCCGACCCCTTACGACCGGAAGGCGTTCCTCACTGAGCACGTCCACCGCATCGCCTACGCCCTCGAAGACCTGGACAAGCCCGTAATCGCCGCGATAAACGGCGTCGCGGTCGGCGCCGGCCTGGACTTCGCCCTGATGTGCGACATGCGCCTCGCGGCCCGCTCCGCAAGGATGAGCGAGGGCTACATCCGCGTCGGCCTCGTCCCCGGCGACGGTGGTGCTTATTATTTGCCCCGCCTCGTCGGACCGGCGAAGGCGCTGGAGCTTTTGCTAACCGGGGACTTCGTAGAGGCCGAGGAGGCGCACAGGATAGGGATGGTCAACCGCGTCTACGAGGACGGGGAGTTGATGAAGGAGACGCGGGCGTTCGCCGAGAAGTTAGCCGCGGGACCGCCGCTCATTACGCGCATGATCAAGCGTGCCGTCTACCAGTCCGCGCGTAGCGACCTGCGGACGAGCCTCGACTTGATCTCCTCTCACATGGGTATCGCCCAGTCGATGCAAGAATCCCACGAGGCCTTCAATGCTTTCCGCGAGAGACGCTCCCCGCGCTTCGAGAGCCGCTGATTTCATAAGCCAGCCGGCACTTCGACTCGCCAACCCTCCTCCATCCGCAACCCGCCCTATATCCGTCGCAGTTCGATCCCAAAGGTGTCTTTCTCTACCTCTACGACGATATGGCGCGCACCACCATTACCGTAGAGGGGAAACCGCTCGCCGGAGACGACCAAGGTGCGTCCGCCTCTACGCGTACCGATCATGGGCAGATCTTCTAACTTCCGGGGCTCGTCTGGCACGAGACGGAGGAGTTCGCCTTCGGCCTCCTTGCGGCCCTCTAGCTCATAGTAGTCGAGGACGGCCTCGCTCGGCGAGGAGACCCCGACGAGCTCGAAGTACCCGTCCTCCCCGGCAGTGAAACATTCCGTAGCCGGGACCTCGTAGTAGGAGTGGACGTATTCGATCTGGAAATCTCCGGAGCCGGGAAGTGGGGAACGGGAGATTATTATGTCTCCTACGGAATCCGGCTGTATAGTGACGCCACACCTGATGCTCCAGCTAGCGTTTCGCGCTCATGAACTTTCGCTGGCGCTTCGAAGCAGTAAGTGAACAAGCGGATCCCGTATCCATCCCAGTCGCGGACCACTACGGATTTGCCCCGGTCAAAGCTAAATCCCGCGCCGAGGATCAGGAGCCCGGCTACTCCCGCGAGGAGCAGGAGTAAACGGGCGCATCTCCGGGGCTTGGGGCGTTGTCTAGCTTCCGGCTTCGTCGTAGTATCGTTGGGCGCCGGGATGAAGCTCCAGCGGCGGTACCTGTGGGGCCGTGTTTATATCCAGGTTCTTTGCCCCAGGGTGAGCCTGTGCGAGAGCGTCTTGCTGCTCGAAGAGGACTCTGGTTATGTTATAGGCCATCTCGTCGTGCATTGACTCGTTGACTACGAGATAGTGGGGGACGGCGATCACGGCGACGTCCTGATCGAAGCCCTCGTAGGTGCCGGCCGGGATATTCGACTCCTGATAAACCTCCCCGTATCGCTCGCGCAGAGATTCTATGTACTCTGTGGTCGGGAGCAGGACGATCTGGTCTGTCGTCGCAAGGTCAGTCACCGCGCCGGTCGGCAGGCCGCCGGACCAGAAGAAGGCGTCGATGGTACCGTCGCGCACCGCGTCCACGGACTCGTTCACGCCGAGTTGCTGGCGGTCTATGTACGCGTCGGGATCTAGCCCGGCGGCGTCGAGGATGCGCAACGCTATCACCTCGGTCCCGGAGCCGGGCGAGCCCACGGAGACGCTCTTACCTTGCAGATCCTCGATGCTCTCTATGCCGGAGCCTGCAGTGGTTACTACCTGGGTGTAGTTGTTGTAGAGCAGGGCCAGGGCCTGAGCAGGAACCGGCTCTCCGTCGAAGCTCTCCCTGCCCTCGACAGCGTCGGCGGCGGTATCGGCGAGCGTGAAGGCCACGTCGCTGCTCTCGTCGGCGATCAGCTGCATGTTGTCCACCGAGGCCGAAGTCGACTCGGCGGTCGCCTACACACCTTCGATGTTCTGCGTGATCTGGTCGGCCAGAGCGCCGCCGTAGACGAAGTAAACCCCTCCCGTGCCCCCGGTAGCGATGCTGAGCCTGCCTCCCCCGCCCGGCGCCTGGCTCACGCTGCAGGCCGCGAGCATGGACAGCAGGATCAGGATCGCGGCGACACTCAACACGGCTCGACCTATTGGACGACATCCGGCGCGAACGACTTTGTACATAGACAAACTCCTCCTCGCGTGTGCGCCGGCGCCACAACCGGTATTCCCCTATCCGGGCACTATATTGTCGGCCCGCACCCCGGTCAACTTGCCGGGGGACCGCTGCTTGTTGCGACGGGTACGGCATCGTGCCAGAATTGCCGGCGGGGATACTCTCGACGGAGAAGGGGACAGCGGGTCCGCGCCGCAGGACCGGACACATAGCCGACGCAAAGAGGAGGGCGACGATGGACTTCGAGTATTCGCAGAAGGTGCAGGGTCTACGGGCAGAGCTAAACGAGTTCATGGACGAGTACGTCTACCCGAACGAGAAGACCTACAAGGACCAGCTCGCGGCCTCTAAAGAGCGCTGGAGCATACCGCCGATCATGGAGGAGCTAAAGGAGAAGGCCAAATCGGCGGGGCTGTGGAACCTCTTCCTGCCGGACTCGGACCTTGGCGCGGGCCTTACCAACCTCGAGTACGCTCCGCTGTGCGAGATCATGGGCCGCAGCCCAATAGGCCCGGAGGTCTTCAACTGCAACGCCCCCGATACGGGCAACATGGAGGTCCTGGTCCGCTACGGGTCCCCCGAGCAGCAGGAGAGGTGGCTCAAGCCGCTGCTCAACGGTGAGATCCGCTCGTGCTTCGCGATGACCGAGCCTGAGGTTGCCTCCTCGGACGCGACTAATATCCAGGCCAGGATCGATCGTGACGGCGACGAGTACGTGGTAAACGGGCGCAAGTGGTGGTCCACGGGCGCGCCGGACCCGCGCTGCAAGATCTCCATCTTCATGGGCAAGACCGATCCGGAGGCGAAGCGCTACGAGCAGCAGTCCATGATTCTGGTCCCGCTGGATACCCCGGGTGTGGAGGTAGAGCGGGCGCTGCCCGTCTTCGGCTACGACGATGCGCCGCACGGTCACGCGGAGATCTCCTTCAACGACGTGCGCGTGCCGGTGGAGAACATCCTTTGGGGCGAGGGCAAGGGCTTCGCTATAGCGCAGGGGCGGTTGGGTCCGGGACGTATCCACCACTGCATGCGCCAGGTCGGGGTCTCCGAGCGAGCATTGGAGCTTATGTGCGAGAGGGTGAAGAGCCGAGAGGCGTTCGGCAAACCGCTCGCCGAGCAGGGTGTGATCATGGAGTGGATCGCCGACTCCAGGATGGAGATCGAACAATCCCGCCTCCTCACCCTAAAGGCCGCCCACATGATGGACACGGTCGGCAACAAGGAGGCCAAGGCCGAGATCGCCATGATAAAGATCATAGGCCCCAACGCGACCCTGCGAGTCCTCGACCGGGCCATCCAGGCCTTCGGCGGCGCGGGCGTCTCCGAAGACTTCCCCCTCGCCCACTTCTGGGCCGAGTCGCGCATCCTGCGCCTGGCCGACGGCCCCGACGAGGTCCACCGCGCGTCGGTCGCCAAGCTGGAGCTAAAGAAGGAGCGCGAGGGGAGCCTCGTTGCCGAACAACTAAAGAGCAAGTAAGGGAGGAACGAAGATGGCGACGACGGTCAACACGGTAACGGGGCCGATCTCTTCTGGTGAGCTCGGCAAGACCTTGATGCACGAGCACTTCTTCTTCGGTTATCCGGGCTACGCGGGCGACATGACGTTCGGGAGCAACAGCCGCGAGGACATCATCAATACAGGTATTGACGTGGCCGAGAGGGCGAAGGCGCACGGGGTCGAGACGATAGTGGACGCGACCCCCAACGACTGCGGACGGGACCCGGAGATGCTGCGCGAGATCTCCGAGAGAGCCGAAATAAACATAGTCTGCTCGACCGGATACTACTACGAGGCCGAAGGAGCGCCGGCCTACTTCAAGTTTCGCCAGGGTTTGGGGAGCGCCCCAGGCGAGATCGAAGAGATGATGATGACGGAGATCACCGACGGCATCGGCGGAACCGGGATCAAAGCCGGCGTCATAAAGCTCGCCTCGAGCAAGGACGCCATCTCCGACTACGAGAAGATGTTCTTCGACGCGGGCGCAAAGGCCCAAATAGAGACAGGCATCCCTATCATCACCCACACTCAGGAGGGCACAATGGGTCCCGAGCAGGCCGAGATGCTCGTCGGGGCGGGCGTGGATCCAAACCGGACCATGATTGGACACATGGACGGCAACACCGACGTCTCCTACCACATCGCCACCCTAGATCACGGCGTCAACATATCCTTCGACCGCTTCGGCATCCAGGGTATCGTAGGCGCGCCGATGGACACCATGCGCCAGACGTGCCTCATCGGGCTGCTCGGGATGAGCTACGGCGACAGGATAGCTCTCTCCCACGACACCGTAAACGTCTGGCTAGGCCGCCCGCTGGTCCTCCCCGACGCCGTCGCGGAACTGCTCGCCAACTGGCACATAACCCACCTCTTCGACAACGTCGTCCCCGTGCTAAAAAAGGCCGGGGTTACCGACGAGCAGATAGACAGCATCTTTATCGAGAACCCGAAGAGGATCTTCGGCGGCTGACGGATAGATGGGATGGTGGCTGCGGCATGTTTACGCAGCCTCAGCCGCCTACCATCATTCATGCACTGTTTCGGGGAACGGACATGAGGAGTAGACAATGGAAGGGAGAATAAGCAGGCCGGAAACCGCTGGTAGTGAAAACCGAGTCGTAGGATTCTTCGTCGGGTTGGCCGAGCGTTACCTGCCGGACGCTTTCCTATTCGCAGTCGTGCTAACCCTGATCGCGTACGCGTTGGCCATGAACTTCGTCACTACCGATATCCTTGCCCTGATCGGCGCCTGGCACAAAGGTCTGTGGAACATACTGACCTTCGCGTTGCAGATGGCGCTCATCCTCCTGACCGGTTACGTGGTGGCGCAGTCCCGGCCGGTCTCGCGCTTTCTGAACTGGCTGGCCTCGAAACCTCAGAATCAGGGGCAGGCCCTGGCGCTGACGATCGTGGTCGCCTCGATAGCCAGCCTCATCAACTGGGGCTTCGGGCTAGTCGTGGCGGCGATCATGGCTCGCTTCATCGGCAAGCGCATGGAGAACATCGACTACGCGATCCTCGTCTCGGCCGGCTACGCGGGCTTTATCGTTTGGGCCAGCGGGCTCTCCTCCTCCATAGCTCTGGCCGTCTCGACACCGGGCAGCCCGGCGAACATCACCGAGCAGCAGACGGGACGGATGCTCGGGTACGGAGGCACCGTCTTTACCTGGTGGAACATCCTACCCGTAATTATCATTGTCACCCTCCTGGTGCCGCTCTACTGGTGGATGATGCCCAAACGCCCGGAGGAGATGCGCAAGGTGGACCGCGGGCTTTTGGCGCGAGAGGACGAGAGAGGCGAACCGGAGACGCCCGATACTCCGGCCGGCGCGCTCGAGCGTTTCTGGCCGCTGAACCTGATCATTGCCGGCGCCATCTTCACCTACTTCATCAGCGCGATCGCGGCGGGCACGTTCACCGTCGACTTCAACGCCGTCATCGCGCTCTTCCTGGCGCTCGGCCTGATCCTGCACTGGACTCCGATCCGCTACGTGCGTACCTTCACCGGCAGCGCGGGGGCAATCGGGTCGATTGCCCTGCAATATCCGCTCTACAGCGGCATACAGGGCCTCATGACCTTCGCGGTCGGCGGCGTGGCTCTAGCAGGCATCATCGCCGACTGGTTCCTTTCGTTCTCGAACGAGTACACCTTCGCCTTCTGGACCTTTGTCTCCTCCAACATCATCAGCCTCTTCATTCCCTCGGGGGGCGGGCACTGGCTAGTGCACGGTCCGGTCATGGTCCCCGCCGCGGAGTCACTCGGAGTCGACCAGGGCCTCATAGCCATGACCACCGCCTGGGGCGAGGGGACGGCGAACATGATCCAACCGTTCTGGGCGCTCCCGATCCTCGGCATAGTGGGCCTCGGTATCCGCGACATCATGGGATACGGTGTGCTGACGCTGGCGCTCAGCTTCACCGTCTACGGAGCTGTCGCCCTGATAGCGCCGTTCTTCCTGTAGAGATTCAGGGTGCTCGACGACAAGAACTTAGTCCTGCTCGGTATCAAATACGAGGCCGCGGTTCTAGGTGGCGTGGACGAGGCGAGCCTCGCGAGGATAGAGGAGCAAATCCGGGCCGAGGCCGGCGACGATTGGTCTAAGATCCCGATGGTCGTGCGGGGCCGCAACGCCGTGCGCGCCGAGCATGGCCTCCCCCCTCTGGGCGGCCCTCCGAAACGCCCAGACCCTAGCCCAGGCAGACGCTCCCTCTGGCGCAGGGTATTCGGCGGATAGGGAGGAGAAGCGGTGCTCTACAGGAACTTCGCTACGCAGGAGGAGCTCGACGCCCAGTACGACCTCGAACAGACAGTCGGGGATGTCGCCGCCTACGCGGACTTCTACGCGCGAGAGAGCGAGAAGCTCCGGGCGGAGATGGAGCACCGCCTCAACGTGCCGTTCGGCCCGACGCTCGCCGAGCACGTAGACATATATCCGGCACCAGAGGCGAGCGGGGCCGCGCCCATCCTCTTCTACATCCACGGCGGCTACTGGAAGGCGCGTACGAGCAAGGAGTTCGGCTACGTCGCGTGCGGGCCGGGGCGCAGGGGAGTGGCGACCGTCGTAGTCAACTACGCGCTATGTCCGGAGGTGACGATAGACGAGATCGTACGCCAGACCCGCGCCGCCCTCTCGTGGACCTGTAAGAACGCCGGGAGCTTCGGCGGCGACGCAGAGCGCATCCACGTGGCGGGGCACTCGGCTGGCGGACATCTTACGGCGATGCTCCTCGAAACGGACTGGGAGGGCGCATACGGGCTGCCAGGGGACATCGTAAAGAGCGCGTGTGCGATCAGCGGGCTCTTCGATCTGGCGCCCTTTCCGTACACCTTCATACAACCAAAGCTCCAGTTGAGTTGGGACCAGGTATTGCTCAACAGCCCGATCCTACACGTCCCGGAGAGCGCGCCGCCGCTCGTACTCGTCTACGGCGAGGACGAGACCGCCGAGTTCCGCCGCCAGTCAGAGGAGTACCTCGCGGCCTGGAGGTCGAAGGGTCTGGACGCGACCATTCTGAGCCTTCCAGGCGACAATCATTACGACGTGATCAAAGGCTTCCTCGACCCCGAGAGCCCCTTATGCTCCACCATCCTGCAGCATATCGTGCCCGGTTAGCCGAGCATACAGGACTTTTTAGCTGTTCTTCGTACACTATTGGGTAATGGTTCAAGGTAGAGAGGCACGGTACACTCACGATCATGGTTACGATTCAGATCGCCTGTCGCCATTGCGGCAGCGAAAACATTATTCGCAACGGGATGACCTCCAACTCCAAG
>JAABVA010003874.1_pt1 | contig 14006 bp, 16 predicted proteins | sample 5560331 | NCBI WGS metagenome assembly JAABVA01 (sample SAMN12812661, study PRJNA571458) | rock metagenome | isolation source: Antarctica rocks | place: Antarctica: Victoria Land, Mt New Zealand sud | collected 2016-01-07 | reverse complement strand
GATGATTCCGCAAGTAGCAGTAGTCAGAAGCGCAAATCCTCATCGTCTCGCGGACGCAACAGCAAAGCCAAATCCGTACAAGAAGACCGCAGCGGCGGAGCAGTTGGGTCATATTGGAAATTGGATGTCACATACAACCGACATTTCCACAGCGACGCGAATGGAAATATTACCTGGGCGGAAGAGGAAGGGCATCAAGATGACTCCTCTGTGCAGATTCCCGCTGCGGACAGTGTATATGATTCGCCTCATGCGAGTTTCTCGTCGAACACTCAGGATTCCTCTGTGCAAATTCCCGCTGCGGACAGTGTATATGTTTCGCCTCATGCGAGTTTCTCGTCGAACACTCAGGATTCCTCTGTGCAGATTCCCGCTGCGGACAGTGTATATGATTCGCCTTATGCGAGTTTCTCGTCGAACACCTAGGATTCCTCTGTGCAACTTCCCGCTGCGGACAGTGTATGCAACCCGTCGTATGCTCTCAAGTATGGCATCTCAAGGACCAGCGAGGATCAGTGCCGCGGAGTTGCAGCTTTTAGTTAATAGCAAGCTCAATGGCAGGCAAGTAAGGGACTTCCGTGGCATATCTCCCGTCCCTTTGGCTTACAATCGGCTCCAGATCAAGAATATCATGTCTACAGCACAGGCTTTGGCTACGAAGGAGAAGAGTCGATTATGTTCTCTCACATTCAAAGACTGTTACCGCGAGCAAGGAGTTCATTACGGAGTTCAACGGCGGGGTCGACATGAGTCACTTATACCTTTAAACCCAGCCGTGTAGGAATAGGATTGTAATAAGAATGGATTGAGTGACCGGGAGGTGTTACTATAGGATCTCGTTTTAGTATTATTTCGCATTAATTTTGGTCACAGTTTCAAACACAAGTTCTTGATGTTCAGTATGACGGAGAACCCAACAACTGCACAAGCATGGAGACTCCTGCTTGTGTGTTCTACTTGTATGCCAGTGAAATATGCCGGCCTAAGGCAGGGCACTGCTCGGGGATCCATTGGTGTCTTAACGGCTGAAGACGTTTTCATCAGGTGATTTCAATTATGTCGAATGTTCTAGAATCTTCGGCACGACGTTTACGAGCTCAAGACTTACCAAGAACTCCACCCCAAATAAATACTCAGAGTACGCCTTCCGAAGCGTATAAACGGCCACTAGCTACTAAAGTTTCTACCGCCCACTTCCCGTGACAGCGCAATTAGGCGTTCCTTTCATCTTGATGAGCAACGGCTTTGCGCATGCTCGTCGTTCTTTCATTCCACGCTCACAAACGGGTTTAAGGAGACTCATGAACGGGTTGTACTGTACTACTCATATGCGCGGTGTTCTAAAGTCGCTGTTACGAAATTGAGTCCTGGGGCTCTGGATTTAGGTTGAGGCTCTGCGGGAGCAGCAGGCGCTAGCGGCGCGCAACAATCACAGCGGCACCAACTTGAATCCCTCGTGATGTGGCAGTCTGCTCGGCTTCCCTTATTCCGGATGTCTTCCGGACGTCTTCCGGCTCGTCACCCACCTCAAGTACACATCATGGCAACAGAACCGCGATGGAAATTGAAGAGATCATATCAGATTGCAATGAAGATATCAGCATATCAGATTTCATGCGTCACCAGAAGAGACGCCATGCACTGCAGGATGTGGCAAGGTAGACACATTGCTCGAACTGCAACCTTCAACAAATACACTAATATATGTGTAGAGAACAGTCATGTGAAGAGCAACTCTTCAATAGTTTTCTCCAATGTAGAGGCCAGGAGAATTCTCATCTCATCGATTTCATAGCCAACCTCCATTCACCGTGGCTCCAGCCAGATTTCAGTCCACATTCTCCATACATCCTGAAGAGCGAGCAATGCTCGCTTCAATTACCCACATACGAAGATCTCCACGATCGCTGCATTGACAGAATCATCTCTCGTAAGAGCGACTTCCAGGTATATGATGCTGGTGAGCAGCCGACCGCATCAGTTGGACGAGCTCTTCGGCAGCTACATCAACCAAACCCCTCAAATCCTACATACATAACAAACATTCAACTTCCTGACCACGACATGCACTTTCCTGAGGCTCTTCGGTGCCTAGTGACACCTCACGATGATGCGCTACACCTTGGGGTCAATTTTACTCCAAAATTTACACTAGTTGACCTTCACATGTATTAAGGCTTGGGCGGTCTCTCTACAGCAGTTGGCAGTTGTGTGAAGCTATGGCTACTGTATCCGCCAAAAAAACATAACCTTGATGTCATGCAAAAGATGGGAAATATGAAAGGGCGGCTACAACGAATAGGAAAGGGACTTAAAGAAGGACGATGGGTTATAACTACGGCAGAGGATACTATTTACCTGCCCGCAGGCTGGATTCATGCTGTATACACGATCGAAGGAGGAGCACTTGCGGGAATTACATTTATGGCAGGAGAGTGCATCGAAACAGTCAATCACTGCATCACGTACGAATTGGCGGTAAATAAAATATACAACAGCAATCTATTCCTCTCTGCAATACAGGTGACTCTTGAGTTGCATGATGAGAGACTGATCACTGAAGCCATCAAGATGTGGTGCTGTATCAGGCCACAACTAAAGATGGATGAAAAGACTCAATCACGAGCAAGGGAGATCTAGGATAGGTATTTCAAGTCTCCAGGGTTACACCCAAGATGCCCAGGCTGCAGCTGGGAGGGTGCAGATTTTGTGTATCATATGCGTGAGACGCATATGTTACATACATCAAAGCGCAAGCGATAGATCAACAATACCCACCCTTCCACTTATTCAGTTAGGAGGAAAGGAACTGGACAGACCTATCCCGGTTCTTGTGCATATCAAGCTCCTTTGCCGAGGGAATACGTGACGGCCTGCCATGGAGCTTTTGACCTCGATCGGGAACCGCAGAGTGAAAGTGTTAGCCTATGGATATGGAGATTTCACACATTAGCTACAAAGATATGCTTCAGGGACATAATGACATAAATCTTGATCATGAGTGTCACAAGCTTCTTAGTTGGAGAAGAGTGATCAGGTTTTGTCAAGCTTGTACGGTTGGGGATTCAATTTTACAGACATCTGAGCACGCTCAGATGTGTGACAGGAAGAAGCATGTCTTTTTACTTGGTGAAAGCGTCCCGTACTACTTCGATCAGTTGGGGTTGGTCATCAATCTTGTTGCTGACACACCATTCGCAATCAGGATTAGCGCCTATCCGAATTGCATCTCACTCGCTCTCTCACTGGGCAGACACTGTTTCTTATATAGTTTAGACTAGGAAATTGCGACTTTCCGTTGAAAACCTTTCCTTTGTGTCTGGATTGAAAGGAGACGTGAGGTCCCCAGGTCATAAGGATATCATCACACCAGAGCCAGTCAAGACCTATCCACAGCTCAATGGGTATCCAAGCACTCAAGTACGTGGGTTTCGGGCAAGTCTAAAATCTTAAAGGGGTTCTGGGCGGATATACAAATGGTCTTGGTGAAAAATGATTTTCAACAATGACACATAACTAGGGGGTCACTAATGCTTCATGAGGATCGCCTCACATTAGCTCTTCCGGCGCTCCAAATCAGACCCGCATCACTGTTTTTGGAGGTTTGGGAGTTCTTGGCGCTGGCTTGGCTCCTTTTCATTGGTCAGGAGCCTGTTGGGGCTTCTTCTCAGGGTCATGGCCAGCGCTAAGGTCGGCAATCCATTGTTATATAGATCTATAAACGATTCAGGATCAATAGATAGCCATAGTAATTGAGCTTCCTGTATAGCCATTCCTTGGTGTTTCTTTTTCGTGCGATTCGTGCAATACATCCACACCAAAAACGCATCACAAAGCCCACCGCAAAGGCCTCAGAGACCGATGCGCATAAGAGGAAGCTATCAAAGTAGCAGTGGAACATTGCATTAGGTGCATGTAGAATTAGTTGATATAGGAAGACTATTTACATGCAGAGGATGTTTAACTACTGGTGTTCCTAGAATAGCGCAATTGGTACTAGTGCCATAACCATAACCCTGACTTATATCTCAGTGAAGCCCTCACCGGAGCTTCACAACATGACCCCGAGGATCAAATTGACGGTCAAGAAGCCTCTGCTTCAGCTCAACGGGCCTAGAGGGTCTGGTACTGGCGATGATGTTGCTCCATGCGCCACGCCATGTCCTTAGAGTCCTCCAGCGTATCGTATTTCTGGCAAAAAGACGAATAGCAAGAAGTGGCCGCCTGACGCCATGGAGTATAACGAATCCGACAGTCTAGGTGAGTATTTGGCAGAAATACAGGCGGAGGAAGTGGCGGAGAAAGTGAAGAAGGAACAGGAGAAGGTGGTGGTCCAAAACGCTCAAAAAGCACTGAATATGCTTTGCCCTAGTTCTACACCTCCATCTCCTGAAGTGCTGGAATGGCTTCGTTCATATGGTCTTCCGCCTGTTTCAAGCCCATGGAGTATACCGCCGCCGCCTTCATGACCTTGGGCTACTGAAGCGCCTTCACCGCCCAAAATCACTGACTCGGTATGACGTACATTCAGTATGACTCCTAGCCAGAAGTTTAGTCAGAATTCTTCAGCGGAGCAATTTATATCTTCAATAAAATCAGAAGTCACGAAACCTCTGCCAAAAGCTTCCTCATCTGCAAAAAAAACCTCACCCTCGCCTCCTACCTCCCCCGCTCTAGAAACGCTGGAATTTGAAGTGGGTTGGTCGGTGAAATATGACGATAAAGAGGTGGAAGTGGATACTTGGAGGGCTACACTGAACGGTGACAAAGACCTCGTTTTCGTGACTCTGCTCGGAAGGGCTGAAAAGGCCGCTCAGAATGTAGCAGCAAATGGAGGCTTCGAATGTCACACGATTAAGATATATTCTGAAGGATAGAAAGACTTCAGATTTGCGAAAGAGCGATCTTGTGACAAGGTATTAGATCGTCTGAAAGCCTTTCGCAATAAGGCGGGTGTAGGCGTTGGATTGGAGTACACGTTTTTTCGCTATGCTGGCGGTCACATATCTACTCAGGAACAACAGCAACAATCCAATACAAAAGACGCTAAGACCGCTGCCATGTGAAAGGGGAAGAAGAGCAATACGCCAGGGCGTTCAAAACCTCGACGTGGCTTGACCAAGGCTACTGGCGAGACATTTAAGGCCTTGGCAGGGGGTCCGTGGGACTGCAAGTTTAAATAGGTGGCTCACCCACCTACTTTCCTCCATCATCCCCTGATTTTTCTGCCTGCTTGCATGCTTTTGGTGCTGCTTCCCCCGCCGACCCACTCCATAGACTCAGGCACATAGATAGGGGGAGTCTTGGCGCTGGATAGGCTCTTTTCATTGGCCAGGAGCCCTCATGGGGCTTCTTTTCAGTGTAGAGGGTCATTGCTAGCGCTAGGTCCGGCCATACATTGATATAGTTACCCATATAAATGAGTCAGGACCAATAGCACCTAATTAGCGTGGTCAACTTGATGAGTGTTCATATGGAAGCGGTAACAAGTTAATTGGGCTCCGATGGCAGGTACACTTTATCAAATTGGCGACACCAGATAGTCTTCTGCAATCCTGGGGTACTATTATAGCTGCACAGAAACAGGAATGGCCCCAACGTGCTGTTGAAACTGGTCGGGCTTTGCGCCAAATACTTGCCAGTTTTAACGTCGACCCGGCCTCGATCTTGGGGGTTGAAGCTTTCATCTTCATGCGCAGAGAGAAGAAAACTCTTCAGTAGATGATGGTAATGCCGGTAGGTGCTGGTGAGGACTGGGTTGGTTGGCTTCCAGTATCAACACCATCATGACTTCGACGGACCAACTGGGTTTTCTCTGAAGCACGCCGGTTGCTTTGGCAAGCTGCCATCAAGGTGAAACCCTTTAGGTTGATGCCCCAGGACACCTCCAGCTCGGCATCGCAACTGTTTAGCTTGCTAGATGTCTCTGTGGCTGCGGCTTCGTCGGCAGAAAGGTTGGGGGAAGCTATCCAGTCTTCTGGACTGCGGAAAAAACCATCACCTCGCCAGGCGCCGCCCAAGTAGCAGCTGTTCAGACTGACGACAACCTGCACCTTCTTTTCGTCGAGTTCCTTTAACCATACGTTGAGTTGCCATTCACGTACAGCGGGCTTTTCGCAGCAGTAATTTACCGCCATCAAAGATGGATCTTTTGAACGATCATCCTTAGAATGTGAAGTTTCCAAATATTCACCTGCACTATTCATAGCTAAAATTTCTGTATTTCACTTGTAGTTATATTCGTTACAATTACAGATTGTTTTTTTTCAAGTTTTATATAATGCATCAAAATCCGTAGTTCCCATTATTGAAGACATTGTAAGAATAGATAGATAGTAATAAAAATTTAAAAGCTGTACCGATTAATCCGGAAAAGCAAAAATAAGATATAATGTTCCTATATCTTTTGCATTTGGAGTGGAAAATAACTTGGTCGCCGGCACGAGCCTCTTCTTTTATCTTATCGAAATATTTGTTTATGTTGTCGAAGGTAGGCCAACGATCTTGAGGCTCTTTGGAGATATCGCTGTATGCCGACGAGGTGAGGACCCATGAATCATCACGTTGCAACCTGCTTCGGATGATGTCCTTATTAGCCTGGACGTCATTAACACACTCATGAGGGTTCTTCAAAGAGACAGGTTCGCCTTCCTCTCTCTTTCTTGAGCCATCGCACTGATACAGATCGATGCCGACGAGTAATACTTTGCTGAGGTCTGGGACGCCATGGTCAACCGCCCAGATCTGCTGACGGTTAGTACATAGGTGGTAATTTCTAATATTCATTGCGAGTCTTCCTTCATACAGATCTTAATGGACGACCCTTGGCGGATCTGGTCTGTGAAAGAAGTAATCACAACACCAGCAGACATCTCTGGCATGTGTGCAAGGCTAAGCGCCAGGCATGTAATCAGTCGTCTTAGTACCTTTTTCAAAGCCTCATATGTCTCTCACGCACGAGCTCAGGCTCAGCCCTACCTTCTTCAAGCCTAATTAGTATACTCCTGGAGATCTTGGGGCTAGATATCATACTAGATACCAAAGAACAGGAAGGATGGGAGATCTTGAAAAGGCCATTCAACGATATCAGGAAGCCCTCAATGCAACACCTGCAGGTCATCCAGACCGAGCATGTCGACTTCATGATCTTGGACGTGGATATCTTGATAGATACCGAAGAACAGAAACACCGACAGATCTTGAAACAGCCATTCAAGAAGTCCAAGAAGCACTCAATATGACACCAGCAGACGGTCATAAGTGATTGCACAAGCGAAATATTTTCTCAGTCCAAATAAATAATCTACGTAAGTGATTCAACCACAGGTTCATTCATCACATAGAAAATATATCAGAAACACTAGGAGAAGTTCTTAGACAGTAAGGTTACAGTACTAGTAAAACCTGTGTTGAATCAATTTGTGTAGATTATTTGGACTTAGCAAAGATTTGGTTTGTGCAATCACTTATGTCCACTACTCTTACCAAGAACTACACAGTTCCTTGTGCTCAACCCATCCCGTTAGATTCAATAGGTATGGTCATAACATATCACTTGAATGGGCCAAGATATCTGCACAGTCTCTATGCTGTCATCAATGTCTACTACCTATGGTGAAGTCATCAATTCCATATAGGGTATCTTCTCAAAATCTGCAAGGTCCATATTGACTACCCCATTGAGGAATAGACATCTGGAGTATCAAAATCCACTGTGCAGGTGTCCAGTCGCGCAGACTTCAGGATTGAAGAATATCCCTATCTTACCATAATCTGCTTAGGGTAGTCGAAGACGTAACATTGTCCGCAAGATGCGGACGGCGGAGGCTGGTACTGACAACAACACAAAGGCAGTGGAAAGTGGTTGTAGACCTGAAAGGTGATGGGAGATGACGACTCTGAAAGCTCCAGCTTAAGAGATTCCACAAGCTGTTGCTCAGGCATAACACCTAATGTCGACCTTGATTGTAGTTGGAAGTCTGGTGTGTTTTCATGCTGTAAGAGTGTTAGGAAGCTGCCAGCAAAGAGCAATCAGTCCTGACCTTGATGAAATCCTCCGGTTGCATGATGACACTGCAAAGACATATCTTGTACAGATAAACCTGAAGCAAGAATCTTTAATTTGGGACCGAAGCTCGGTTTATGTACGTAGATCTCTCATTCCAAACAGGGACAAATCGGCCCCCCGAAGCATTGGCTAAGCTTATGCTTGTGACAAGCATGTCATCATGGCTGAAATATAATTGCCTCACATTCCATATTACAAGTGGAGCATAAAGCTAGCCTGATCTCGGCCTCTCAGCGCTTGGCAGTAGTCAAAGGCCGGGGCAAATGTAAATGATCACACCTATACAACCAACCACACACACCCCTACGTGTTCTAGCCCTTGCTTTGTTACATTAAGAATGACTTGGGCTCAGTCGTGTTCCTGTCAGTGCACACAGCATTCGATTCGACAAACCTAAGATTGATGAGACTAGCTTTTGGGGATCCCATCTGTACTGATATGAACCAAGCACACCCAACATATCTTAGGGTGACAAATTGCCCTTGGAGTCATTGAAAGTCCTGTTTGAACCTTACCTCATCACAGGAGGTTCGATGGAATATTCAAGGGGCGCGTGATGTTCTTTGAAAGCAATACGCTGGGCATCACGCTTTGGCACCTGAGCTTCATAGTTGATGAGAGAGCACTATGAACCATAAATTACAAAGAACTATCATGACTGGAGCCAATTACCAACCCCTTCTCCACCTTTTCTCGGACTTATTAGTTCATTGGTGGTTTTCACGACTGGTTAGCGTTCCTTTGTCGCCACAATCCAGGCGCGACCGGACTCATGTAACCTTTTGTCTGCGACTTGACCAAATGGGCCTGATGCGATCTCTCGGCCGACCGCGCCACCGATGACTGAGACAGCTGACCAGTGGCCGCATGGTGCAGCCCCGGATGCAGGGCATGATGCAAGAACGGCAGATGGATGAGATATCTGGCACTGTAGTATTTGGCGCGCATACGCGCGGCGTTGATGTCTGAAGACGGCCGATCGTCGTCGGACCACTGGTATTTGGTTGGAAGTACTTCCCTCCACGCTTCTTGCTGACTCACCAGTTCATTGTAGCACCATTCGGTCCATGAGCCAGCATGTTTCAGATTGGATTCTATTCATCAGGGTCAACATGCTATCTTGGCACAACGGCGGAGAGGTGACTGACAATCCAACAATGAGTGTATCCGGTTGAGAGTGACACGCAGCTGCACCTGTGCCGAGTAATACATCATCACCTCATTCTGCTTTGGACTCGTCGAATTGCCCAGTGTGACACCCTTGGGTAAGTTTTCGCTGTAGAGCTGCTCATATCGAGTAATGCCGCTGTGAGGCAGACTGCAGGTTCATGAGATACTGCATGCATCTCTATCGTTGTCCACCATCCACTCACCTCTCCAACTCCAGACACGTCCAAAATGTAACCGTGATCAGATCTGTGTAGGCATCGCTGACAGTCATGTGAATCTTTTCTCTGCACAAATGGTTAGTGATATACTTCCAGCTCGCAAGCATCAATACACACGGTCGGATGAGCACTTGACAGGCCCTGCAAGCCTCAGCAATCCAGCGCCAACTTTCAAACACTCGGGCGAGCTGTCCAGCATACAGGCCGGCGAGGAGGTTGGCCTGAACATAGGCCAGCTTGACGCTGCCGTGTGTGGTCCCCAAGATCTCCGTCGCATAAGCATAATAGGCTATGCCGGGTATGATATCTGCGTTCTTTGGCCCTTTCTCAAATGACGAGAGTCCTTCGTTGGATGGCATGCGGCTCATGTGACCGAACCGGAAGCCTGCGTTGGGCAACGCCACATTCTGGTGGGCCGGTAAGTCCGCCCGCATCGAAACGGGCGAGTACGCGTGTTGCGCCTGTTGAGGGGGAAGCTGCGTTCTGTCCTGGCCCAGAATTTGCAAGGGATCCTTCCATTCACAAATTTTGCCCAACGCCATCACCACTGTTCAGGCACTGACTGTACAAGAAAACAGTCAATTCAGCTACCTATCGAAACACAACAGCTGCCATTGCCGTACAGGCCACTCGAAAGGAACAAGGCGAAGGTTACGTGGATGATTTAGTGAAAAAACATCAGTGTCCTTCACACTCATGTCCTAATCGGGATGGGTGGTGTTTCGTACGACGAGGAAGGCATCATGCCCTGATTCAAAGCAACTTCAAGTTGTGGGCCTAGGCCATACAGCGGTGACGACAGCGTCGATTTAGACAGCCCCCCGGCAGGCATGAGATTTGTGCCTGTGGACGCAGGCCGAGGGGCAAAGGAGAAGCAAAAAGAAGTGGAAAGTGACTCTCCGAGTCGCCAAAGTGAGCGGCCACCTCCGATTTATAGCGCGGAAGGAAGGGGCCTCGGAGGGCAGGGTCTCAACGAAGCCCTAATGCCGCTGCTTCTAATGCAGCAGCAGATGCTGTTTCAGCAGCAGCAGGCAGCCTCGGCGGTCTATCTGGGGCCTGTACTGCCCCCAATACATGCAATTTATGCTGTACAGACCGCAGAGTATGCCCCTGCCTTGCTCACGCCGGCGTCACCACATGCAGCAACCCTGCCTCGACGCCGCTCACCCCCGGAACGACGCCGCTCACCTCCAGAACAACCCTCGTCGTCGTCAAGTCACAAGGCACATCATACAACACACCCATATCAACCAAGCAGCCCTGTGGGCTCCACAGGCGATAGGGGGTTCCATCTACAACTTTACATTGACTGGCTAAAGGTACAAAGCCCTTCGCTAGCGGGAGCGGACCTTCCACAGACTAAATAAGGAGCATTACAGCCTAAAGACTGTGCAGAAGTGGGCAGATCAGGAAGTTGACTGGATCAAGCTTGATATACCTGTGGGGCTAAGTCTTCTGATCGCGGATAAGGATTGTATCAAGGACTGGTGGTATAGGGAGGGATGTCATGCAGAGGAGGAAATCACTGCAGAAGAGGAACGTGCAATGGCACTAGAAGACATTGATTTGGATGAAACTCAGGGATAGTACTTTATATTGCTATCAAATTTGGTATGTTTCTATGTACCCTCCCTAACAATCTATATGCGCACTGCGGAAATGAGCCCCGGGATTACTTCCAACACTGAATTTCTCTAGGGCTATGCTTAGGAACCCCTCAAAAGTCTCGCACATGGAAGCCATGGCACCATGCTTCCTCATCCAAGCCTTTAGCTGCGCGAAGGACTGCTCTATAGGGTTAAACTCAGGCGAGTATGGCGGGAGTGTTATGGCCACAATCCTGGTTGGTTCATTGGACTAGAGACGTTCCATGAACTATGCCTATGGAGCGTACAGCATGGTAGAAGCTTGAAAGCTCGATGGTGAGGCGTTGAGGGGAGCTCGACAGCTCGATGGCGAGCATGCGAGCAAGCTCCTATATAGTAGGATCGTTTCCCTTATGGAGACGATCGCGTTCAACTTATCTTACTTCTAGTAAAATACTATCTACCGGTTTACCCGACACCACGCTGCGCTGTTCTCCTTCCCTAGACCCACATATCAGAGGGATCTCCGATCGGGACGTAACGTTCTTCTTCCCCTTTCCCATATTTCTGGACCAGCCTTATCATGCAATCCAAAGCGTCCTTTCGATATCCACCAGAGAACAAGGCGTAATGATTTAACCATTGATATCTATTGCCATTATCAGCATCTTGTTCATGTACAATCACATTCTGACTTTCATCACTCACAATGCATACAAAAACAACCGATCATCATATTCATCCTCCGGATACGTCTTGGGTATCAAACGATGGTACTCTTCAAAAAAGCCCTCAGAGAACCCACCGAACATCTTCATTATGCCCAATTCATATTCTGAATGTGCATAGCAACAGCTTGGGTCAAATATTATATCTTCTACAGCCTTCCCCCCTATGCTTCCCCTAGCCTTGTTTCCATACCATAAGTCTCCATGAACAAGTGCTGGTTGAACTCCTTCCCTCTCTCCCAGATGTCCATAACCGAGCAAGCTTGGAACAACCTCCTTAAGCACGCGGTCAAGGAGGTTCTGGAGCTCACGGTCAGTACTGTGAACCTCTTCCACAGTCTTCCATAAGCCTTCAGACGATTCTCTGCGAAGAATTTGGGCCAGGAGTGGTTCCAAGAACTGTTCTGGGGTGTACAACCAACACATGTCATGAGATGAAAGCCAAAGACTGGTTTATTGAAGCCCTTGGGAACAGGAGGAGGGGAGCTATGGAGCTGCACTAGCTTCCGGGCAAGCAAGAGATTACTGGTGTGATCCCCATCAGTGGCTTCCATGTTGATGAACTCAGTAAGAAGAAAGTAGCCGGCAGAATCAGCCAGCTTCCCATGGGCAAGAGGTTGAGGGCACAATGTGGGAACAGCATTGTGGATTGCTGTCAACGATTCGAACTCTCCTGCTCACATCCACAGTCAGTAACATTGTACAGTAGGAGCAATGATTCAGTATGAACAGGCAAGTCAGCAGCAACAGTAACGTTCAGGTTTTGCTTGAGCCAAACATTGTTCAGCAATCTCGACAGTAGGAACATAATTAATATAGAAGCAATTCAGCTGTAGTGAGAGCAGTGCTATGGAATTCACTGAAGCCAGCAATGTTTCACAATCTTGTGAAAGAAGTAAAAAGCATTGTCTAGAAGTGGCAGAAGTGTCTTTGTTTCACAGTACTTGAGAGAACTTGAGCTTACCTTTAAACATCTCACCATCAGGTCCAATTTTCATGAAGTAGGTGCCAACTTTTCCCTTGAAATTGATGACAATCTTGGACGGGGTCGAGAAGCCAGCTTGACCGTATGGCTCAATGGTTGCTGTGCTCTGATCGGACAAAAGGACTGTAATCACGGCAGAGTCCAAATGTGAGCTGGGATAAGGGGTTTTGGGTATATCATCGCGATCAGAAAATACTTCTCCGCTGTGGGTTTTGTTGGCTCCTGAATCAGCTCCTTTATTGAGCAGCATTTGCACAACTTCTTTTGAACCCGTTAGTAGCTGCTTTGTGTAATGGTGTTTACCCAGTCTGGTCTTCCAGGTTAGGATCTACATCTTCTTATAGAAGCGAATGAATGACAAGCTATATGCTCACGCTAAGCGGCCTCACACTGTTTGGGGTGTGTTTTATATCAATAAATTACACAAAACACCGAAAAATGGGGGCCACAACGCGTCAATATGTAACATACTCGAGGATGCTAGGGCCGAGGAAGGAGCAAAATCCCTACACAGCCGAATTGTCAGCAATCAGTCAGGCTCTAAGGTGCCTTCCTGACCATATCCAGAGGCGAAATATATACATCATCACCCGGGGTCTTTCAGCGGTCCAGGGACTGATGCAACCCAAGCAACAGTCAGGGCAAACGGACATAAAAGCCACATACCAAGCTGCGGAAAAGCTTCTGCAACGAGGGAACCAAATACAGTGTGTTTGGCTGCCAACAAAAGTAATGTCACAACAACAGACAGCAGCAAAGAAGACAGTGCAAGACCCTACAAGACAGGAAGCTCCCTTGAAGCTCTTCCCTTATCAAGCGCGACCCACCACCACGAGGAGGGCCATAGAGACTATGAAAGAGTCGCACACCCTATCAAGGAAAGTAGGAGACTTCACAACAAAGCTGGACAGAGCACTGCCAGGTAAACACACCAAGAAGCTTTACGATAGCCTAAAGAAGACAGAAGCGAAGATACTCATTCAACTATGCATGGCCATGGACAGAATCAACAAATACCTGCACAGAATAGGCGCCGCCGAATCACCGGACTGTGCCTGTGGCGTAGAGAAAGAAGACGTGAAGCACTTTCTGTTCCGCTGCACCAGATGGACCACGGAAAGAGTGCCCCTGCGGCAGTACTTTACGGCAAGAGAAAGCGCCCTCTCCCGATGCCTAGGGGGTAAAGCACCATCAGATCCGGAAGACTGGTCACCAGACATGACAGCTGTCAGGGCCACCATCAAATTCGC
>JAABVA010003872.1_pt1 | contig 14017 bp, 14 predicted proteins | sample 5560331 | NCBI WGS metagenome assembly JAABVA01 (sample SAMN12812661, study PRJNA571458) | rock metagenome | isolation source: Antarctica rocks | place: Antarctica: Victoria Land, Mt New Zealand sud | collected 2016-01-07 | reverse complement strand
CCCAGAACCGCCGGATCGACAGACACCGAGATCGCTGCTGAAAGAAGGAGAACTGGTCATGACTGACAAAGTTGCTGACGTGTTGTTGGCGCGGCTGCGGGAATGGGGTGTCAAGCAGGTCTTCGGCTATCCGGGTGACGGCATCAACGGTCTGCTGGCCGCGTGGGGCCGGGCCAACGACGACCCCGAGTTCGTGCAGGCACGGCACGAGGAGATGGCGGCGTTCTCTGCGGTCGGCTTCGCGAAGTTTTCCGGCAAGGTCGGTGTGTGCGTGGCGACCAGTGGCCCCGGTGCGGTCCATTTGCTGAACGGTTTGTACGACGCGAAACTCGATCACGTGCCGGTGGTGGCGATCGTGGGGCAGACGGAACGCTCGGCGATGGGCGGTTCGTACCAGCAGGAGGTGGACCTGCTCAGTCTGTTCAAGGACGTCTGTTCGGACTATGTGCAGATGTGCACGGTGCCGACGCAGCTGCCGAACCTGATCGACCGGGCTATCCGGATCGCGATGACCGAGCAGGCCCCGACATGCATCATCATTCCCTCCGATGTGTTCGACCTGCCGTACGAGGCGCCGGGGCATGTCATGAAACAGGTTCCTTCCAGCCTCGGCCTGGCGCAGGCGACAGCAGCGCCGGATCCGGAGGCTGTGCAGCAGACCGCAGACTTGCTGAACGCCGGCAGCAAGGTCGCTTTGCTGGTCGGACAGGGCGCCCGCGGCTGCGTCGAAGAGTTGACGGCGGTGGCCGAGCTGTTGGGTGCCGGGTCGGCGAAAGCGCTGCTGGGCAAGGACGTTCTCCCGGACACCCTGCCGTGGGTGACGGGTTCCATCGGCCTGCTCGGCACCACGGCGAGCTACAAGATGATGATGGACTGCGACACGCTGCTCACGGTCGGCTCCAACTTTCCCTACACCCAGTTCATGCCGAAACTCGATCAGGCACGTGCGGTTCAGATCGACCGGTCCGGCAAGTGGATCGGCATGCGCTACCCGTACGAGATCAATCTGGTCGGCGACGCGAAAACGACGCTACAGGCGCTGATTCCGTTGCTGCACCACAAAGTCGACCGCAGCTGGCGCGAAAAGATCGAGGCTGATGTGGCCGATTGGTGGCAGACGGTGGAACGCCGCGCCATGACCGGCGCGAATCCGATCAACCCGATGCGAATTTTTTCCGAACTGTCCGAGCGGCTCCCCGACAATGCGATCGTGGCCTCCGACTCCGGGAGCGCGGCCAACTGGTACGCCCGGCACCTGAAATTCCACGGCGACATCCGCGGCTCGCTGTCCGGCACCCTGGCCACCATGGGACCTGGTGTGCCCTACGCGATCGGCGCGAAGTGGGCTCATCCCGACCGGCCGGTGATCGCCCTGGTGGGTGACGGCGCGATGCAGATGAACGGCATGGCGGAATTGATCACCATCGCGCATTACTGGTCGCAATGGGCGGACCCCAGGTTGATCGTGGCGATTCTGCATAACAACGACCTCAACCAGGTGACCTGGGAGATGCGCGCCATGGAGGGCGCCCCCAAGTTCGCCGAATCGCAGACTCTGCCCGACGTCGACTTCGCTGCGTTCGCCCGCAGCCTGGGGCTGGACGGGGTCAACATCGACGACCCGGACAAGATCGGCCCGGCCTGGGAAACCGCGTTGCACGCCACTCGGCCCACCGTGCTGGACATCCGTTGCGACCCCGATGTGCCGCCGATCCCGCCGCACGCCACCTTCGCCCAGGTGAAATCGGTCGCCGGCGCGATCCTGCACGGTGACGAGGACGCCTTGGGCTTCGTCAAGCAAGGTGTCAAGCAGAAGGTTCAGGAGTTCTTGCCCGGAACGAAGGGCAAGTGACCGTGAAACTTCTGCACCGCAACAAATCCGCGTCCAGTTTGGTCGGACGGGCACTGAAGGACGTTCGTACCGGCCGGTTCGAACGCAGTCTTTCGGCATTGACTGCCGTGGGCGCTGCAGTCACCTCCGCCGAGGTATTTCTGTCCCATGATGGTGCGAGTTTCGGCAACAAGATGATGTGGTGGCCGATAGTGATCGTGCCCACCGCGGTTCCAGCCGGGATCGCGGCGGTGTTCTCCGGCCGCGCGGCCCGCACCGTGCTGCCTTTGGCCTCCGCCGCGATTGTGATCAACGGAGTGCAGGGCACCTATCTGCATTGGCGGGGCATCGCCCAACGGCCCGGTGGATGGACCCGCTACAACATGGAAGGCGGGCCGCCGATGTTCGCCCCGCTGCTGGCATCCCTGGTCGGCGGTATGGGTCTGCTCGCCGCAGTTCTGCGCCGAGAAGGGGAAAAGCGGGCATGACCTACCGAAGCCCGAACCAACGCGGCACCACGCCGCAGCACAAGGGCCGATACCCAGGTTTCGATGTGCTCAGCCAAACCTCCGTCTGGGACGACGAGACCGCCGGGGTGGTGCTGGCCCGGCTCGCGCCGCCGAACAGCCTGGGATTCTTCACCGCAGCGCAGCGGGCGGTCGCCGAGCCGCTGCTGGACCTACTGCTGGCGCAGGACGCCGAACCGCGGGTGCCGGTGCTGGCGCTGATCGACACCCGGCTGGCCATCGGCGAAACCGACGGCTGGCACTACGACGACATGCCCGAAGACGGCCAAGCGTGGCGGGACACCCTGACGTTCCTCGGCCAGGACGCGGAAACCCGCTACGGATCCGAGTTCGCTCGGCTCGACCCGTTCCAGCAGTCGGCCCTGACCCAGCACATTCAGGACCTGGCGGGCGCGAAAGACCGCTGGCACGACTTCCCGGCCGAGCAGGTGTGGAGTTTGTGGACCCGTTACGCCTGCACCGCGTTCTACTCCCACCCGTGGGCCTGGAACGAAATCGGCTTTCCCGGCCCCGCCTACCCCCGCGGCTACCTCAATCCCGGCGTGAACGCGCGGGAAAGGTGGGAGGTCGCCGATCACCACGACGTTGATCCCATCCCGTTCGTCGACCGCACCGAGCGGGCCCGCCGCTCCCACAGCCACCTGACCGGGACCGATCATGAGTGAGTATTCGAAGATCCGGGCCCGCAATGACTCGGCGTGGCTCATTCCCAACGACGGATCGCGCACCAACCACCAATTGCGGGCCGACATGCGCCGCTATGCCGACACGGACGAGGTCGATCTGGTGGTCGTCGGCGCCGGCGCCGGCGGCAGCGTGCTGACCCAGCGGCTGGCCCGGGCCGGCTGGTCCGTGGTATGCCTGGACGCCGGGCCGTTCTGGGATCCGGACAAGGACTGGGTGAGCGACGAACGCGGCTCGCACACCCTGTACTGGACCGACGCTCGACAGATCGGCGGTGAGACACCGGTTCCGCTGGGGTCGAACAACTCCGGCCGGGGCGTAGGCGGCTCGATGGTGCACTACGCCGGGTACACCCCCCGATTCCACCCCTCGGATTTCCACACCGCCGGCCTCGACGGCGTCGGCGCGGACTGGCCCATCGGCTACGCCGACCTCAAGCCCTACTACCAACTCATCGAAGCCGAACTGCCGGTCGCCGGGCAGGACTGGCCCTGGGGTGACCCGCACAGCTACCCCCATCACGCCCACCCGGTCAGCGGCAACGGCGACGTCTTCCTGCGCGGCGCGGCAGCCGCCGGCATCGGCGCCCGAGTCGGTCCGGTCGCCATTCCCAACGGCCGGTTCGGAAACCGCCCGCACTGCATCTACCGCGGCTTCTGCCTGCAGGGCTGCAAGGTCAACGCCAAAGCCAGCCCGCTGATCACCCATATTCCGGACGCCATGGCGCACGGCGCGGAAATCCGCCCGGACTGCCAGGTCAGCTCCGTCACCGTCGACGACACCACCGGCGCCGCCACCGGAATCACCTACTTCCGCAACGGAATCGAACACCATCAGCGGGCCCGGGCCGTCGCCGTTGCCGGGTACAGCATCGAAACTCCTCGGCTGCTGCTCCTGTCCGGCACGAAAAGATTCCCCAATGGGCTGGGCAACGAGCACGACCAGGTCGGGCGGTACCTGATGGTACAGGGAGCACCGCAGACCGCCGGCCGGTTCTCCGACGAGATCCGGATGTACAAGGCGCCGCCGCCGGAAGTGTCCAGCGAACAGTTCTATGAAACCGACCCCACCAAACCCTACAAGCGGGGTTGGTCGATCCAGACGGTCAGCCCACTTCCGATCACCTGGGCCGAACACGTGACCGCGCAAGGACACTGGGGTGAACCACTGCGGGAATACATGCGTGACTACGTGCACTGGGCCACCCTGGGTGCCCTGTGCGAATTCCTCCCGCAAGCCCGCAACCGGGTCACCCTGGCGAAGGAGAAGGACCGACTCGGACTACCCGTCGCCCACTTCTCCTACAGCCAGTGCGACAACGACAAACAGCTGATGAAAGCCGCCCAAGTGTCGATGGAAAAGATTCTGCATGCCGCTGGAGCTCAGGAGGTGATCACCATCGACCGGTACGCCCACCTCGTCGGGGGCGCCCGGATGGCCACCAAGCCGCAGGACGGTGTCATCGACAGCGATCACCGGGTGTTCGGCATGCCGAACTTGTTCGTGGTCGACGGCAGCACTCTGCCCACCCAGGGGTCCGCCAACCCGGCACTGACCATCATGGCTCTCGCTGCCCGCGCCGCCGACCGACTGGTCGCGCTCGGCCGGTCCGGTAGCTCGACGGCGGGTGCGTGATGCCCGGTTCCACGACGTTCCGGGCCGGCGAGATCACCACCGGGGTCTACACCTTCCCCACCCCGGAGCCCGAAGGTGACGGCACCCTTACCTGGGATGCCACCACCGCGGTCACCGTGCAGATCCCGGCGGGCGACTGCACCGGCCTGGGCTGGACCTACAGCACCGGCGCCGCGGCCGCGATCATCAACGACCATCTGATCCCGGCGATCGCGCAGCGCGACCCGAACGATGTCCAAGGGTGCTGGTCGGCGATGCACCGGGCCTGCCGAAACCTGGGTACCCGCGGACTGGTGATGCAGGCGATCGGCGCGGTGGACATTGCACTGTGGGATCTCAAGGCGCGACTGCTGGGCGTCTCGTTGTCGTCACTGTTCGGTCAGTTCCGGGACGCCGTACCGGTCTACGGATCCGGGGGATTCACCACCCTGAACACCCAGCAACTGCACGATCAGATCCGCATGTGGACCGACGCCGGCTGCACCGCCATGAAGATCAAGATCGGGCAGTCGTGGGGCGGCGACGAGGTTCGCGACCTGGCTCGGGTCAGGCAACTCCGCTCGGCCACCGACGGCGTTGCCCTGATGGTCGACGCCAACGGGGGCTACACCCGGGCGCAGGCGCGCCGGGTCGGCCACCAACTCGACGACCTCGGCGTGGTGTGGTTCGAAGAACCGGTCAGCAGCGACGACATCGAGGGCCTCGCCGTGGTCCGCAACGCCCTGAACTGTGACGTAGCGGCGGGGGAGTACATCAGCGAACTGGACGAAGCGCGCCGGCTCTGCGGCGTGGTGGACTGCCTGCAGTTGGACCTCACCCGCTGCGGCGGCTATACGGGCTGGCTCCGCGGCGCAGCGCTCGCCGCCGCCCACAACCTCGACGTCTCCGCGCACTGCGCCCCGTCCCTGCACGCCGCGGTCGCCGCCGCCATACCGAACCTGCGACACGTCGAATGGTTCGTCGACCACGCCCGCATCGAGCCGCTGCTGGTCGACGGCGCACCCGCCGTGCACACCGGAGCCCTGCACCCCGACCCCGATGCGCCAGGACACGGGATGTCGCTGTCCGATCGGGCGGTGCAGTACCGAACCGGCTAGCTTGTGGGCCTGAACCTGGCCCTCCGCAGAATGACCGTCGATGACACCGTCAACGCAGCAGCTGCTATCGCAATGAATGTGGTCCGCAGACCTAGATGGCCGACAGGGCTGCGCTCCATGAATGAAACTATCGCCTCACGATGATGGAGTTGCCGCTGGCGTGGACTCCGATTCCGGACTCATGGACAGTGACATCGGTGATGTGCTGGCCGAAAGGCAGCGGATCCAGAGGGATGAGCACTGTGAAACGTTGGCCCAGCAGGATTTCGCTGGCCCGATCCAGGGTGGTATTCGTGTGCAGCCGAACGGGATGGACAGCCAACATTCCTTTTTCACTCGAGAGCCGGGCCTCGGCGGAGGCGGAGACTGTCTTACCGAGGACTTGAACGGAGCCGGTCAGCTCGACGTTGCCGTCAGGTGTCGATTTCATCGAAACATGGTGGCCCGTCAAAGAGAGATATCTGTTGAGATCGTCATAGGTGAGGAAGGCATCCTCATCTGATTGATCGATCACCACCTGGTCGACTTCATTGACGAGAACGTCATGAAACGGTACGTGGACTCCGGCCAGTTCGGCGTGGACGGATTGAACCCGCAGCGGCCCGGAGGACACATTCCCGAGGTCGATCTCCACATTGTCGTAACGGCCTGCGATGACCTGCGGGAGGAAGAAGAAACCGTGGACTCGAACGGCGGGCGAGGAGACGGTTCCGGTTGCGTCCTGGACTTGTTGAGACAAGACCGATTGTGCTCCCTGACGCGCGAGCCAGTCGCCTCCCCAGAGCAGCAAAAGGGTGCCGACCACCACGGTCATAGCCAGTGCGACTGTGTTCGACCTGGAGACCACAGGTCGATGGTGGCCGACCACCGGTTCGTTGACTTCAGTCACGATCTGCACTCCCCACCCGCCCGGTAATCCACTTTCACGACGTCTCCTTGTCCTTCTGACAGTTCATGGACGCTCACCGCCCCCGCTGCGAAGGCGATGACTTGGCCAGCCGGCGAACGGGCCGAGCAGGGTCAGCGCGGCTGGGGTCAACACCGGCCGGACCAGGAAGGTGTCGATGAGAAGTCCGACGGCCATGGTGAACGCGAGTTGGCGGAAGGTCTCCAGCGGGATGATCGCCACCATCGCGAACGTGGATGCGAGGATGAGTCCTGCTGTGGTGATGGCTCTGGAGGTCCCCGGCATGGCCAGGGTGATGGCTGTGCTCAGGGGGTGACGCGCGGCTTGTTTCCAGATGGAGCCGACGGCGAATACGTTGTAGTCGGATCCGAGAGCGAGCAGCAGCACCGCGGATGCGAACGGTTCGTAAAAGGTCAAACCGGGATCGCCTCGCCAGCCCTGGAAGACAAGAATGCTCAAGCCGAGCGCCGCAGCTACCCCTAGAGCGCTGCAGAGCAGGAGGACTACAGGAGCGATCAATGCTCGGAGGTAGAGCATGAGGATCAGTAATTCGACGGCGAGCGCGACCAGCAGGGTGAGCCATAGATTTTCTCTGGTGATGTAGGCCAGTTCGCTGGCGATGGCTGTCTGGCCAGTGATCGATAGGGAGGCGTCGTGCACCTTGGCCTTGCTCGCCAACGCCGTGATATTGCCGGCCAGTAGGCGCAGGTCTGCGATCGCAGTGCCGCCGAGCGGGTCGCTGTCGAAGATGACCACGACCCTTGCTGCGTTACTGTCCGCCGAGAGCACGATGCCGTAGTTGTCCGGAAGCGGGTTCTGGGCAGGCCCCAGGACTGCGGCGACGCCCGGCTGCGCACCAAGGAGCGCCTGCAACCGCTTCAGCGCGTCCCTCTGGGCCGACACGTCCTCCCCTTCCACCAGCACCTCGGTCGGCGCGGTCACCCCACGGATCCCGGAAAGGTCCAGGATGCGCGCCCCCTGCTGAACAGGGTCCTGCGCCGGAAGTCCTGAGGTGAACGAAAGGTCCAGTCTCAAGTGGGTCAGCGGTGCTGCAGCGAGCAGCAACGAGCCCACGACCAGCGTCGTGGCGATGGTTGCGCCGCGGCGGCCGGCGACAAGGCGGATCAGCCGGTCGGTGGTCCCCGCGGAACTGTGCCTGCCTCTGTCATTACGCGCACTGGTCTGTTTCGGCCAGAACAGCAGATCGCCCAGGATCGCCATCAGCGCCGGCGCCAACGTCAACGACACGGCCAGTCCCACCAGCACCGTGAGGGACAGGGCCGGACCGAAGGCACGAAACAGTGGATAATTGGCGGCGAGCAGGGAGGCGGTTCCTGCGGCAACGGTGATGCCGGCGACGGCGACGATAGGACCGTCGGCGGCGAAAGCACGCTGAGCTGCGTCGTGCCGCGCCAGTCGCTGTCCGAGCTGCCGTCGGAGTCCGAAGAAGATCAGCACGCAATAGTCAGTGACGACCCCGAGCAGCAGCGCTGCGATCAATGGTTGCAGCTCATCGGGCAGGGCGAAGCCGAGCAGCCCGGCTGCCAGGCCGAGTAGTTTGACCGCGACCAGATACCCCATCGTGGCGACCAACAGCACTGCCAGCGGTGCAACGAGTGAACGGAAGGCGATTGCGACCGCCACTGCGATCAGCACCAGCGTCGCAGCCTCAAAAATTGGCAGCCAGGCCGTCAAGTAGTAGCCCTGCCGGAGCTGAGCCGGCGCCAGGCCCGTGACGTAAGTTTGTACGTAAGGCTGATTGTGAAAATGCGCAGCGTATTGCTCGGCCAAGGCGCTCGTCTGCGCCAACGAGGTGTTCGCTGACATATACAGGTAGGCGACTGCGGTATCGGCGGTGGCGGTGGGGATGGGGATCGCTGCGATGATGTGACCGGGCCCCAGCGGGACTGCGGCACGTTGCGTGGCCTGCGCGAAGGACAACGCCCATAAGGTGGCATCGGCTCTGGTCAAGGCGCTCAGCCCGCGTGGATCATGCACGACAACAGTAGTTTCGGACAGAACCGGCACCCGAAACTCCCTCAGGGAGCGGGCCTGGACCTCGCCGGCCACGCTGTGCAGCGGCACCAGGCTACCGATGTTGCTGCCGCCGTTGCCGCCCACGCTGTTGGGTAGGAACAATGACAACAGCACCGTCAACCCCAACCAGCCGAAGACCACGAACCAGCGCGCGGTCACCACGCCCCGCCGATACGCCGCCCCGGCGTTCGAGACCGCTGCCGCAGTTCGAACCCGGAGTCGCCGGACGTTGGTTGGTGGCTTCAACGGGGACCTCCTCGCGTCCAAGTCAGCAAAGGTGCCTCACCTGTCGGGAAAGCGGGCAAGACCGACCTTGCGGCGAATTTCGATCATCCCGATGTGGTGGGTGTGGGGGCGACCGACGGCGTCACCGCAGGCGACGTGGTCGGCAGAGCGGTAGAGATCAGAGAGCCGTCGGGAAGCCGGGAGGTCACATGACAGCCGCTGACATCGGCGCGCAACGCACCCTGCAGGGGTTGGAGCTGGCGGATGATGTCATCCAGAGTTGTGAGGTTCAGATCGCGGACGGCGTCGCCGATCTTGTTGATGGCGTTGTAGGCGTCCTGCCCTTCGTTGATCGCTCGCAGGCACGCCTCGTTGACGACGATCTGCACCGAGGCTCCCGGTGCCGATGACGATGACGATGACGATGCCATCGAGCCCACCACTGCGGTTGACGACAGTGCGGTGTCGGGCGAAACGGTCCGGCCCGCGATCGGGATCGAGGAATCACTGGCGAGTAACCCGGTGATGATCACTCCCGCGGCCAGCCCGAGAACGAAGGTACCGGCGGCCAGCCACCATCGAGCTGCCCGTCGTGGGCTGCGAGGAACGCGGGATGAACCAGTTGTTGGGTGCGTCATCGTGGCCTCTCGACGTCATCGCCTTGCCGCCCTGCGCGGATGTATCCGAAGACGATAGTAAGAAACGCCACCGATGCAACCGCCGTTGGGGACCGATTCCGGCGAGGATCCCGGCGCGCGCCACCATGTGGGTTCGCCCTTGCAGGAGCAACCTCGTCCGGATGGGGGATGACCGCTTCCGTCGGAACCGGAGGGTCTGACCAGACGCTCACCTTTACCCGGATTCCGACCGAACCGGCGATACTGATGCACGACGTGCGGCGGAGGGAAAGCGGGCAGGCCCTGACCAGGGCACTGGCAGCACGCGTCCCCGGATCCATGCGTGGCTGGCGCAAGATCTATTAGCTCTCGGTTGAAACGGGAACAGCCTCACTCGGCGAGAATTGACGTCGTCGCGCAGTTGCCAGCATTCGGCCGACGACGTTCCGTGGAGGTGTTGATGACCGTGCCGGGAGCTGTACTCGCTGGCCGTTACCGCCTCGTCGACAGGATCGCGACCGGCGGCATGGGATCGGTGTGGGAGGCCTGGGACGAGCTACTGCACCGCCGGGTGGCGGTCAAGCAGCTACTGCCGCAGCCGGGGCTGAGCAAGGACGACGCCGCGATGGCCCGCAGCAGGGTGATCCGCGAGGCTCGGATCACCGCCCGCCTGCACCATCCGCACGCGGTCACGCTCTACGACGTCATCGAGCAGGACGGGCAGCCGTGCCTGGTGCTGCAATATGTGCCCTCCCACAGCCTGAGCTCGTTGTTGGCGGAGCAGGGCCCGCTGCCCGTGGCGTTCGTGGCGCGTATCGGCGCCGAGGTCGCATCGGCCTTGGCCGCTGCTCACCTCGTCGGGATCATCCATCGGGACGTCAAACCCAGCAATGTGCTGATCGCCAGCGACGGCGCTGCCAAGCTGACCGACTTCGGGATCTCGCACGCTGCCGGCGACATCAGCCTCACCTCCACCGGGATGGTGACGGGCACTCCGGCGTTCTTGGCGCCCGAGGTTGCCCGCGGCGCCCCGTCCGGTTTCCCGGCCGATGTCTTCTCCCTCGGGGCAACGATGTATGCCGCCTTGGAAGGGGCGCCACCGTTCGGTATCGACCAGAACCCCATGGCCACCTTGCACAAGGTCGCCTCGGGTCAGATAATCCCGCCACGACGCAGCGGACCACTGACCGCCGTTCTTCTGCAGATGCTGGCGGCTGAGCCCGCGGAACGGCCGGGGATGTCCGACATCGCCCGGGTGTTGGCCGGCCAGGCAGACGGGTCGGGACACTTACGCGCTGCACACCCGACGACGATCGCGCTTCCGCCGCGCACCATCCGCGATTGGCCCACCAACCTCCAATCTGGAGCACCTCTGGTCCGGCCGACACCGGTACCGCTGCCACCGGCACCCATACCGTCGCCCGTTCGGCGCCGCCGATCGCGCGGCGGGCTCCTTGCCGTGGCTATCGCCCTCGTCCTGTCAGTGGCGGCGTTCGGAGCATTCCTGTTGTTCGGACGAACCGCCGGCGGTCATGCCGCCGCCTCGGCATCGGCCCAACCGTCACTCGGAACGACGTCGTCCACTGCCTCGACAACCGGCTCTCCGACCAGCCGCAGCCAGGCACCCAGTTCCACTCGGGCAGTTCTCGCCCCGGAAACGACAGCGCCCCGCTCCGGCAGCCGTGCGGTGATCCCGCCCGCGCCAGCCACCTCCTCGGTGAGCCGCACATCGACGTCCAAGGTCCAACCCCGGACGACGACGGCGTCGCGGACAGCGGCGCCAACGCCCTCGACCTCCAAGCTGACCTCCTCAACGTCACGGTCCAGTCCGGCCGCGCCCCCGCCGACTTCCGCCCAACTCGCGGGCGCGATCACCGACTACTACGCCCAGTTGCCTGGCGACACCGACCACGCCTGGGCCAGCCTCACTTCCAAATACCAGGCCGATACCGCCAAAAGCAGGCAGTACTACCAACGCTTCTGGGACAGCGTGCAACGCGTCGTCGCCAGTCGCCCGCACGGCGCTACCCCGGACACGGCGGAAGCGACGATCACCTACTACTTCAAGAGCGGCAAAGTCGCCGTCGAGCCCACCGTGTATTCGCTGGTCCGATCGGCCGGGGTCCTCAAGATCGACACCTCAACGGTCTTGAGCAGTGAAATTCGATGAGGTGCTGGCGAGGTACAAGGGACAGGTGAGCGATATACGGGTGATGGGGGCTTCTGTGAGGTTGTTGGCCTGGATTCGACGCGCCGAATTCTCGACGAGGCCGGTGCACCCGGACACCAGGGCGGCGCTGGCGCGCAGGTGGGCCGCGCTACCGCCGAGCCGTCGGCCAGTTCCGCGCACCACCCTTGGTCGGCTGTGCTGACCTTCTGCACGAGGACCCCGGTCCGCACGCTGACCCCGTCGGCGGTCAGCGCCGCGGTCACCAGCGCCGCGGCGTCCGGGCCTTCGCCGACCAGCAACGTGGCAGCCGCTTCGACGATGCTGGTCGGAGGATCCCAGCCGAGCGAACGCCTGTCCGAGCTCACCGCCGATACTGCCGCCGCCCAACACCAACAGCCGTTCGGGTAGGGCCGTCAGCACCCAGACCTCGACGCCGGTGACCGTGACGCCGTACCTGCCGGCCCGCCTGGCCAGTGCCGCAGTATGGGCGGCCGACAGCAAGGTCTTGCTGGGCACGCATCCGGTCCACAGGCAGTCACCACCGGTCCGATCCTTTTCCACCAGCAGCACCGTCGCACCGAACCCGGCCGCCGCCTTTGCCGCAACCAGGCCCGTGGTTCCGCCGCCGATCACCAACAGATCCCACCTTCCCCCTTGTCGGGGCGACACCGGATCCGAGATCCACGCCGAACTCTTGGCCAGGTCGGTCATCCGACATGCACCGTCAGTTGCGAACGGACGCCCGGATCGCCGTCGAGGTAAGGCTGGATGCGACGCGCCGACCACCGGCCGGTGAGCATCGCGGTGATGGCCGAGATCATTGATGGCTCCGCGGGTTCGGCGTAGTGGGCAGATGTGTGCGGACCCGATCGCGGGTCCGGCGAAGACGACAGTTCACAGTGATCCAGTCGGGTGCACAGCCGGTGTCGGGCTCACGGTGCCCGCCGCGACGTGGACGTGCCCAGATCGCAACACGGCCTCCGAAATCCGGGTGGTGTCTCGGATCAGCCGATCCCAGGGCGCTCGATGCGGGTCCGAGTGGCCGGTGAAACACGCCAACCGCGCCAGGGGAGAGAACATCCGACCCCAACCGGTCGGCAGGGCCAGGTCCACGACGGCGATGCGAGCACCCGGACGCAGTCTGCTCACCGCTTCTGTCCACGCGGATTCCCAGTCTTCGATCACCGAGAGCGAGTATGTGAACAGGGCCGCGTCGAAAGGCCGGTCGTCCAGCGGCAGCTCACTCAGCTTCCCGCCATCACCTTTCATGACCTGCACGTTGTTCCAGTTTCGTGCAACGATCCGCCGTCTGGCCACCCGCAGCATCGCCGTGGAGTTGTCTATCCCGACCACACCGCCGGTGTCGCCGACCGCAGCCCGCAAGAAGGAGAAATTCAGCCCCGTGCCGCACCCGACATCGAGCACCCGGTCCCCCCGCTGCAGACCCAGGAACGCGATCCCGCACATTCGGCCCGCCCGATACACCAGCCGCTCCATGGACAGCACGTCGTACCAGCGCGCCCCTGGCCCGTAGCGCGGCAGGCTGAGATGTTTCATCACCCCAGCATGCCCGGGTCTCGGCCAGGGCCCTCGCGGCGGCCGCGGTCGGGGCGATTGGAGCGGAGATTGGAACGGTTCCCGATTGCCTGTCGTTTCCTTCTCCGGCGCGGGGGGTACCCCTTCGCCGTGAGGTTTCCCGGGTCTGCGCAGATCGTGGACCTGACCACCCACGCCGTCCCCATCGCGGAGGCGCCCCAGGCGTACAAAACCTTCCAGGACAAGACGGATGGCTGCATCAAGGTCGTCCTCAAACCCTGATGCAGATTCTCGACTTCGCCCTCGATCTGCTAGATGAGTAATTCCAAGGGTCAGTGGTCGTAGGCGGTCAGTGATCGCTTGATGGCGTGGCCGATGTTGTCGTTGTGCCAGATCGCGGCGGTCAGTGCGAGGATGCGTTGCCAGACACGGGTGATGACTCCGGCTTTGGTGCGGCCTCCGTGGCGTTCGAGGTCGAGTTGACCTTTGAAGGTGTCGTTGATGGATTCGATGACTTGACGAAGGGGCTTGAAGAACCGGGCGCCGGGACGTTCGGGTTCGCCTTTGCGGGCTGGGCGGAGCAGTTCGATCCCGCCGTGGGGTAGGGCGGCCTCGAAGTCCGCGCCGAAGTAGTTCTTGTCCCCGATGAGTGTCTGCCTACGCTGATCGGTCAACGTCGGGTCGGCATGCAGCATGTCAAGCAGGACAATGCGTTCGTCGGCTTTCGCACCGGTCAACGCGAACCCGACGG
>JAABVA010003869.1_pt1 | contig 14020 bp, 11 predicted proteins | sample 5560331 | NCBI WGS metagenome assembly JAABVA01 (sample SAMN12812661, study PRJNA571458) | rock metagenome | isolation source: Antarctica rocks | place: Antarctica: Victoria Land, Mt New Zealand sud | collected 2016-01-07 | reverse complement strand
ACGCGCAGCTGCTGGTTCTTGTCGACCGCGGGGGCGTACAGGCCGGCGCGCAGGGCCCCGGTGCGGGTGAGTACCCCGGTGAGGCGGCCGTCGTCTTCCACCACGACGGCGAGTTCGGTGTTGGCCGTGTGCAGGGTGTCAAACACCTCCCGGGGGGTGGCGCTGACGGGCACCGTTGCAAAGGTGTCCTCGGCGATCTCGGCCAGTCGGGCGAAGCGGTCCACCCCCGCGCACATCGCCTCGGTGACGACCCCCACCGGCTTGCCGTCCTGGACGACGACGACGACGGCGCCATGTGCACGTTTGGGCAGCAGCGCGATGGCGTCGGACACCGCGTCACCGGGTCCGAGCACGAGCGGGGTGTCGGCGACGAGGTGGCGCGACTTCACGAAGGCCACGGTGTCGGCCACGGCCTCGACGGGCAGGTCCTGGGGGAGTACCACCAGTCCGCCGCGGCGGGCGACGGTCTCGGCCATTCGCTTGCCCGCCACGGCAGTCATGTTGGCCACCACCACAGGAATCGTGGTGCCCGAGCCGTCGACGGTTGCCAGATCGACGTCGAACCGCGAAGTCACGTCGGTACGGCGGGGAACCAAGAAGACGTCGTCGTAGGTGAGGTCGTAGGGCGGGAGCCGATCGTGGAGGAAGCGCACGTGCCGTCAGGGTACGCCCCTGTGCGCGATAAAGGCCGCCCTAGTGACGGTTTTCGCGCACAGGCTCGAAGTCCCCCGCGTCCCGACGGAGGTCGGTCAACACCGACACCAGCGTGCCGAGGCGCCGGGGCGAGAGCCCGGGTCGGGCGAACACCTCCGCGTTGAGCTTCTCCGTCGCCACCTGGGCCACGTCGCGCCCCTGCGGGGTGATCTGCACCAGCGTCGCGCGCCCGTCGCTGGGATGGGGCACCCGCACCACCAGCCCGGCCGCGGACAGCCGGTCGACGGCGTTGGTAACGCTGGTGGGGTGCACCTGCAACCGCGCGCTGGCCTTGCTCATCGGCAACGCACCGTTGCGGGTGAATGTGAGCAGCATGAGCAACTCGTACCGGGCGAAGGTGAGCCCCAAGGGCTTCAGTACCTCTTCCACCCGCGCGAGCATGATCTGCTGCGCCCGCATCAGCGAGGTGACCGCCGCCATGCCGTCGGCTACCTCGGCCCAGCCGTGCGCCACCCATTGCCGTCGCGCTTCGTCGATGGGATCGAAGGTGCGGGAGTCAATCATGGTGGCAATCCAACCACGGTGCTCATCCGATATCGGGCGGTTCAGACGTTGCGCCGGTACTTCCCGCCCACCTGGAAGAACGCGTCGCTGATCTGCCCGAGGGAGCAGTGCCGGACCGCCTCCATCAGCGCGGCGAAGACGTTGCCGCCGCTGGTCGCCGCCTCCTGCAGCATCGCGACGGCCGCTTCGGCGTCACCGCGGTGGCGCTGGTGGAAGTCGGCCAGCCGGTCCAACTGGGACTGCTTCTCCGCCTCGGTGGCCCTGGCGAGCTCCGGGCTGGTCGGGGTGCCGTCGCGGTCGGGGTTGACGAAGGTATTCACCCCGATGATGGGCAGCGAGCCGTCGTGCTTGCGGTGCTCGTACAGCATCGACTCGTCCTGGATGCGGCCCCGCTGGTAGCCGGTCTCCATCGCGCCCAGCACGCCGCCGCGCTCGGCGATGCGGTCGAACTCGGTGAGCACCGCCTCCTCGACCAGGTCGGTCAGCTCGTCGATGACGTAGGAGCCCTGCAGTGGGTTCTCGTTGTCCGCCAGCCCCCACTCCTTGTCGATGATCATCTGGATGGCCAGCGCACGGCGCACCGAGGCAGCGCTGGGTGTGGTCACCGCCTCGTCGAAGGCGTTGGTGTGCAGGCTGTTGCAGTTGTCGTAGACGGCACACAGCGCCTGCAGGGTGGTGCGGATGTCGTTGAAGTCCATCTCCTGGGCGTGCAGCGATCGGCCCGAGGTCTGCACGTGGTACTTCAGCTTCTGCGAGCGTTCGCTTGCCCCGTAGCGTTCGCGCATGGCGATCGCCCAGATGCGCCGGGCGACCCGACCGATCACCGAGTACTCCGCGTCCAGGCCGTTGGAGAAGAAGAACGACAGGTTGGGCGCGAAGTCGTCGATGTCCATGCCCCTCGCCAGGTAGGACTCGACGTAGGTGAAGCCGTTGGCCAGGGTGAAGGCCAGCTGGCTGATGGGGTTCGCCCCGGCCTCGGCGATGTGGTAGCCGGAAATCGACACCGAGTAGAAGTTCCGCACCGCGTTGTCGATGAAGTACTCCTGGATGTCGGCCATGCAGCGCAGGGCGAACTCGGTGGAGAAGATGCAGGTGTTCTGCCCCTGGTCCTCCTTGAGGATGTCGGCCTGCACGGTGCCGCGGACGTTGGACAGCACCCAGGCGGTGAGCTCGGCGCGCTCGGCCTCCTCCGGCTCCCGCCCGTGCTCGTCCCGGAACCACTCCAGCCGCTGGTCGATGGCGGTGTTGAGGAACATGGCCAGGATCGCCGGCGCGGGTCCGTTGATCGTCATCGACACCGAGGTGGTCGGCGAGCACAGGTCGAACCCGCCGTAGAGGACCACCATGTCCTCCAGCGTCGCGATGGACACCCCCGAGGTGCCGACCTTGCCGTAGACGTCCGGGCGCGAATCGGGGTCGCGCCCGTACAGCGTGACGGAGTCGAACGCCGTGGACAGCCGGGTGGCTTCGTTGCCAGCCGAGAGCAGCTGGAAACGGCGGTTGGTGCGGAAGGCGTCGCCCTCGCCGGCGAACATCCGGGCCGGCGCCTCGCCCTGGCGCTTGAAGGGGAACACCCCAGCGGTGAACGGGAAGTAACCGGGCAGGTTTTCGCTGCGGAGGAAGCTCACCAGCTCGCCGTCGTCGGCGGTACGGGGCAGCGCCACGCGGGGCACCGAGTTGCCGGACAGCGTGGCGCGGCGCAGCGGGGTGTGAATCTCCTTGCCGCGTACGGAATAGACGAGCTCCTCGCCGGAGTACTCCGACACCCGCTCTGGCCAGGCGTCGAGCAGCGTGCGAACATCGGGATCGAGCTCGGTGGCGTCGATGAGCTCCCGGGCCTGGCGGGACGCGTCGCCGTCCAGCAATTCCGCGGCGGTACGCAGATGCTGGCGGCGGCGGGCGAGTCCGGCGTTGCGCGCGGTCTGTTCGTGGTAGCCGCGGACCGCCTCGGTGATGTCGGCGAGGTAGCGGGCACGGTTGGCCGGAATCGCCGAGGTCAACCCGGAGGAGGCGACGCCGTCAACGTGGGGGAGCACGCCCTCGCCGACCTGCAGCGCGCGCTCGACCAGGAGTTCGCGCAGCTTCTGGTACAGCGCGGTGACTCCGTCGTCGTTGAACCGTGCGGCGCTGGTGCCGTACACCGGCATGTCCTCCCAGGAGGAACCGAAGGCCTCGCGGTTACGCACCAGCTGCCGCGCCACGTCCCTGCGGGCGTCCTCGGCCCCGCGCCGCTCGTATTTGTTGATGGCGACGACGTCGGCGAAGTCGAGCATGTCGATCTTCTCCAGCTGTGATGCGGCCCCGAACTCCGGCGTCATCACGTACAGCGAGGTGTCGCAATACTCGATGATGGCGGCGTCGCCCTGGCCGATGCCCGGCGTCTCCACGACCACTAGATTGGCACCGGAGGCCTGGCACGCGGCGATGATGTCGTCGAGGTGTTCGGGAACCTCGGCACCGGGGGTGCGGGTGGCCAGGGACCGGAAGAAGGTGACCCCGGAACCGCCCTCGTCCAGGGCGTTCATCCGGATGCGGTCGCCGAGCAGGGCGCCCCCGCCCCGGCGGCGGCTGGGATCGATGGCGAGCACCGCCACCCGCAGCTTGTCCTCGTTGTCCACCCGGATGCGCCGGAGCAACTCGTCGGTGAGCGAGGACTTGCCTGAGCCGCCGGTGCCGGTGATGCCGAGCACCGGCACGGTCCGCGCGGTTGCCGCTTCGGTGACCCGGCGCGCGAGCTCGGGCGAGCCCCCGGCTTCGAGGACAGTGATGGCGCGCGCCAGAGCGGCCGGATCCCCGGCGAGCAGCGCGTCGACGTCGGGACCGTCACCGGTGAGGTCGACGTCGCAGATTCTGATCAGCTCGTTGATCATGCCGGGCAGCCCGAGCCGCTGGCCGTCCTCGGGAGCGAAGATGGTGACTCCCCGGCTGGCCAACAACTCGATCTCCTCGGCCACGATCACGCCGCCGCCCCCGCCGAACACCCGCACGTGCCCGGCGCCGACCTCGCATAGCCGGTCGACGAGGTAGCTGAAGTACTCGACGTGCCCGCCCTGGTAGGAGGACACGGCCACGCCCTGTGCGTCTTCCTGCAGTGCCGCGGTGACCACGGCATCGACGCTGCGGTCATGGCCCAGGTGCACCACCTCCGCCCCTTGGGCCTGCAGCACCCGCCGCATGATGTTGATCGACGCGTCGTGCCCGTCGAACAGGCTCGCGGCGGTGACGAAGCGCACCGGGTAGGTGGGCACGTGGAGGGCGCCTGCGGTCGGCGAGGTGATGGTGGCCATAGCGAAAATAGTAGGTCGTCCATCGAAAAAATACTAGGACGTCCATAAAAACTATCGGCTCGGTCGCCGCTCGTGCCGCCCGCCGTGAAGAATGGCATCGGATCGCCGCGGTACGGGCTGCGAGCACCGCAATCAGGACACGTTGATGTGAAGGGAGCTCACGCTGTGCGTATCGCGCTGCTGGGAACGGGACTAATGGGCACTCAGCTCGGCCGGCACCTGCTGGCGGCAGGCCACGAGCTGACGGTGTGGAATCGCACCCCGGGCCGGACGGCGGCGCTGGTGGACGCGGGTGCGACGGGTGCTGCCAGCGCCGCAGAGGCCGTCCTGGACGCCGAGGCCGTGGTCACCGTGCTCTTCGGCCCGCCGTCGGTACGGGAAACCGTGCTCGGTCCGAATCTGCTGGCCGAGGGAACGTTGTGGCTCGACGTCACCACCGTCGCCCCCGATGACGCCGACGCTTTTGCCGCCGCCGCCGCGGAGCACGGGGTGCGTTACGTCGCCGGTCCGGTACTCGGCTCGATGGCGCCGGCCAGCAAGGGAGAGCTCGGGGTGCTGCTGGGCGGTGCGACCGCCGACGTCGCCGCAGCCAGAGAACTGGCGCAGCTCTGGGGTGATCCGGACAAGATCCGGGAGTTCGGCACCCAGCGGGAGGCGGCAGCGGGAAAGCTCGTCGTTAACCTGGCTCTGGCCGTGGCGATGCAAGGTGTGGCGGAGGCGCTGCAGCTGGCCTCCGACACCGGGCTCGATCGCGACGTCACCCTGGCGCTGCTCGCCGGGTCGGTGCTGGCGCCCGCGGTGGCGGTCAAGAAGCGGCAGCTCTCCGAACGCGACTTCGAGGACCCGGAGTTCACCGCCGATGCCCTGCTCAAGGACATGGAACTGATCCTGTCCAACACCCTGGGACTGCACGCCGTCCAGGCGGCCCACGACGCGTTGGAGTCGGCCCAGGAGGAGGGCAGGGGCAAGGAGGACTTCTCGGTGATCGCCGACGTCTAGGGCTGCGATGTTCGTTGATGTCCTTACGCCCTGGCGGTCCCGGCCGCGGCCAGCATGGCGGGCGGTGCCGGGGTCGGCTGGTCGTTCTCGACCACCTCGTCGTCGACCATCGTGTCCTCGTCGAAGGGCAGCTTCCCGTCCAGCACGGCCCGCACCCGGGCCGTGTCGACCGTCCCTGTCCACTTCCCGATGAGCAGGGTCGCTACGGCATTGCCGGAGAAGTTGGTGACGGCGCGGGCCTCGGACATGAACCGGTCGATGCCGACGATCAGACCGACCCCGTCGAGCAGGTCGGGACGGTGGCTCTGTAGTCCACCGGCCAGCGTCGCCAGTCCGGCTCCGCTCACCCCGGCGGCTCCCTTCGACGCGACGATCATGAACACCAGCAGCGAGACCTGCTCGAGGAGGGACAGCGGCTTGCCCATCGCTTCGGCGATGAAGATCGACGCCATAGTCAGGTAGATCGCGGTGCCGTCGAGGTTGAACGAGTAGCCGGTCGGGACCACGACGCCCACGGTGGTGCGCTCGACTCCGGCATGTTCCATCTTGGCGATCAGCCGAGGCAGCGCCGACTCCGAAGACGAGGTCGCGAAGATCAGCAGGTACTCCCGGGCGAGGTATCGCTCGCACCAGCTTGAAGATCGAGACCCCCGAGAAGGTGCGCAGGATCGCCCCGAGCACGCCGAAGACGAACACCAGGCAGGTCAGGTAGAACGCCAGCATCAGCATGCCGAGCTGCGCTACCGCATTCAGCCCCGTTGCCCCGACGACACTCGCCATGGCGCCGAACGCGCCGATAGGGGCGAGCCAGAGAATCATGCCGAGGATCTTGAACACGAGTTTCTGGACGTGGCCGATCCCGCGCAACAGCGGCTGTCCCGGCTTACCCATCGCTTGAATGCCGAATCCCACCAGCAGCGCGACGAAGAGGGTCTGCAGCACACTTCCGGCAGTCAAGGAGGACAGCAACGACGTCGGGATGATGCCCTGCACGAAGTCGCTCACTCCGCCGGCGCCGTGCGCAGCCTGGGCGTACTTGGCCGCGGCCGACGAGGTCGCCGGGCCAAGGTGCAGCCCGGCTCCCGGGTCGATGAGGTTGCCGACCAGCAGCCCGATGCCCAGCGCCACGGTGGACATGCCGAGGAAGTAGGCCAGCGCGATACCACCGACTTTGCCCACCTTCGCGGCCGCCTTGACCGACCCGATGCCCAGCACGATGGTGCAAAAGATGACGGGGCTGATCATCATCTTGATCAGGCTGACGAACATCGTGCCGAGGATGCCGATCGATGTGCCGACCCCTGGAGCCAGCCATCCGACGAGAATGCCCGCGACGACCGCGACGAGGACGCCGAGGTACAGCCAGTGGGTGCGGTCCCGCCTGGGTGCCTTCGGCGGTGGGGTGCCCTGCTCGCGCGGGCCGGTGCTGCTGCTCATGCCACGTCCTCTTGATCGAAACTCGATGGGTTGAGAGTCGGTTCGTTCGGTCATGCAAGATGGTGGTCTGATCCGTGAGGACCGTCACGTATGAGTTCATTGAGTTCACGAGAGGCCGGGCGGTGAAGGCACGTGAGTCCAGCGTGGCCCGCCAGGTGCTTGTCGTGCAGTTGCTGGTGCTCGCCGCCGTCATCGCCGTAGGCAGCGTGCTGGCGATCTACCACGAGCGCCGGTCGAATGACGCAGCCGCGCGCCACGAGGTGGCGGCGATCGCGGTGAGCGTGGCGGACGCCGCCTCGACCGCGCGGGCGATCCAGTCGCCGGATCCGTCCGCACAGCTCCAGCCGGAGGCTGAGCGGATCCGTGTGCAGACCGGGGTCGATTTCATTGTCGTCATGGCACCGGACCGGACGAGATACACCCACCCGAATCCGGCTCTCATCGGCAAGCCCTTCGTCGGTGATATCGACCGGGCGCTGTCGGGCGAAACGTTCACCGAGGTCTACGGCGGCTCGCTCGGGCCCTCGACCAGGGCGGTAACGCCGGTGTATGCGAACGGCGCGGTCATCGGGCTCGTCGCCGTTGGCGTCACGCAGCAGCGGCTCGGCGACCAATTCATGCAAGGTTTGCCGCTGATCCTTGGTGTCGCCACCGGGGGTCTGGTGTTGGCCGCACTCGGCGCGCTGCTGCTCGGTCGGAGATTGCGCCGCCAGACGTTGGGGTTGGCGCCGTCGGAACTGCGGGGCATGTACGAACATCACGAAGCGGTGCTGCATTCGATCAGCGAGGGACTGCTCGTGTTCGGCACCGGGCCCGCAACGTGCCGGTGAAGCACGAGCGCATGACTTTCATTCTTACGTCGCTCGCGGCACACCGAGTCGATTCGCTGAGTTTGCGTGCGCTAGGAGAGCAGTCGAATGGGGCGACAATCCCGGGCAAGTACCCGTCGAGACGTTCAGGCGCAGAGGGCCGCCCGCGGACTGAGCGGGGTGCTATCGTCTAGGTGCGGGCACCAGTGGCGAACGCGGTCACAGGCTTACCGAACGTTTCACTTCCACTCCATGCGGCCATGGGGCAATCGCCCATGCCTCGGAGGCAGTGAATGTCCTGGCCCAGCAAGTCCCCGCAAACAACGAAGATCACAACGCGCCGGTTAGTCGGTATCAGCGCCGGTGCCGAATATGCCGACGTCAGCACAAAGACAATGCGACGGTGGATCGCATCCGGCAAGGTGCCTGGATTCCGGGCCGGCCGTCTGATCAAGGTGGACCTCAACGACATTGATGCTGCCTTGCGCCCCATCCCCACCGCGAGCGGTGCGGCTTGAGGGCCGCCACGGTCGTCGCAACATCCACCGGTAACTGGGACGGTGGCCCGCAACGGGATCGGTTGATAGCCGCTGCGCGCACCGTGCTGTCTGACCGCGGTGTCCAGATGAGCTGGACCAAGGTCCGGCGCATGGTCCAGATGTACGAGCGCCAAGCGCAGCGGTACGGCTTCGACTTCGGCCGGTTCATCGACTCACAGATCGCGATGTCGGAGGTGCAGCGCCGCGTCGTCGCCGACGAACTGCGCAGGGTGACGGCCTACGTCGACCACGTTGGTGAGCGGGCCGTCAACAACGTCCTCAAGGACCAGGGGCGGCGCTGATGACCAAGAGAAAGCGGGAACGGGACCCCGCCACCGAGGTCCCGTCCGTAGATTCCAGCCCCGACCAAGGCACTGCATCTACGCATGATGATACCCCATCCGGGTACCGACCGCGCATAATGACGCACGCGCTCGCCTACGCCCGTGCTGGGCACGAGGTGTTCCCGGTGGAGGCCGGTGTAAGCGGCCGATCTGCGCGCACGGCAAGGACGATGCAACCACCGACGCCGAACAGGTCCGCGACTGGTGGGTGCAGCATCCCGACGCCAACATCGGCCTGCGCCCGCCCGTCGGCACCGTCGTTGTCGACGTGGACCCCCGCGCCGGCGGTGCGAGCGCGTTAGTCGAGCTGACACGCCCGCACGGTGGCCTGGTGCCCACCTGGACGGCCTACACGGGCGGGGGCGGCTTGCACGCTTGGTACCGGGTCACGGGTGCGCTGCGGGGGAAGCTGTGCAACGGGGTGGACCTGAAACACCGGTCGGGAGTAACAAGGCGCGCAACGTTGACGCGCTGGTGCCCGCGGTCGTCTCCGCTGTGAAGAAGGCACCGGGCATCACCGGCCACGGAATCAGGAATGTGTTGCGCGAGGAGGGGGCATCATTCCGTACCGGCGATGAGATCACGGCGGCCAACGTGGCAGTCGGTCGCGGCTTGCTGGTGGCCGAGGACGGACCGCGCAACAGCAAGAGATACCACCCGACACCCCACCTGTCTCACCTGTCCCCACCTGTACCCGAGACAGCTCCACCACCTGTCCCACCTGTCTATAAGGGACAGGTGGAGGTGGGGCAGGTCAAGGACAACAACACCGGGGACAGGTCACCGACCGATCACACCCTCGACGCCGCGGTCGACGTGGCGACTCGACTGCTCGGCGCGACCGCAGTCGGTGTTCGATGACGACCGGTACTACTGAGGAGGTCGCGCCTCACACGATGACCGAGACCAGTTAAGACCTGTGGATCGGCGCGTGTCACGCGGCTTGCTGGTCACGTTTTGCGTTCGGGTACAAGACGAACCCGCAGGCGGTACCGACCGGGAAGCAGTTCGACATGATCTCCGAGGCGTGGCTACCGAAGATGGTGACCGCTGGGCGCGCGTTGCGGGTCGCGATTGGTGCGCGGATCGCGTGTATGGTGCGCCTGTTGTGCTGGCACGGCCGCTTCGGGTGCGCTCGGCGTCACGGCTGGGTCAGGAAGGAGTTGCACGTGCACGTCGCCGACCGGCGGCAGGCTCCTGCTGTCGCACCGCGCGCAACCACCGGCGCGCTTCCGGATCGGCGCCACGCGGTGCAGTGTGCCATCGAGTTGCTGATTTGCGCCGCGGTGGCTGCAAGCACGAGCTTCTCCTTGCAGTGGGTGCTCAACCGGCTGTCATTCCACAACCGTCCTACATCCCTACTGCGCTGACCGCGCTGGGGGTCTTGGTTCTTGCGGTCATTGCAGTTGTCGTGGCGTTTCGCCCCTGGTCCCGGTACCAAGTGGTAATCGGATGGACACTTCCGGCGGCACTGACCACCGTCGTGCAGTCGCTGCAGCTGCACGGCACGCCGTTCTACCTCAACGGCACGGGCGGTGATCAGTTCTTTCGGATGCAGTACCTCCAGCGTCTTGCTTCGACGCCGCGGTTGGTCGACGGCAACTACGTCGACCTCGCTCCGTACTACCCTGCGGGCTGGTTCTGGCTGGGCGGCCGGTTCGCGGATTTGCGTGGGATCGCGCCGTGGCTGGCGTACAAGCCATTTGCGATCGCCACAATCGCGGTCGCCAGTTCCCTCGCCTTCGTGCTGTGGAGCTTGCTCGTGCACCGCCGATACGTTTTGTTGCTGGCTGTGGTCACTGCCGTGGCGGGAGTCTGGGTCGATCCCTATGAGCCGTACGCCTGGGCGATCATGGCGGCGATCCCGCCTGTGGCAGTGCTGGCCTGGCGGCTGTTCGGCGCCGCCGTGTGGTGCGAACGCACCACCCAAGCCGGGGGAGCAACGGTCATCGTCGGTGCATTCCTTGGAGTGGCAGGGGCGGTCTACACGTTGATGTTCTGGCTCTTTGCGCTGCTGCTGGTGCTCCTGGCGGGCGCCTCGGTCCTTGCGGCGCGGTGGCCCATCTGGTTCGGCAGCCCCGGTGGCCTGGGCATGGCGCATTCGCTGTGGCACTACGTGGGCGCGGCGTTGCGTCGGCTGGTGTCGGTGGGTTTGGTGGCGTCGCCCATCGTGCTGCTGGTGTGGACTCCCTACCTGAGTGCGGTCCTGCACAAACCAAGCGCAGGCAACGCCGCCGCCCGGTACCTGCCCGACGTCGGCGCATCCCTGGCCACGCCCATGCTGGACTTCTCGTTGTCCGGGGCGCTCGCCATGTTGGGACTCGGTTGGATAATTCTCGCCTGGCGACGAAGTTCTACCGCCCAGGCGCTCGGCACCGTGGTCGTGGCCTGCTACCTGTGGCAGCTGCTCTCGACGCTGGCACTCGCCGTTCACACGACTCTGCTGTCGTTCAATGCCGTTCGCCCGCTGACCCTGAGCCTCTGGTGCGCGGCCATCTTCGGCACGATCGATCTGCTCGAATGGCTCTCCACCCAAACTCGCATAGAAAGCGTTGCGGGACTGCGCGTTGTCGCATCGCTGATTGCCGTTTTCGGCATTGTGCAGCTCGCCGAGACGATCCCGGACACGGTCGCGCCGCTGCGAGAAACCGCATACACCACCTACGACGACCACGGGCACACTGCAGCAAACCCGGACGCTGCGCCGAGCCGGACCGCTCTCGGATCGTGGAACGGGCAAGTCATCGAGGCGATCCGCTCACTGTCAGGTCGCGCACCGCAGGACAATGTTCTCGTGACCAGTAATTATCAGCTCATGGCGTTCAGGCCCTACTGGAGCTACCAGGCAAGTATCCAAGGCTATGCCAACCCGCTTGCGCAATATCCCGCCCGGAACAAGCAGATTCGAACGTGGGCGGCGGCGAGCAAACCGCAGGAGCTACTAGACCGCTTGTCGAACGGCCCATTTGTTCCGCCGAATGTCTTCCTGTTCACCCGCCAAGACGACGGATTTCATCTCACCCTGTCTGCCGACGACTTTCCGCGGACAGATAACAACACCTACTCGGAGGTCGTATTCAGTCCCGCACTCTTCAACAGCCCGCGATTCCGAAGGATGGACGTTGGCCCATTGACCGTCATCGCCCAGCTGTAGGTGCTGGCGTTGCCAACCTGATGATGAGGTCACTCTCCCAGTGCCTCGGGCACGCCCGGGGGGTCGGTCACCTCGGCGGCCCGGTTGTCGATGCTGATCATCCCGACGATCCGCCCACCCGTGCGCGCCCTTAACGCCTTCCGCTTCATCCGGCGGGGTCGCTTGGACCGCAACATGATTGCGGACTTCACCAGCTCGCCTTTGAGCAGTGCGTAGAGCCGAGTGTAGATCGCCTCGTGCGACACGGTCCGACCCTGCGCGGACAGCGAGTTGTTCATAGGCTCCACCGTTGGGTCCGCCGCCTCCAACCGCAACCGGCCAGCGATCTGTCGCGGTGTCCGAGACCACAACAAGTCCCTGATCACCCGCGCCAACAACACCGGATCGGCGTCGACCTTGCGGGTCTGCGGCCGGCGCCGACGCGCTCGGGCAGCTGAGTCCCCCGCCACTGCCCAATACCCTTTGCCTGCCTTGTTGTGACGCCGCCGCTCCCGCCAGACGATCGTATGATAGCGGCCGATCCGCTGCCCGATCACCCGATCCGTCTCACCCGCGGCCACACCCGAGCGAATCTCCACCCGGTCCTCCAACGTCAACACCCGACGCGCCACCCGCCACACCCTCTCCGACCAGCAATTTTGCTACGACGGTATGACACTGCCGCTGCTGGAAACGGCGTCTCGCCCCTCAGCGAATTTGCACGGCGACTTGCTGACCGCGACTGTTGTAGGCGACGTAGTCGAAGGCGTGGGTGGTGCGCTCGACGAACTCCGGAAAGCCCGGTGCTCGTGTTGCTGCCAGTGACTGGGTCCCTATAAGTGGTGCCCGTGCTTGCGAGAGTCCGATGCCCGAGGATGGACGCAGGAGGACTTCACGGTCATGGCGCGCCGCCCGCCGTATCCGCTTCGCTGCTCGTTCAGCCGTACTTGCATGCCCGGCAAGGAGTGCAATTCCGGTTGTGCTCGACCTCGCCGTAGGCATTGCCAACGAGGCAGGCATTCACCTGTCGTTGGTCGTGCTCCGTTGCGCCCTGGGGTGCGAGTTCGCGCCGTAGGTGGTTCAGGTTGCCGCGCTGCTTTTCTGTCAGCTCCGCGGCCAGCTCCCCGAGCCAAGTGGTAGTGCTGCTGTCGTGGGTGGTGTTGGTACTGCTCATGGTGGCGCCTTTCGTGGTGGCTGCACTGCCTAAGTAGCCGTGTCCGGTACCAACATCACCATCGTCTGCGGCGCGATGTTGTTGCTCGGGCAACTGGCCGGCGCCGGTCCGCGGACCCGTGCCGTGGTGGCCGCGGTGGCCTTGGTCGGCTTCGTGATCTTGGCCAGACCTTCGCCAAGCGTGTTGCGTGCTGCGGTCATGGGAGCAGTCGCCCTGCTCGCCTTGGTCACCGGGCGTCGTCGGCAGGCGCTTCCTGCGTTGGGTGCCGCGGTACTCCTGCTGCTCATGGTGTCGCCGCAGCTGGCGGTGGACGCCGGGTTCGCGCTGTCCGTCCTGGCCACCGCCGGCCTGGTGCTGCTGGCGCCGGGTTGGGTCGGCGCGATGCGCCGGCGCGGTGTGCCGCCCGGGATCGCGGAGCTGCTGGCCGTGCCGATCGCCGCCCACGTCGTGACGGCTCCGGTCATCGCCGGACTGTCGTCGCAGCTGAGCGTGGTCGCGGTCCTCGCCAACATCCTGGCCGCCCCCGCGGTGGGTATCGCCACGGTCCTCGGCGTGTTGGCCACCGTGCTGCTGCCGATCTGGACCCCCGCCGGCGAGCTGGTTTTCGGATCGCGGGGGCGCCCGTCTGGTGGCTGGTGGAGGTGGCCCACCGGTGTGCGCGGCTGCCCTCGGCGTCGGTCCGGGTTCCCCGGCGCGCCGGGGGCGTTGGGCATGGCGGCAGTGACGGTCCTGGTCCTGGTGCTGGCACGCAGCACCGCGCTGCGGGCGATCGCGCTGGCCGTCGTCGTCGGCGCCGGCCTGGTCTGGGTTCCCACCCGCATCCTCACGCCCGGCTGGCCGGCCGCGGGCTGGGCCATGGTGGCGTGCGACATCGGACAGGGTGACGCCTTGGCGCTGGCGGTCGGCGAGCACCGTGCAGTCGTGGTGGACAGCGGCCCCGAGCCCCGGGCGGTGGCCGCGTGCCTCGATCGTCTCGGGGTCCGGGAGGTCCCGCTGGTGGTGCTCACGCATCTGCACGCCGACCACGTGGACGGGCTGGAGGGTGTGCTGGCCGGCCGCAGCGTCGGTGCAGTCGCCATC